>ENA-UOOM01000790-UOOM01000790.1-fermentation-metagenome-genome-assembly--contig:-NODE-790-length-33574-cov-7.650527_pt1 | contig 33574 bp, 22 predicted proteins | sample MGYA00245781_ERZ724031 | MGnify/ENA primary metagenome ERZ724031 (study PRJEB28704, sample SAMN03018317) | fermentation metagenome | biome: anthropogenic terrestrial biome; feature: soil; material... | reverse complement strand
GCATGACGCGCGCTTTGAGGGCGCGCCTGTCCTTTCCCAGGTGCTGGCACAGGCGGGTCTGGCCCTCCCCCAGCCCTGCGGCGGGCGCGGGCGCTGCGGCAAATGCCGGGTGGAGGCGCAGGGGGAGATTTCCCCGTCCAACGCCTTTGAGCAAAAGGCTGGCAGCCGCCTTTCATGCCAATTGATGCTGAGGGGGGACGCTGAGGTTTTTCTCCCCGCAAGCCAGGAGATGGCCCAGATCCAGCTGGAGGGGGAGGGGAGCGCAGGCGCGCTTAGCCCCATGCCGGGCCACATTGGGGCGGCGGTTGACATTGGCACCACCACCCTGGGGCTGAAGCTCTATGACCTGAAAACCGGGGAACACCTTGCCAGCGCTGCTGCTGTCAACCCGCAGACCGCCGTGGCGGCCGACGTGATGGGCCGCATTGGGGCAGCGCTTGAGGGCGGGCAACAGCGGCTTCAGCGCCTGGTGGAGGACGCGCTGCAAGGGCTGCTTCATCAGGCTTTAAAAGAGGCCAAACAACCCGAAACAGCCCTCGAAACCCTGGTTATCGCTGGCAACACCACCATGCTCTATCTGTTGACCGGCAAAAACCCCCTCACCCTGTCCCGCGCGCCTTTTGAGGCCGATCATCTCTTTGGCGTCTGGGAAGACCTCCAGGGCCGCAGGGCCTATCTGCCCCCCTGTATGAACGCCTTTGTGGGGGCGGACATCACCTGCGCGGTGCTGGCAAGCGGCATGTGTGAGCGGGGTGACACCGCCCTTTTGGCCGATGTGGGCACCAATGGCGAAATCGCCCTGTGGAAGGACGGGGTGCTCCACGTCGCCTCCACCGCCGCAGGCCCGGCCTTTGAGGGGGCGGGCATCCACATGGGGTCAGGCAGCGTGCCGGGCGCCATTGACAGCGTCTGGGTGGAGGAGGGAATGATCAGGGCCCACACCATTGGAAGCGCAAAACCGATAGGCATGTGCGGCTCTGGCCTGATTGACGCCATCGCGGCGCTGCTTGACCTGGGCCTGGTGGAGGACACCGGCGCTACCGATGAGGACCGCCTGTACCTGGCGGAGGGCGTCTACCTGATCCCCCAGGACATCCGCCACGTACAATTGGCCAAGGCCGCCATCGCAGCAGGCATCCGCACGCTCATGTATGAAGCGAAGGTGCGGCCTGAGGACATCACCCGTCTTTACCTGGCCGGCGGCTTTGGCAGCCACCTGGACATCAAATCCGCCGCCCGCATCGGCCTTATTCCCCGTGAGCTGGCAGATAAAGTCAGTGTCATCGGCAACGCCTCCCTCACCGGGGCGGCACGGCTGCTGTTGGATACCCATCAGCTGGATGCCCTTACCCGCATCGCCCAGCGCTCCCGCCATGTCTCCCTGGGCGGCAACCCTTGGTTTAATGAGGCGTATATGGAGGAGATGCTGTTTCCGGGGTTGGATTAAGATTCTCCTTTTCGCTGGTTTGATGTGTTTCTATTAGTCCGCTTGACTTGCAAAACCATAGTACCTATAATAAAAAATGGTTAGCATAATACGAAGGAGGTCTAGCAATGAAGCGATTTACTACCATTCTCTTGTCGCTGTTTCTTTGCGCTGTGATGATCAGCGCCTCAGCTAGCTTGGCTGATTGGGGTGCAAAAGTCAAAGAAAAATATGACGGTACTACCATCACAGTTGCTATGGCCGCTCATCCCTCCACAGAAGCATTCAAAACCATGGCCGATGAATTTACCAGTTTAACAGGCATTAAAGTAGTTTGGGACGTGGTGGAAGAAACCAACCTGAAAAGCAAACAACTGCTTGATTTTCAGGGAGCAGGAGCCTACGATGTCTTTATGACCGATGCCTTTTGGATGAGCGAATACGCCTCCAAAAACGTGCTGCGCCCCGTGTCCGAGTTCGTTGATAATTCTGACCTGACGCCGGAATGGTTTGACTATGAGGATATCATGGCCGCATACCGCAACGGCATTTCAGGCGCAAACGGGATCAACTACGGCATTCCGACAGCTGGCGAGACCAGGTTTATCGCGTATCGCACCGATCTGTTTGAAAAGTATGAAAAGGAGCCGCCCAAAACAATGGATGAGTTCCTTGAACTCGCCCGTTTCTTTAACGGCAAGGAAGATAATCTCTATGGCGTTTCCATGCGTGCACAAAGGGGCATTCACTTTGCATCTGGCTGGATGAGCCTGATGTATAACTTCGGCGGAGGATTCATTGATCAAGCCTCCATTGGCACAGATGAGGTGAAGGTCACGTGCACAACACCAGAAACCAAAGCCTCTCTGGAGTTTTTCGTAGAACTGCTGAAGTGTGCCCCTGCTGACGTAGGCACATATACCCATGAGGAAGCTCTGGGAGCCTTCATTTCCGGCCGAACCGCCATGTGGTTGGACGCCACCGCGCTAGCAAACCAGATCACCGATCCAAACACCTCAACGGTGGCTGACAAGGTCGCTTTTGTGCCCACCCCAACTGGCCCGGCGGGAGATGGCGCGGCGCTTGCCGGATGGAACCTGTCCATTCCCGTATCCTCCAAGAATCCCGAGGCTGCTTGGGAGTTTATCGTCTTCATGGCTGGAAAAGAGAAGAGCGTTGACTATGTCAAAGCAGGCGGCGTCGGAACCCGTGCCTCTATTTTTGAGAATGAAGAACTGGCAGCGCTGAACCCTTCTTATCCGGCACAGAAACTGGCTTTGGTGAGCGCCAACGGCCTGGTGGAAAAAGGTTTGAGCTGGATTCCCCAACATGAACAGATTAACCAGATACTCGAAATTGCAGGCGCATATGGCAGCTCCGCATTGGCTGGCGACACCACAACTGACCAGGCTTGCGAGAGAATGCAAGTGGATATTGAAGACTTGATTCAGTAGTACCAATTAAGCAATGAGGGAGAGGAGTCTTGCTTTAGGATTTCTCTCCCTTATTGTTAGGAAGGAGCATCGTATGCAGAGAAATAATCTAGCAATCAACGATTATTTCAAAAAACGCCCGCATATAAAGTATATCGCTCCAGCAATGATTACGCTTTTTGTCCTCTCTATCGTCCCTACTATCTTCTTGGTGGCGGTGAGCTTTACCAACTATCATTTGGGATGGGATTTATCAAGGGCAAAATTTGTGGCGTTTGATAATTATTTGCGATTGTTTTCCGGGCGTGATCCGGATTTTTGGCACGCCGTCTATATTAGCCTGAAGTTTATGACCATTGCTACCATCATTCAGATGATACTGGGGTTTTCGATTGCAATATTGCTGAATGAAAAAGAGTTCAAACTGAAGCCCCTGGTCGTTGGCATCTTGATCATTCCCCTTGCAATGACACCCACCATCGCAGGCCAGATGTGGAAACTGATGTTCAATGCCGAATACGGCCTAATCAACTATATTCTGGGTGGGTTGTTCGGAATGAAAATCGCCTGGCTTTCTGCGGATATGGCATTCTGGTCCATCATGATCGTGGATATCTGGCAATTCACACCTTTTGTTGCGCTTATTCTGTATTCCGGGCTCAGATCAATGCCTGATGAGCCTTATGAATCCGCTATGATTGATGGGGCAGGCAAGGTGCGCAGTTTCTTTTTTATCACCGTGCCCATGATGCGTTCATTGATATTGTTGGCGCTGCTCATGCGCGCGGTTGACTCGCTGAAGCTGTTTGACACCGCTTTTGTGCTCACCCAAGGCGGGCCCGGCAACGCGACGGAGTTTTTAAGCTTGCACGTATATCGCATGGTGAATGCCCAAAACGGTCTGATTGGACGGGGCGCCGCTGTTGCCATGGTGCTGCTTGTCATTGTAACGGTGGTCAGCAATATTCTCATCCGACTCCAGAGAAAGGAGACGTCAAAATGAGAAGAAAACACAGCATTGCACAGAATCTCCTTTTTGGAATCAGCTATGTCATCATCTGTCTTTTCACTTTGCTCCCCTTTCTTTGGATGATATCGGTTAGCTTCAGAAACAAGGCGGATGTGTTTGACCCCGGTAAAGTTTTCTCCAGCTTTACTTCCATTAACTATGAAACCATCATGAATGAAGGCATCATGAACCTGTTTTTAAACAGCGCCATCATCGCCGTTGTATCAACCCTCATTTCTCTGGTGCTTGGCACGTTGGCGGCTTACGGCTTTGCGCGCTATAACTGGCCCAAGCGGGAGAGCCGCGCGTTCTGGGTGCTTAGCCAGCGTTTTCTGCCAGCAATGGCTGTCATCATCCCCTATTTTATGCTGGCAGCGCTTTTTCGGCTGCTGGATACCCATTTGCTGCTGATTATCTGCTACACCTCATTCAATATCCCCTTCACCATTTGGATGATGCGGGGTTTCATTGAAGATCTGCCTATTGAACTGGAAGAAGCGGCCTCAGTTGACGGCTGCACGCGCATGCAGGCGCTAAAGAAAATTATTCTGCCGCTTATCCTGCCCGGCATGGTTGCAACGGCCATATTCTGTATTATCAACGCATGGAATGAGTTTGTCTTTGCAAACTTTCTCACCACCATTCGCGCAAAAACCATCCCCACCTCTGTCATGACCTACCTATCGGTTTCTGGTGTGAAATGGGGTGAAATGGCGGCCACCGGCACACTCGCAGTGATTCCGGTGCTTGTTTTTGCCATCAGTGTACAAAAACATATGATCCGTGGGCTGACCTTAGGCTCAGTCAAGGGTTAATTGGAATAGGAGGGTATACATACAAATGAAAAGAATCAGAATGGCTATTATTGGCGCGGGCATCTGGGGTGAAAACCACGCGAGAATATATCAGGCGCATCCCTTTTGCGAGGTGGTAGCCCTGTGTGATCTCAACCTGAAAAAAGCGCAGGACAGCGCCGCGCGGCTGGGCGTACACAATGTGTTTGACAGCTGCGAAAGAATGCTTCAAGCGGTGGATTGCGACGCGGTCGCCATTGTGACACCCGACTTTGCGCATACAGAGCCAGCACTGTGCGCGGCCAGCCACAAGAAGCATATTCTGATTGAAAAACCAATTGCCACAACAAAAGATGATATCATCAGAATCATGAACGCCGTGCGTGAAAATGGCGTGCGTGCCATGGTTGACCTGCATAACCGGTGGAGCCCTCCCTTTAACCGGGCCAAGGTGGCGATTGACCAGGGTGAATTGGGGGAAATTTATTCAGGATACTTCCGTCTCAATGATGTCAAGTGGGTCGCGACGGATATGTTGCCCTGGGCGGCGAAATCCTCTATCCTATGGTTTCTGGGCAGCCATTCCATCGATACGCTCAACTGGCTTTTCAACAGCCGGGTGAAGCGGGTATACAGCGTTTCCCGGGAGGGTATTTTGAAGGGGAAGGGCGTTGATACGGTGGATGAGTACCTCACCACCCTTGAATATGAAAATGGTTGCATCGCCCAAATGGAAAACGGATGGATTACACCCAATGCCAACCCCTGCGTCAATGATATCAAATGCAACCTCCTGGGCACCAAAGGCATGATTGCCATTGACGCTTCCAACCATAACCTCATTCAGATGTATACCGATGAAAAAGTGGTGGTGCCTGATGTTCTGGTGCAAAACCATATCTTTGGCGCGCCCAAAGGTTTTGCCTTTGAAAGCATCAGAAGCTTTGTGGACTGCCTGATAACTGGGGATGATTTCCATGTGTCCCTGGAAGCGGCGGCCCAGGCGAGCTTTGTGGTGCTGGCCATTCTCCAGTCAGCGCAGCATCGCACACCCGTGGAGGTGAATTATCATGGCGTCTGCTGACGCAGAAAGCTGAGAACCACGCCCTCATTCAAGAACCCGGCGAAGTGCATACTTCGCCGGGTTTGCAGGTTTATATGCCGCTATTAAGGCTTTGATTCATTCAGCCCAAACCCCACCGGATACAGCACCTGCTCAGGGCTGATATTCCGGTTTTCATCAAGCGCATAAAGGGTGACTGGCAGCTTTCCCTGGGGCTTGGCGTCGCCAAAGAGCACATCCATGGCGGCGGGCAGGTTGGGTCCAAAGGCATAGCGCTGGTTTTGATAAGCCTTATCACTCATGCCGACGGGGTTATAAAGCATCATCATGATGGGGGCCGATTGGATGAGCGCACCGTCCTGGGGCAGTAGCAGGCTCAGCACGCCATAAGGGATGCCGCGCTCATCAAACAGGGCGCTTGCCGCCAGCGGGAAGTCCGACTGCCACTGGCCTTTTTTCAGCTGCTCCGCGGTGGCGATGCGGGAGGTGAGGATGGCATAGTCGCTTTCTGCCACCAGGGCCATGAACGCCTCATCCGGCGCGTTTTTTTCTGTGTACAGATAGGTGACCAAATGAATTTGGGGCAGCTTGCCCTCCCTCATCAGCCGCTCAATTCCAAAGCGCAGGGCGGTCACTTCCGCCTGGCTGGTGCCGGTGATCAGCACCTGCTGGCCCTCCCGGGGCTTTAGGGGCAGGGTGTCCTGCCCCCGCAACAGGGTGAGGGACTTTGCCGCCATCTGGCGCTCAGCCGCCTTGTGCCCAGCGCTTCCCACGATGGTTTCAGCCGCCTTGATGCGTTCTTCAAGTGGTCTATCAGCAAGGGGCGCAAGCCCGGCCTTAAGCGCCATGATGCGCGCCAGGGATTCATCCAGGTCTTTCTCCGGCAGCCTGCCCTCGGCCACCGCCCCCTCCACCTCTATCACCGCTTCCTCAAAGGTTTTGATGTCCTCCGGGCAGGCGATCTCAATGGGCATCAGCGCCAGGTCCACCCCGGCCTCAAAGGCGCGCACCATGGCCTCGCCTATGCCAAAGTGGGCGGCGATGGCGTCCATGTTCATGGCATCGGTGATGATAACCCCGTCAAAGCCCATTTCCCCGCGCAGCACCCCAGTCAGAATTCTGGGGGACAGGGTGGCGGGCAGAAGAATGCCCTCGCCGGTCTTTTTGGAGATCACCCGGGTGTCATCCAGCGCCGGATACTGGATGTGCGCACTCATCACCACCCGGATCCCATCGTCAATGGCTGCCTGAAAGGGCAGCAGCTCCATGGCAAGGAGGGCGGCCTTGTCCTTGTCCACCCTGGGCAGCGCCACGTGGGAATCGGTCTGGGTGTCGCCGTGCCCCGGGAAATGCTTGATCACCGGCAGCACCCCGGCATCAGCCAGGCCACGCGCCAGCTGGATGCCAAGCTCCGCCACCTTCTGGGGGGATTCACCAAAGGAGCGGACGTTGATGACCGGGTTTTGGGGGTTGTTGTTCACATCCAGCGCCGGGGCAAAATCCATGTTGATGCCCAGGGCAAAAAGCTCAGATCCCAGGATCTGGCCTGTCTGATACGCCGCCTCCGGGCTGCTGATTGCCCCCAGGGCCATGTTGCCCGGCAGGGAGGTACCCTCGCCCAGCCGGGTGATGCGCCCGCCCTCCTGGTCGATGCCAATCAGGAGCCGGGGTGCGCCAGCTTCCCGCAGCGCGCTTTGCATCGCGTCAATCAGCGCCATGGTGGTGGCGGTGTCCGGGGTGTTAGGCGCAAAGAGGATCATGCCGCCGGGCTGATAGGCACTTAAAAAACCCAGCACCCTGTCATTCATCTGGGTGAAGGCGGGGAAAGCCTTTCTTTCCTCCGGTGTGGGGCTTGGGTTATCCGACCAGTTGCGCACGCTCAGCATGATTTTTTGCATGATCTTCTGGCGCAGCGTCAGTTCAGGCCTGGGCGCGTCCCCTGCCGCCGCAGCCACCCCCAATAATGAAACCAATAAGCAAATACACACAGCACCTGCCAGCGCTTTGTTTGCCATAGCCAAGCCCTCCCATTTAGATGATACAATATAATCATTATATCCACCGGGTAGGGCGCGTACATAGCCCATATGGGTCAATTTCAAAAGACCGAAAAAAAGCGCCCGCTAATTCGTCTAATGGGTGAGGAGGTGAAGCGGGGATGGACAGCGCCAGGATACAGACAAGGGCGCCGGAGGCTGTGGTGGCACACTGGATTGCCAGCTACGAGGCCGCGGTGGTCCAGACCTGCTTTGTGATGCTCAGGGATCATGCGCTTTCCCAGGACGCCGCGCAGGATACTTTCCTCAAAGCCTGGCAGCGCTACGGGCAGTTTGAGGCAAGGGACGGCAGCAGTCAAAAAACCGGGCTGCCGCGCTCATCACGCGGCAGCCCGGCGGCCTTGTCACAGGCTTACGCCTTCCCGCTCACCCGGCCGGCGGCCAGGTTCATCGCCCGCAGCTTGGAGGCCAGCTTTTTGCTGGCGGCGCCCGGCATCATGCGCCAGAGCCAGTTGGAGCCGATGGTGCCGGGCAGGTTCATGCGGGCTGATTCCGGCAGCCGCAGGATGTCCTGCATGGGGATGATGGCGGTGTCGGCGGGGCTTTTAAGCGCCCGGTCCATGATGGCGTCCAGGATGTCCTCATCATGGCGGATATTCAGCGCCAGAATGGCGCTGTTGCGCTCCTGCTGGGTGGCATGGGTCCACCAGCCCAGCAGGGTGTTGTTGTCGTGGGTGCCGGTGTAGGCCACGGTGTTGCGGTCATGGTATTTGACCAGGTGCTCGTTGTGGGGGTCGCCTGAGAAGGCGAAGGTCAACACCTTCATGCCGGGGTAGCCGCAGTAGGCCATGAGCTTGCGCACCCGCTGGTTGACAGCACCCAGGTCCTCCGCCACGATGCGCATCTGGGGCAGTTCCCGCTGCACCACCTCAAAGAAGCGCTTGCCCGGGCCCAGGTGCCAGGTCCCGTTGCGGGCGGTTTTTTCGTAGGCGGGGACAGCGTAGTAGTTGGCAAAGCCGATGAAGTGGTCGATGCGGGTGATGTCAAAGATCCCCTCCATCCACTTAAGCCGCGTAATCCACCAGTCATAGCCCCGACGGGCAAGCGCCGCCCAGTTGTACAGCGGGTTGCCCCAGCGCTGGCCGTCCCAGGAGAAATAGTCCGGCGGCACGCCTGCCACGTGGGTGGGGCGGCGGTGACGGTCCAGCTGGAAGATGCCGGGGTTGGCCCAGGCATCGGCGGAATCCTCCGCCACATAGATGGGCATATCGCCAAAGATCTGGACGCCCTTTTGATTGGCATAGGCCTTGAGCTGGTGCCATTGCCTGAAGAACAGGTACTGGATGAACACCTGCTCCTCCACCTGGGTTTTGAGGGTTTCCCCATACTGCCGCAGGGCCTTGGCCCGGCGCATGCGGATGGCCTCATCCGGCCAATCCTGCCAGGAGATGCCGCCAAAATGCTCCTTGAGCGCCATAAACAGAGCATAGTCCTCCACCCACCCGGCGTTGTCCTCCCGGAATTTGTCCACCTCCCCCGCCAGCTTCCTGCCGGCGTGGCGGAAGGCCTCCTCCAGCTTGCTGCGCTTGAAGCCGATGACCTGGGTGAAGTCCACCCGCTCCGGATCCTCCCCCAGGGCCGGCCACTGGAAGACGGGGAGGATACGCTCCCGCACCAGGGTTTTCAGGTCAATGAGGTTGGGGTTGCCGGCGAAGGTGGAGAAGCACTGGTAGGGAGACTCGGCAAAGCCGGTGGGCGAGATGGGCAGCACCTGCCAGATGGCCATGCCGGCATCCGCGAGAAAATCCACAAACTGGCGGGCGGGCGCCCCCATGGTGCCGATGCCCTCCTTGGAGGGGAGGGAGGTGAGGTGCATCAGAATTCCGCTTTGGCGCATAATGGTCCTTTCTTAGTGCCAGACGCAACCGGACAAGGGCGGCAGCGTCAGGGTGTTTGGGGTGATTTGAGGCAGCCCGGATCCGGTATCCCAGCTGTCAGAAAAGCGCTCCTGCCAGGTGATGGGGAGGCTGACCGCCTCCTCCCCCAGGTTTTGGATAACCAGCGCGTTTTGATCCCCTTTGCTGGCCCGGTAGGCCAGGATGGCGGGGTTCCCCAGGTCAAGGGCCTCCACCTGGCCTGTTGTAAGCGCCGGGTGCGCTTTTCTGACGGCCAGGATATGGCGGTAAAAATTGAGCAATGAAGCCGGGTCACCCGCCTGGGTATCAACCGGGTCTTTCAGGCGCTGGGCCTGATCGGCCTGAGCGGGGGCGCTGGCCATGCCTGCCTGGTCCGTCAGCGACCAGAGCATGGGCAGGCGCTTGTTCTCATCCCGGCCGGAGCCGGTCATGCCGATTTCCTCGCCGTAATAGACAAAGGGAAGCCCCGGCAGCATGAGGTAAAGGGCGGCGGCCTGCTTCATCTGTTGCGGGTCCCTTCGCAAAAAGCCAGCACTGCGCCCGGTGTCGTGGTTGGACAAAAAGGGCGCGTCAGCCCCCTGTGGGTTGACAGCCAGGATGCCATTTTGCCACCCGGCGGCTTTTCTGGCAAGGTTGAGGCCGTTTTTCTCCCGAATGGCCCGTATGATTTCCCCATCGGCGCCGGCAAAAGGAAAATTGAAAAAGCTGTCAACGCCGCTTTCGTAAAGCTTGAGGATGGTGGCCTGATCCTTCCATGCCTCGGCAATGAGGAAGCTATCAGGCCGGATGGCCTTGACCTCCTCCTTAAACCAGCGGAGGAAATCGATGTTCCTGGCGGTGTTTTCCTCATAAAAGTGCACCACCGCGTCCAGCCGGAAGCCGTCTGCACCCCTTCCCAGCCAGAAGGCGGCGATCTTGAGCAGATCCTCTCTTAAGGCGGGGTTATCCAGGTTGAAATCCGGCATGTGATGGCCAAAGCTGCTTTGGTAAAACCAGCCCTCTGCCCCCGGCACCGGGTGCTGGCCTGCGCCCTGGCTGAAATTATAGTAGCCTACATAGGGGTTGTGCGCGCGGCAGCCCTGTTGATGGGGGCAGACCTCCTGGCCGCAGGGGGCAAGGGGCAGGCTTTCCCGGGCGGAGAGGAACCAGGGATGCTCGCTTGAGGAGTGGTTCACCACCAGATCGATGATGAGCTTGATATCCGCCTGATGGAGGCGCTGGGCCAGGGCTGAAAAATCCTCAAGGGTGCCAAGGGCGGGGCTTACCGCCATATAGTCCGTCACGTCATAGCCGTGGTAGGAGGGGGAGGGATAAAAGGGGGTGAGCCACAGGGCGCCGATGGAAAGCGTTTCCAAATAGGGCACCTGGTGGGCAATGCCCTGCAGATCCCCCTGGCCGTCACCGTCACCATCATAAAAGCTGGGGGTGAAAATCTCATACCCTGCGCCCTGGGGCAAGGCTTCCGCCAGGCCCACAAGGGGCAGCAGGCAGATGAGGAGCAGCGCTACCGCCCGCCTCATCCCTTCACCGCCCCGCCGGTGACGCCTTCCACGTAGAACTTCTGTATTTTGATGAACAGCAGCGTGATGGGGATGGCCACCAGCACAGCGCCCGCGCAAAAGCGGGTGAAATACTCGTAGATATGCTCCCGCTCCAGCATCCGGTAGAGCCCCAGGGCCACGGTGTAGTTTTGGTAGTCATCCTTCATGATGACCGAGACAAAGATGAAATCCACCCAGGGGGCGATAAAGGCGGTGATGGCGGTGTAGACCACAATGGGCTTGGAGGAGGGCAGGATGATCTTCCAGAAGATCTGGTTTTTGTTGGCGCCGTCGATGGTGGCGGCCTCGTCCAGGCTCCTGGGGATGGTGTCAAAAAAGCCCTTGGCAATGAAGTAGCCCAGCGCCCCGCCGCCTGAATACACCAGGATGAGCGAGATCAGGCTTTTGGCCAGGCCGATGGCCTTGAGGATGTGGTAGACCGCGATCATGCTCATAAAGCCGGGGAACATGGTGAGGATGAGCCCGGCGTTCATGAACAGCTTGCGGGTGGGGAAGCGCAGGCGGCTGAAGGCGTAGGAGATCATCAGCACCAGGGAGGTGGTGATCAGGCAGGTGAACACCGCCACAATCAGCGTGTTGAGGTACCAGCGGGGGAAGGCAAACTGGCTGGTTTCCGTGAACAGGCGGGTGAAGTTATCCAGCGTGTAGCCCTTGGGCAGGATGTAGGTGGTATAAGCCCCGGGCTCAGCGCGGAAGGCGGTGATCACCAGCCACAGGATGGGCAGCAGCCACACCGCCGCCATGGCAGATAACACCACATAGGCGGTGGAGATGCGCAGGGCGGTGAGGCCGGTCACCAGGCCGATGAGGGCCATCAGCATCGCCAGCCACAGCCCGGGCCCCAGGTGACGGATAAAAAAGGGCTGGCTGAGGGCCCCGGAGGCATCGGCGGTCATTTTGGCGCTGAGGAGGGCATAGATGCCCGCCACAAGCGCCGCTGCGCAGGCCGCGCACAGCGCCCCCAGCAGCTCCCGCCGGGGTTTGGCCAGCGTCATCACGGCAAACACCAGGGCCAGGCCAATGGCGATTACCAGCGGCAAAACGCGCATGATCTGGGGAGTCTCTCCGATGAGGGAGAGGCCGGTATGCCGCGTGTCGCCCTGGATGATATAGGGCAACAGCAGGCTGAGGGCCAAAAGCCATGCCGCGGCCATGGCAAGGCGCGCCTGGGGGATGCGGATGCTCTTCTTTTTATTCATTGAAACTCCTCCTCCTTGCGCGCTGAGCCTGAGAGGTTATAGACCAACAGCGACAGCGTGGCGCTGATGACAAACACAAAAATGCCAATGGTGGAGGCCAGGGAATAATCCTGCTGATCCACCGTCAATTTATATAGCCAGGTGACCAGAAGATCGGTTTTCCCGGCCTGGTAATACTCGGTCACCAAGGGGCCACCCCGGGTGAGGAGGAAAATGACGTTGAAGTTGTTGATGTTGCCCACAAAGGCGGTGATGAGGTAGGGGGTGGTGACAAAGAGCATATAGGGCAGCGTGATGGAAAAGAACATGCGCACCGGCGTGGCGCCATCGATGGAGGCGCTCTCGTACAAATCCCTGGGGATGTTCATGAGGATGCCTGAGGTGATGAGCATGGAAAAGGGGATGCCCACCCAGAGGTTGACCACCAGCACCGTGATTCTGGCGTTTAGGGTGTTGGTGAGGAAGGGGATGTTCTGCTCGATGAAACCCCACTGCTTGAGCAGGGTATTGAGCGGGCCCTGGTCGTGGAGGATCTGGCTCATGAGCATGAGGCTGACAAACTGGGGCACCGCAATGGTGATGACAAAAATGGTGCGCCACATGCCTTTTAGCCGGATGCCCTTCTGGTTGATCATGATAGCCACGATCATGCCAAAAAGATAGTTGGTGAAGGTGGCGATGACCGCCCACACCATGGTCCAGCCGAAGATGCCGGAGAAGGTGTTGCCCATGGCGGTGGCAGCCCCGCCCTTTAAATTGAACAGGTTGGCGAAGTTCTCAAACCCCACCCAGGTGAACAGGTTGCCCGGCGGCTGATGATCGGCATCAAAGTTGGTAAAGGCGATGAGGATCATAAAAATGGTGGGCAGGATGGTGAAGGCAAAGGCCATCAGGGTGGGGAGGGTGAGCAGGGTGCCGTGGAAGCGCTCGTTGACCAGGCTCTTGATGTCCTCCATAAACCGCGGGGGCCTCACCCCCGCCTGATGGTGCCGCTGCGCCTTGTAGCAGGCCCTGACGCTGGCGCGCCACAGCCCCAGAAAGCCGATCAGCACCAGGATGCTGAACACGCTGAAGAGCAAAATCAGCATGGAGTTATCCCCGGGCGTGCGCACATAGATCTGCCGGGCCTCGCTCCACTCCCGATGCATGCCAATGGTGCCCAGGGTGTTAAACTTGCTCAGATACTGCCAGGCAAAGCCGATGAGATACCAGATGAACAGCGCCTGGCTGGCCAAAAACAGCAGGCCCTTGATGACCTGGTGGCGCAGGAGGCAGCCAAAGCCCATCACGAAAAAGGACAGGCGGGTGGCCCAGTCGCCTGAAGAGAACATATGGAGCAGTTCGGAAAGAAAGCCCCGCCTTTTATCCGGCGCGATCAATGTTTTTTCTGCCATGGCTGCCCTCCTGTGGCTTAGATGCAATACCAAGCGAACAAGCAAACACACCGGCTTATTCCGGCGCTATGATGGATGGCGCTTGGTATAAGAAGCGGGGAACAGCGATCTGCTGTTCCCCGCGGAGGAAAGGGCTTATTTGGCGGTGATGGCCGCTACCATCTCATCAAGCAGCGTCTTCACATCCTTGGCATAGTCCTTGGCTTCCATGGCCGTTCCAAAAGCCTCGGCAGGCGTCCAGTACTTGTCAAGTCCGGCGGCCTGGCTGGAGGCGAAGGGCGCCTGCTGGGCCAGGGCAGCCAGGGCCACGTTGGCCTGGACGGCATCGCTTTGGGCCACTTTGACATTGGAGGGACCAAGGCCGCGCACGGTGAAACGCTTCAATTGGTTTTCTTCGTTGGTCAGCCACTCGGCCAGGTCCATGGCCTCCTCAGGGTGCTTGGTGAGGGTGTTGACACCCACCAGCTTGAAGCCCGCGAAAGAGCCCATCTGCACCTGCTTATCCTTGACGGTGAAGGTGGGGAGCTTGGTGGCGGCATAGTTGTCGCCCAGCTTGCCCTTGATGGCATCCGCGTTCCAGGCGCCGGAGACGCCCGCCGCCACGGTGTCGCCCATGCCACCGGTGAGAATAGCGTCGTCGCCCGTCAGGAAAGCGGGGTGGGCGGTGAAGGCCTTGATGGCTTCGCCAGCGCTCACGCCATCCTCGCTGTTGAAGTTACAGATGATAACCCCGTCATCCCCCACGCGCAGCTCTCCGCCCACGCCCAGGAAGAAGGAGGCGATGTACCAGCCGTTGGACACGTCCATGAACATCTTCTTGCCGGCTTTCTCAGCGGCTTCCAGGATACCGTCCAGGGTTTTCGCCTGCTCATCACTGATCACGGACTTGTCATAATAGAGGAAGTAGCCGTTATCGGCGGTCATGGGGTAGGCATAGAGCTGATCACCCAGCGTCGCGGCCTTGATGGAGGAGGGGATGTTGGCCGCCACGATGGCGTCCTTGTTGCGGGTGACCTCATACAGCGCATCGGCGCTGACCAGGGCTGGCAATTGGTCATCGGCGAAGGCGAACACGTCAGCTGCCGCCTCCGGGTCTTCCAGGTACTTGGCCTTGGCATCGGGCTCGCCCACTACGCCAAAGGTGATGTCAAAAGTTTTATCGGCGTTGGCGGCCTTGAAGGCATCCACCATCTCGGCCAGCATGGCCTGATCATCCTGGGAGCCCCAGACCTTGAGGGTGACGGCATCAGCAGAGGTCTCGGCCGCGGGCTCTTCCTTCGCGGCGGGAGCTTCAGTTTCCGCAGGGGCTTCGGTTTCCGCTGGGGCCTCAGTTTCCGCGGGAGCCTCAGTCACAGGCGCCTCCGTCGCGGGGGCTTCTGTTACCACGGGGGTGGCGGTGGGTTCGGGCGCCTTGGGGGCGCAGGCCGATACCAGCACCATCAAACTTAGGGCTAGAGCAATCAGAGCAATTCTTTTTTTCATGAATAAGCCTCCTTTATAATGTAGCAGCACCAACTGCCGGGGAATCCAAGAGATAATACCCACGCGGGTGATCTTCAATACCCTATTTATTATAGAGAGATGCCTGCCGGGCGTCAATTGAATATCTGGCCTGGTTAAGGCACGGGCCGAGGTGACCGTCAACTGCGCCACCCCTATGGCCGCCACGGCAATGTGATGATGTGTTCCAAGCTCTTCTCCTTCTGTAGCGCTCTGGCCAGCATCAGCCAGGTGGAACCGGAGGACCTGGGCGAGGGATTCACGTTTGGCGAGCTTGTGAGCATTGAAATAGACCTGCGTGGCATCATGGGCTAAGCACTTCTTGTCATCCCCCTGGCTTGTTGCCCTCTCCTGTTTGTTTTTTTCCATCGCAAACAGCTCTCATAGCAGAAGCGCGCAGCTTCCGCCGCGCGCTTCATGGGTGTTGGTCAGGCAGAGGATTACTCCGCTTTCAGTTCCTTCGCCAGGTTTTTGCCGATGAGGTAGCCGGAGGTGATGGCCCAGCCCACGTCAGCACCCGGGATGGAGTCGTTGCCGCGCACGCCGCCAGCGGTGTCACCAGCGGAGTAGAGGCCCTTGATGACCTCGCCATCCACGTTGATGACCTGCAACTCGGTGTTGATCTTCAGACCGCCCAGGGTGGTGGCATAGCGGGGCTTCTGCTCAACCAGGTAGTAGGGGCCCTCGCCGATCTTGGCCTTCATGTAGTCGGCCGGGCGCCCAAAGTCCTCGTCCACGCCCTTTTCCACGAAGCTGTTGTAGCGCTCGATGGTCTCCTTGAGCACGGCGGCGTCGCTTCCGATCACCGCGGCCACCTCTTCGATGGTCTTGCCGTTGGCAAAGACGGGGCTGGATTTTCCGTTGTTGTCAAGCCAGTTTTGGAGCATTTCCTGGGAAATGCCGGTGCCGCTGATCTTGTTGCTGAAGATGTCATAGGTGGCCTGATCCATCAGCAGGAACAGCGTGGCGTCCGGCTGCGCGGCCTGCTGGGCCACGATGTTGGTGCCCGCGCTTCTCTCGTTGACCACGCGTTTGCCCGCACGGTCAACCAGGATGCCGCTGCCGGTCCAGGCGGCCATGGAGCCGTTGTAGGTGGACTTGGCGATGCCAGGCAGCCACTCAACCCCATTCTCGAACAGCTCCACAAAGCCCATGTGCACCGTGTCAGCGCCCACTTCCTGGCCCATGGCCAGGCCGTCGCCGCTTGAGAGGGACGCGCCGTAATAGACGTAGTTCTTCAGGGATTCAGGCAGCAGATCCCGGCGCGCGCCATAGCCGCCGGTGGCCAGCACCGTGGCCTTGGCTTTGATCTGATAGGTGGTACCGTCCTTGGCCTTGCCTTCAACGCCGATCACCTCGTTGTCCTGGGTGAGCAGCTTGGTGGCCCGGGTATCCATGAGCAGCTGGACGGTGGTCTGGGCCACCTTGGCCGCATAGGCGTCCATCAGGCCAGCGCCAGCGCCTTTGTAGATCAGCACGCGGTCAACGCTGTTCTCGCCCACCTTGGTCAGTTTTTCAGGCAGCCCGGCGCCCACGTAGTCAATCGTCCAGTCGGTGGAAACGCCCATGTTGTCCACATAGAGCTTGAGAAGCTCCGGGATGCTCTGGTCACCGCCGTTTTTCATCATGTCATCATAGCATTTTTGGAAGGTGTCATCCGTCACGCCCAGCTCGCGCTGCACGCGGGCGCCGGTGGCGATGGTGAAGCCGCCGCTAAGCGCGGTGTGGCCGCCCAGCATGGCGTTTTTTTCCAGCAGGATCACAGACAGGCCGTCCTGTTCAGCAGCCAGGGCCGCAGAGAGCCCGGCGCTGCCGCCACCCACAACCACCATGTCAGCTGAGAGCTCAACCACTTCGGTGCTGGGCGCTTTGGCGGGCGCTGCGCTAAGGGCCTTCACATCGCCTTTGGCCTGGGTGACGGCGTCAGCCAGGGCTGCTTTCAGGGCAGATGAGGTCACCGTGGCGCCGGTCACCGAATCAACCGCCAGTGACTGCTTCTCAATCATCTGCTGAGGGATGCGCTCAAAAACCAGGTTGGTGAGCGTGGCGGTCTCATCGCTGCTGAGGACCTTGATGGCCACAATCGCGTCCTGTGAGAACTCGACCTCAATCTCCACAGAGCCGTTGTGCCCGGCGGCAACAGCCACATATTTGCCAGGCTCAAAGCTGGGCTTGTTCTCAGCCACCATGGCGACTGGAACCAACAGCAGGGACAATGCCAGGACAAGGGACAAGAACCGTTTCTTCATCTGGAAACTCCTCCTATAATATGCGGTAAAACCGCTGGATAGCTTTTTGATTTTCTATTGGATGGCCGATTGGATCAGGTGGTGAAGTGCCCCATAACATTAACGGGGCAGCCGTGGTTTGTCAACGAAGTCAGCCCCTGAAATTCTTAATTTTTCCTTAAGATCACCAGCCCTTGATCCGCCCGGAGATTGACATAAAGCCCATGAACGCTTAGGATATTCGCAGGACCTTACATAAAAAAACAGGACGATACATCACGGCTTAGCCGGTGGAAGGGGCAGAATATGGAATACCTTTTGGGCATTGATCTGGGCACCTCAGGCACAAAAACGGTGCTCTTTGACCGGGAGGGGCGGCCAGTGGCCTCCGCCACCCGGGAGTACCCCCTGTACCAGCCGGAAAACGGCTGGGCGGAGCAGGCGCCTCAGGACTGGTGGGAGGCCGCCATCGCCACCATCAGGCAGGTACTGGAAAAAAGCGGGGTTAACGCTGAGGCCATCGCCGCCCTTGGCATATCCGGGCAGATGCACGGCCTGGTGATGCTGGATGAGAAGGGTGAGGTGCTAAGGCCTTCCATCATCTGGGCGGACCAGCGGACGGGTGAAGAGTGCGAGGATATCACCCGCCTGGTAGGGGCCAAACGCCTGATTGAGATCACCGCCAACCCGGCGCTCACCGGCTTTACCGCCTCCAAAATCATGTGGGTCAAAAAGCATGAGCCGGAAGTGTTTAAGAAATGCCGGCACATCCTTTTGCCCAAGGACTATCTGCGCTATATGCTCACCGGCGACTTTGCCACCGAGGTGTCAGACGCCAGCGGCATGCAACTGCTGGATGTGCCGGGGCGCAAGTGGTCGGGCGAGGTGCTGGGTAAATTAGAGATACCGGAGAGCTGGCTGGCCAAGGTCTACGAATCCCCCGAGGTGACAGGGCAGATCAGCCAAAAGGCAGCGGAGGTGACCGGGCTCTCCACAAAAACCCTGGTGGTGGGGGGTGCCGGCGACAACGCGGCCGCCGCCGTGGGCACAGGCACGGTGAGGGACGGCCGCGCCTTTACCACCATTGGCACATCGGGTGTGGTCTATGCCCACACCAGCCAGCTGGCCATTGACCAGGGGGGCAGGGTGCACACCTTCTGCTGTGCTGTGCCCGGGGCCTGGCATGTGATGGGGGTGACCCAGGGGGCGGGGCTATCTCTGCGCTGGCTGCGGGATACCGCCTTCCTGCCTGAAAAACAGCAGGCCGAGGAAATCGGCCGGGATGCCTATGACCTGATGACTGACCTGGCAAAGGACAGCCCCATCGGGGCCAACCGCCTCCTCTACCTGCCCTATTTGATGGGTGAGCGCACGCCCCACCTGGACCCGGACTGCCGGGGTGTATTTTTTGGCCTTTCCGCCATGCACACCCGGGGTGACCTGGTGCGCGCGGTGCTGGAGGGGATCAGCTATTCCCTTAAGGACTGCCTGGACATCCTGGACGGCATGGGGGCAAAACCCCAGAGCATGCTTCTAACCGGTGGCGGCGCCAGGTCCCCCTTCTGGCGGCAGATGTTGTCCGACGTCTTTGATTGCCCGGCCACCACCATCCAATCCAGCGAGGGCCCGGCCCTGGGTGTTGCCATCCTGGCGGGCGTTGGCGCCGGGATGTATGAGAGCGTGGAGGCCGCCTGCGACCAGATGATCAAAACCGGGGAAGGGCTGAGCCCTGATAAGAAAGCCACCAAGGCGTATGCCGATTATCACAAACTGTATGTGAAGCTCTACCCGGCGCTTAAGGACCTGTATAAACAGCTCAAGCAGCTTTAAAATCAAGGAGGCATTGACCCATGACAGCATTTGACAAGTTCCCCGTGATCCCCTATGAGGGCCCTAAATCCAAAAATCCGCTGGCCTTCAAGCACTATGACGCAAACCGCGTGGTGATGGGCAAACCCATGAAGAACCACCTGAAATTTTCCCTGGCCTGGTGGCATGCCATGAGCGCCACCGGCGCTGACATGTTTGGCCCCGGCACCGCCGACAAATCCTATGGCGAAAAGCCCGGCACCATGGCCCACGCCAAAGCCAAGGTGGATCAGGGCTTTGTGTTCATGCAGAAGCTGGGCATTGAGTATTTCTGCTTCCACGATGTGGACCTGGTGCCAGAGGGTGACACGCTGGAGGAGACCAACCGGCGGCTGGACGAGATCACCGACTACATCAAGGAGAAAATGAAGGGCACTAATATCCGCTGCCTGTGGGGCACCGCCAACCTCTTCAGCCACCCCCGCTACATGAACGGCGCTGGCTCCTCCAACTCTGTGGATGTGTTCTGCCACGCCGCAGCACAGCTGAAAAAGGCCATTGAGTGCACGGTGAAGCTGGGCGGCACCGGCTACACCTTCTGGGGCGGCCGGGAGGGCTATGAAACTTTGCTCAACACCGACATGAAGTTTGAGCAGGAGAACATCGCGGCGTTGATGCGCATGGCGGTGGACTATGGCCGCTCCATCGGCTTTACCGGCACCTTCTACATCGAGCCCAAGCCCAAGGAGCCCATGAAGCACCAATACGACTTTGACGCAGCCACCGCCATCGCCTTCCTGCGCCAGTACGGCCTTGACAAAGATTTTATGCTCAACATCGAGGCCAACCACGCGACGCTGGCCGGGCATACCTTCCAGCATGACCTGCGCGTGGCCGCCATCAATGGCATGCTGGGCTCTGTTGACGCCAACCAGGGCGATAACCTCCTGGGCTGGGACACCGACCAGTTCCCCAATGATGTGTATGAGACGACGCTGGCCATGTACGAGATCCTGAAATCCGGGGGCCTTAAGGGCGGGCTCAACTTTGACGCCAAGAACCGCCGCCCCTCCTATACGCCTGAGGACATGCTGGAGGGCTTCATCCTGGGCATGGACGCCTTTGCCCTGGGCCTCATCAAGGCCGCAGCTATCATCGAGGACGGCCGCATCGACCAGTTTGTGAAGGAGCGCTATGCCTCCTATGACAGCGAACTGGGCCAGAAAATCCGGAAAGGCAAAGCCACCCTGGAGGAACTGGCCCAGCGCGCCGTCAAGGCGGGCCAGGCCCCGCTGCCCGGCTCCGGACGCCAGGAATACCTGGAGGGCGTGGTCAACAGCGTGTTGTTTTCGGGGGAGTAAGGGCCTAAAATAATAGAGTAAGACGAAAATTTACCGGGGAGGGCTCTTTTGAAAAAGAGCCCTCCCCGAACCCCTCCCAGAAAACTTTAACAGCCCAATTCTAGTGCATTCTTATGATTAATCATTTGATGAGATTGTATCATTTATTTCAGAGTTTTGAGGGATGGGTTTGGGAAGGGGGCTTTTTCAAAAGCCCCCTTCCCAATAAATTCCTACTTCTTTTATTTGCCGTAACCCTGCGGGTTCTTCTCCTGCCAGCGCCAGGCGTCCCGGCACATGTCCTCAATGTTAAGCTTGGCCTCCCAGTCCAAAAGCTCCCGGGCTTTGGTGGGGTTGGCGTAGACGGTGGCCACGTCGCCCGGCCTGCGGGGGCCAATGGCGTAGGGCACCTTGAGGCCGTTGGCGGATTCAAAGGCACGGATGATGTCAAGCACGCTGTAGCCCTGGCCGGTGCCCAGGTTGACCGCCACACAACCGGTGTGCCCCATGGCATAGTCCATGGCAGCCAGGTGGCCCGCGGCCAGGTCGGACACGTGGATATAGTCCCTCACCCCTGTGCCGTCGGGGGTGTCATAGTCAGCGCCAAAGACCTGGAGCTGCTTGAGCTTGCCCGAGACGGTCTGGGTGATGAAGGGCATGAGGTTGTTGGGGATGCCCGCCGGGTCCTCGCCGATGTCCCCTGAGGGATCGGCGCCGATGGGGTTAAAATAGCGCAGCAGCACGCAGGAGAAGCCGGGGTTAGCATGAGAGATATCCCTGAGGATCTGCTCGCCCATGAACTTGGTCCAGCCGTAGGGGTTGGTGCAGCCAAGGGCCGCCCCCTCCTCAACCGGCATGGGGCTGCCCGGGGCATAGACGGTGGCGGAGGAGGAGAAAATGAAGCGCATGACCTTTTGGCGCAGCATCACCCGGCAGAGGGTGAGGGTGCTCATCAGGTTGTTCTGGTAGTAATCCAGGGGTTTCTCCACCGATTCGCCCACGGCCTTAAGCCCGGCGAAGTGGATCACACAGTCCACCGGGTTTTCTGAGAACACCTGGTCAAGCCGATTGCCATCGCAGACGTTGAGCTGATGGAAGGTGAGGGACTTGCCCGCCAGGCGCTCCACCCGGCTGAGGGCTTCCCGGCTGGCATTGCGCAGGTCGTCCACCACCGTGACCTCATGCCCCGCGCGCAATAGCGCCAGGCAGGTGTGGGAACCGATGTAGCCAGCTCCGCCTGTAACCAATACCCTCATGGCGCAACCGCCCCCTGGGTATTCTCAAGGAAATCGTTCTTTTGGATATCTGGCCCCACCGTCGTCCTGGCCAGGCCAAAGTGGTAGCTGGACTTGTTGCTGTCCCGGGGCTCCACCTGGTACTGCTCATAGCGGTGCTGAGACAGATGCTGGGCATAGCCGGCCCGGGCCATCTCAAAGCCTGTGACGCCGCCAAAGGCGTTCAGCGGGATATCCCAGTTCATCTCAAGGGGATTATCCGGGTAGAGGTGCAAGTAGAGCTTTTGCACCTGGAAGGTGCCATATTGCTGGGCGCTTTCTGAATGCTTGGAGGCATCCGCAGCGCTGTCAAAGGCCCATAGCGACGCATCCGCGCACAGGCGGTGCATGCCGTGGCCGTATTCGCCGTTCACATCATGGGTGAGCACCACCCTGGGCTTATACTGCCTGAAGAGGGCGGTGACAAAGTTGCGCACCTTGGCCTTGCCAAACTGGCTGTATGCCTTGTCAAGCTTGAGCGAATAGGTGTCATGGAAGGGGCCGAACACCGGGTAATTGGTAGCGCCCATCACCCACATGGCGTTTAACAGCTCGCTCTGGCGCAGCCGGTGGGCCGGGGTGAACACCGTCACCACCACATCCTTTTTCAGTTCGCCTGCGTAATAGGGGATGGCGCCGCCAAAGAACAGGGATTCGTCATCCGGGTGGGCCACAAAGATCATCAGATCGCAGTTGTCATCGGGCATCTGCCAGCGCTGCACATAGCGGGGAACATTCCCCTGCCCCAGCACAAACAGCTCCGACATGCCAAACCAGTCAGGCTTTTTGCTCACCGGGGCCAGGCGCAGTTTGGTGGCGCCGTTCAAAGGGATATATTCATGCATCATGGGGCTGGCGGCCAGGGTGGTCTCCTGCCATTTCCCGCCGATGAACTGGGACAGCTTCCAGTCCCGGGGCTCCTCCAGCCAGCAGATATACAGCCCATAGGCAGGCTCCGGGCAGGTGATCTCAATGGTTTTGCCGCTGGGCTCGCCCTTCCAGTAACTGTCCCAGTCCCGGTCGGTGAGGCGGGGCAGGGTGAAGCCCTTGGAGCCCACCTTGATCTTGCACTGGGCGGTCAGATCCCGGGCATCCCCGGGCTGGGGGGCAAAAACATCATAGGAAACATCAGTAATGGCCCGGGTGGCGCCGCCCAGGATGGGCAGGGCCAGGGCAAGGCATGCCAGCAGGGCAGCCAGCAGTTTACGCATGGTATCCCCTTTCATGGCAGCACAGATTTTATGATGCTGCTCGGAAAAGTATAGGGTTGTGGGGTGGGGCTGTCAAGAGAGGGGTGGGATTACCCCATCCGCTGGTTTTTCATCTCCTGCCCCTGGGCGTCAAACTTCTTGCGCTTGGCGGTGATCTCTTTGATATCAACGGCGTACACCGCCGTAAGCTTCAGCCCGCTTTCAATGGCCTGGGGAAAGTACCCCATCCACTGGGGGGTGAACCTCTGGGAGATCACCCTAAGGGCATGGGTTTTTTCCGCGTCTTCGGAAAGGCAACGGATGACGCCTTTCACCATGGCGGAGGAAAACTCGGTGGTGAACAGTTTGCTGGTGAGAAGGCCAAACTGCTCAGGGGTCCTTGCCGCCTCCGCCGCCTCTGATTCTGTCATGACACAGGGCACCTGGCACTCCCCCACAAAGGTGATGTGCACCGGGGCACCGTCTTTGATCAGCTCCGTCTTTTTCCCGCTTTTGGCGGAATGGAAGTAAAGGGTGCCCCCCTCCCGGGCGATGGAAAGCGGGATGCCATAGGCCAGCCCATCCCCCTCCGGCAGGCTCAAAACGCCATACTGGGCCTGGTCAATCACCTGAAGGCCAAAGTCCCGGTTCATTTCCCTGTCTTTGCGCCGCATGGGAGCCCTCCTTTAGCGGTTATAGGCAAAGCGCGTGCCGGCCAGCCCCCGCCAGACCTCATCACAGGCCTTCTGGGTGTCCTCGCCCAGCGCCTCACCCTGGATGGCGGCGATGTTTTGCGAAAGCTGCGGGAGCTTGCTCACCCCGGTGATGACCGTCACCACGCCTGGGCGGCTCAAGCACCACTTCATGGACAGTTCCAGCAGGCTGATGCCCGCCTGCTTGGCGATATGGGCCAGCTTGTCAACGGCGGCAAAGTTCTCGTCTGACCAGTAGCGGTTGTAATAGATCTGATTGCTGCCAAAGCGGGTGTCCTCCGCAGGCTTCCCGGCCTGGTGCTTGCCGGTGAGGAGCCCTCCCGCGATGGGGTTATAGGCCGTCATGCCCAGGCCATGGGCCTGGATAAAGGGGATTAGCTCGGTCTCCACGCCCCGGGTGATGAGGTTATAGACGTTTTGCGTGATGATGGGGGGCACATAGCCCCGCTTGTCACACAGGGCCAGGATATCGGCGATCTGCCAGGCGGCATAGTTGCTGATGCCCACATAGCGGATTTTGCCTGATTTGACCAGGGTGTCCATGGTCTGCATGGTTTCCTCGATGCCAGTGTCATTATCCGGCGCGTGCAGGTAATACAGGTCGATATAGTCGGTGTCCAGCCGCCTGAGGCTGGCCTCCAGAGCGGACAGGATGGCCCGGCGGGAGAGCCCCCGGTCGTTGCGCTTTTCCCCCATGGGGTGGAAAACCTTGGTGGCCAGGATGATATCATCCCGGCGGCCCTTCATGGCCTTGCCCACGATGCGCTCGCTTTCACCGTCTGTGTACATGTTGGCGGTGTCCCAGAGGTTGATGCCCGCGTGAAAGGCCTCATCCAGAATCTTCAGGCTGTCCGCCTGGCTGGTTTGCCCGCCAAACATCATGGTGCCCAGGCTGAGTTCAGATATGAGCAGGCTGGTTCCCGGCAATTTGTTATATTTCATGATGTGCCCCCCTCAGCATGTGATATGGACCCTTCACAGAGCATCATAACCGTTTTGTGGCTCCCTCAATCAATCCAGGCTGTTGCCCGCGCATTTTCTTGACAGGCTATGGCGCTTTCGCTATTGTATTCCTGTTTATCAATAAAGGGAGGACGGGCCATGCCAATCGCTTGGGTTTTTCTGGGGGTCATGGCGGCGGGGGCGGCGGTGACGTTTTTGTCCCAGCACTTGAAGGGCAATGTGCGCAAAAGGCTGGCCGCCCAGTGGGGCGAAAAACCCCGGGAGCGCAGGCTGGATGAGGACATCCTGGCGGACATCGGGGAATATCACCGCATCAGGCGCGAGCATGAACCTTACCCCGGCCTGGTGGATGACACCACCTGGCGGGATCTGGACATGGACGCGGTGTTCTCCCAGATAAACCTGTGTCAGAGCCTGGTGGGCTCCGAAGTGCTCCTCGATATGCTGCGGGACACCGGCAGCCCGGAGGAGACGCTTCAAAAGCGGGCGAGCAATATTGACCTGTTTGAAACCGATGAACAGGCCCGGCTTTCCTGCCAGATGGCCCTGCTCAGCGCCGGGAAAACGCCCTTCCACGGCGGGGCCAGCCATCTGTATAGCCCGGATTTCATCACCCCGCCCTTCCCCTGGCTGTACCCGCTGCTGGCGGTTTTGCCGGTTCTCCTCTTCATTGGCGGCTTCTTCTTCAAGCCCCTGTTTTTGATGATCATCCCCGTTTTTGGCGCCAGCATGGTCACCCATTACAGAAGCGACATGCGCTACCACAGCCAGGCAGCTTCCATCCGCCATCTGGGGAGCGTGCTGGGAGCGGCCAGGAAGCTGGAGAAATTGAGCATCCCGGCGCTTGAGCCGGAGCTGGAAAAACTGCGCGAAAACAGCCGGAAGCTCAGGAGCCTTTCCCGCTGGATTCCCTATTTCCAGATGGAGAAGGCGGCGGACCCCAACATGGGATTTATGGTGGATTTATACAAAATCGTGTTCCAACTGGACATGATCAGCCTGTGCCGGATCAGCGGGAAAATCGCCAAAAACATCGAGGCTTTGCGCCATGTGTACCGCATCATTGGCGAGCTGGACGCCCAGATTGCCATCGCGGCCTGGCGCAGCACGGTTGCCACCTGCAAGCCGGCATTCATCACGGAAAAGGCGCTGGTGGCAGAAGGCCTGGCCCATCCCTTGCTTAAGGACCCGGTGCCCAACGACTTCACCTGGGAGAACAACGCGCTGCTCACCGGCTCCAACGCCTCTGGCAAGTCCACCTTCATCAAGGCGCTGGCGGTGAACGCCATTTTAGCGCAGACCATCTTGAGCTGCCGGGCTCAGAGCCTGAGGCTTTGCCGGGCCCGGGTGATGACCGCCATGGCGGTGAAGGACAGCCTGTTGGCCGGGGAGAGCTATTATATCGCCGAGACCAAGGCCTTACGGCGCATCAACCAGGCGGCTGACACGCCAGGCCTGCCGCTGTTTTGCCTGGTGGACGAGATCCTGCGGGGCACCAACACCGTGGAGCGCATCGCGGCCTCGGTGGCGGTGCTCACCAGCTTTACGCACAAGAACATGCTGGTCATCAACGCCACCCACGATGTGGAGCTGGTGGCGCTGCTGGCTGGCAAATATGACAACTACCATTTCTCAGAGGACATGGCGGCAGAGGGCATGCGCTTTAGCTACAAGGTGCAGCCAGGGCCCGCCCGGGGCAGAAACGCCATCAAGCTCCTGGAGCATTTGGGCTTTGACCCGGAGATTGTGGGGCAGGCCAGGGACTTGGCCGGGCATTTTGACCACTATGGGGAATGGCCGGGGCGCTGAGAACCGCCTTTTTCTTTACAAAGCCCCTTTTGCTGGCTATACTTGCTATGTTCAGCGTTGAAGGAGGGCCAGCATGCAGTTATCGCCTTATAGTCCCAAGAAAATTGAGCCCAAATGGCAGAAGAAATGGGAGGAGCAGCAGGCTTTCAAGGCCGTGCTTGACCCATCAAAGCCCAAGTATTACTGCCTGATTGAGTTCCCCTATCCCTCCGGAGCCGGGCTTCATGTGGGGCACCCGCGCAGCAACACCGCCCTTGACATCATCGCCCGGAAGCGGTGGATGGAGGGCTACAACGTGCTCTACCCCATCGGCTGGGATGCCTTTGGCCTGCCGACTGAGAACTACGCCATCAAAAACCATGTGCCCCCGGCCAAGGTGACGGGGGAGAATATCGCCAACTTCCGGGAGCAATTGAAGCGCCTGGGTTTTTCCTTTGACTATTCCCGGGAGGTGGACACCACCGACCCCAACTACTACAAGTGGACGCAGTGGATTTTTCTGAAGCTGTATGAGCATGGGCTGGCCTATAAATCTGAAATGCCCATCAACTGGTGTGTCAGCTGCAAAATCGGCCTGGCCAATGAGGAAGTGGTCGGCGGCGCCTGCGAGCGCTGCGGGGGCGAGGTGGTGCGCAGGGTGAAAAGCCAGTGGATGCTGCGCATCACCGACTATGCCCAGAAGCTGCTGGATGGGCTGGACACGGTTGACTTCATCGACCGGGTGAAGGCCCAGCAGCGCAACTGGATTGGCAGAAGCGAGGGCTGCGAGGTGGACTTTGCGGTCACCGGCACCGGGCACAAGTTGCGGGTGTTCACCACCCGGCCCGACACCCTCTTTGGCGCCACCTATATGGTGATCTCCCCCGAGCACCCGCTGATTGAGGATGAGGCGGAACGGATCACCAACCTGGAGGACATCCGCGCCTACCAGGCCCAGGCCGCCCACAAGAGCGACTTTGAGCGCACGGAAATGCAAAAGAACAAGACCGGCGTTGAAATAAAGGGCTTAACCGCCACCAACCCCGCCACCGGCAAGGAGATGCCGGTGTGGGTGTCTGACTATGTGCTGATGTCCTACGGCACCGGCGCCATCATGGCCGTGCCGGGGCATGACCAGCGGGACTGGGACTTTGCCACCGCCTTTCATCTGCCCATTGTGGAGGTGGTGGCAGGCGGCGACATCACAAAAGAAGCTTTTAGCGACATTGACCAGGGCACGCTGATCAACTCCGGCTTCCTTGACGGCCTGCCGGTGGCCAAGGCCCAGCAGGTGATGGCCGATCACCTGGAGAAGGAAGGCCTGGGCGAGCGCAAGGTGAACTATAAGCTGCGGGACTGGGTGTTTTCCCGGCAGCGCTACTGGGGTGAGCCCATCCCCATCATCCACTGCCCGGCCTGCGGCACAGTGCCTCTTGCGGAAAAAGACCTGCCCCTGCTGCTGCCTGAGGTGGCGCAGTATGAGCCCACGGACTCTGGCGAGAGCCCGCTGGCGGCCATCACCGAGTGGGTGAACGTGCCCTGCCCCCGCTGCGGCGCCCCCGCGAAGCGGGAGACCGATACCATGCCCCAGTGGGCGGGTTCCAGCTGGTATTTCCTCAGGTATTGCGATCCGCACAACAACGAGGCCTTTGCCTCCCAGGAAGCGCTTGACTACTGGATGCCGGTGGACTGGTACAACGGCGGCATGGAGCACACCACGCTGCACCTGCTGTACAGCCGTTTCTGGCACCTGTTCCTGCATGACATAGGCTATGTGAAAGCGCCGGAGCCCTATCAGAAACGCACCAGCCACGGCATGGTGCTGGGGGAAAACGGCGAGAAGATGTCCAAATCCCGGGGCAATGTGATCAACCCCGATGACCTGGTGGACGAGATCGGCGCTGACGCTTTCCGGATGTATGAGATGTTCATGGGCGCCTTTGACCAGGCGATCCCGTGGAGCATGAACGGCGCCCGGGGGTGCAGGCGGTTTCTTGACCGGGTGTGGCGGCTTCAGGAGATGGTGGACCATAAAGCCCAGGCCATCAGCCCCCATGTGCGCGTATTGGTCAACCAGAGCATCAAGAAGGTAGGCGAGGACTATGAGCGGATGAAGTACAACACCGCCATCGCCCAGCTGATGACGCTGGTGAACGCCTTCTACGACGAAGGCCGCCTTTCCGCGGGCGACCTGAAAGCGCTGCTGCTGCTGCTCTCCCCCGTCGCCCCTCACATCTGTGAGGAGATCTGGGAGGGGCAGGGTTACGGCGGCTTTATCTACCATCAGCCCTGGCCCAGCTATGATGAGCAGTATTTGACCGCTGATTTGGTGGAGATCGCCGTGCAGGTAAACGGCAAGGTGCGGGCCAAACTGATGGTGTCCCCCGATCTGGACAAGGCCGCCGGTGAAGCGCAGCTGCCCCAGATGCCCCAGGTGCAGGAACTCATCCAGGGCAAACAGGTGGTGAAATGCGTGTTTGTGCCGGGACGGCTGCTGAATTTGGTGGTGAAATAACGATAAATTGAGGTGGGGCGGCCTTACAGCCGCCCCGCTTTTTTGACAAAAAGCAACCTATATATTCTCTTTTTTTATTATTGTAGGTTGTTATTGTAGCAACCTACATTCAAATGATTATTGACAATGTAGGTTGCGCCTGCTACCCTGAACACGCACGTTTGTGCATGAAAGGGGGCTGCGCCATGAGCATTCTGGAAGACATGCTCAAAGAGGAGCAACAGCGCTCCCTGCGTATGCGCGCAGCCGTGCAGCAGGAGCTGGGCCAGCTGCCCAGGGGTTATATCTCCCGTAAGATCATCAGGGGCAGGCCCGTATACTACTTGCAAAGGCGGGAGGGAAAGCGCGTCCTCAGCCAGCATATTCCCCGTGGAGAGCTGGCAGAGGTTGAGCGCAGGGTTGCCCGGCGCAAAGAGCTGCAAGCGATGGATAAAGCCATAAAAAACAATCTCAAACGCATTCAAAGGGCGCTGAAACCATGACGAACCAGCAATTTGACGGGTTCTGGCGTTTGTTGCACAATCTGCGTGAAGCCGATCTGTTGCCCTATGTGCAGGTGATTGGTTCCTGGGCGGAATATCTATATGAGCAGTCTGGCGCTTTGCCAGGGTTCCAGGCAAACTTGCGCACGCTGGATGTGGATTTCCTGGTGACCAATCAGCGGCGCCCGCAACCAAAGAGAAATTTTCTGCAATTTGCCAAAGATGCTGGTTACCTGATTGATCAGGATATCCTCACCGGCGCAACAAAACTCTATACACAGGATGCTTTGGAGGTGGAATTTCGCATCGCGCAAAAAGGCAGCGGCGAACATCCCGTGCTAACAACAAACATCGGCGTCAACGCGCAGTCCCTTTCGCATTTGGATATCCTGCGCGATCATCCTCTGCCAATACAGCTTCCAGGCCTTGCTCTCATCATTCCAAAACCTGCGGCTTACGTGCTTCACAAATGCGTTATCCACAAATTGCGTGGCATCAAGCAGCAAAAAGACGGGGAATCTATCCTTTCTCTGATTCCTTGTTTGGATGAAGATCAGGCACGCGCTGTCTTTTCGACGCTCACCAAACGCCAGAAGGGAGAGGCTATCAAAACGCTTTCAGGTCTGGGGACAGATGCGGTGGCTTTTGCGCAAATGCTGGAAAAACCCTGAACAACGGGCTAACAATTTAAGCACTCCGGGAATGATCCGCAGTTTTACATGACACGCTCACCCGACTTACCTCAATTTTACCTTTTCTTGCTTGGCAGCCCGCCCGGCGTGGTATATTCATTATGTATGTGCTTGGCACAATAATGATACGGAGGAAAATACCATGAAGAGAATCCTTTCAATTCTTCTGGCGCTGTCGCTGGTCATGGGGCTGATGTCCCTGGGCCTGGCCGAGGCGCCTAAAGGCAAGCTGGTGATTTTGCACACCAACGATGTCCACGGCCGCGCCGTGGCGGATCCGGCAGGCAAGGTGCTGGGCTATGCGGCCATCGCCCAGTATAAGAAGGACCTGGAAGCGGCGGGAGACAGCGTGCTGCTGCTTGACGCGGGCGACGCCAGCCAGGGCACGCCTCTGGTTAACCTGAGCATGGGCAAAACCGCCATCGAGTTTTTGAATGCGGTGGGCTATGACGCCATGACCCCGGGCAACCACGAGTTTGACTGGGGCCTGGATAACCTCAAGCAGCTGGCGGGCCTTGCCGAGTTTCCCATCCTGTCTGCCAATATCCAAAACCATCTGGAGGGCAACCTCACCTTTGATGCCAACAAGCTCTTTGACATGCCCAACGGTTTGAAGGTGGGCGTGTTTGGCCTCACCACCCCTGAGACCATGACCAAGGCCCACCCGGACAAGGTGCGCGGCATCGATTTCCTCCAGGGCGAAGCCCTGTATGAGGCGGGCCAGAAGCAGGTGGACGAGCTGAAGGCCGCCGGCGCTGACGTGATCGTGCTGCTCAGCCACCTGGGCATGGACGAGGAAAGCGCCCCCAACCGCACCCAGGACCTGCTGGATCATGTCACCGGCATCGATGTGCTCATCGACGGCCACAGCCATACGGAGCTGCCCAAGGGCGAGATGATGGGCAACACCCTGGTGGCTTCAACCGGCTACCATGGCCAGTACCTGGGCGTTGTGACCTATGATGGAGAGAAGTTCTCCGCCAGCCTCTTCAACAACCTGAACAAATCCGCCGCCGTGGAAGTGGATGGCGTGCGCTACAGCGCTGTGCTGGCGGCCAAGCTGGATCCGGAGATTGAGACCCTGGTCAACACCGCTGACAAGGCTGTGAAGGATGAGCTGTCCAAGGTCTTTGCCAAGACCGAGGTGCTCCTAAACGGCGAGCGCGACCCCGGCAACCGCACCGAGGAGACCAACCTGGGTGACTTCGCCGCCGATGCCATCCTGTGGTCTGCCCAGCAGGCCCTGGGCGACATGGTGGTGGCGGCCGTCACCAATGGCGGGGGCATCCGTGCCTCCATCCAGGCGGGTGACATCACCATGAACGACATGAAGACCGTGTTCCCCTTTGGCAACGAGGTATCGGTGCTTGAGGTGAAGGGCAGCGAGCTGCTGGAGGCCCTGGAGGCCGCCACCAGCGCCGCCCCCAAGGCCCTGGGCGCCTTCCCCCAGGTGTCAGGCATCAAGTTCTCCGTTGACACCACCGTGCCCTACGAGAACGGCGAGCAGTACCCGGATTCCACCTACTATGCCCCGGCCAAGCCCGGCAGCCGGGTGACGATTGAGTCTGTGGGCGGACAGCCCTTTGAGCTTGAGGCGCTGTACAACATCGCCACCAACGACTTCACCGCCGCCGGTGGCGACACCTACTACGCCTTCCGCTACCCCAACGCCACCAGCGGCTACAAGACCGGCGTGGCGCTGGAGGACGCCCTGGTGAACTATGTGACCACCGTGCTTGGCGGCGTGGTGGGCCAGGATTATGCCCAGCCCCAGGGCCGGATCACCATCGTGAAGTAAGGCTTCACAGAAACCTCAAAGAGGCTGCCGCGGCAGCCTCTTTTGATTGCTTCAGCCGGAACTACGCAGCCAGTGCGCTTGGCGTCAGCTCACACGCACACATCCGGTCCTGCCGGCGCACATGCAGGGCGCGCATGGCGTTTAAGATGGCCAGCACCGCCACCCCCACATCCGCCAGCACCGCCATCCACAGGGTGGAGAGGCCCAGGACGCTCAGGACCAGCACCAGGAATTTCACGCCAATGGCAAAGACCGCGTTTTGCCTGGCGATGGCCACGGTGCGCCGGGCAATGTGCAGGGCGCCCGCCATCTTGCAGGGGTCATCGTTCATGATGACGATGTCGGCAGCCTCGATGGCCGCGTCAGTCCCCAAAGCGCCCATGGCAAAGCCCACATCCGCCCGGGCCAGGACCGGGGCGTCATTCACGCCGTCGCCGGCAAACACCAGCCTGCCGCGGCGATCCTCCCGCGCCAGCAGTTCCTCCACCTTCGCCACCTTGTCCTGGGGCAAAAGCCCGGTGTGCACCTGGGTGATGGCCAGGCCCGCGGCGGCGGCGCGGCCGGCCTGCTCAGTATCCCCGGTGAGCATCACCAGCTCCTCAATCCCCTCTGCCCGCAGCTTTTCCAGCGCCAGGCGGGCGCAGGGCTTGACCAGGTCAGAGATGAGCAGGTGGCCCAGATACTCCCCGTCAGCCGCCAGGTGCACCACGGTGCCGTGGGATGTGACCCCGGGCACCGCAACCCCATGCTCCCCAAGCATCCGGGCGTTGCCCGCCAGCACCTGCCGCCCCTCAATATGGGCGATCACACCGCCGCCGGGCAGCTCCCGCACCTCGCCAGTGACCTCGTCCAGGGGCTTGCCCCAGGCGCTTCTGATGGACTGGGCGATGGGGTGGTTGGAGTGGCGCTCCGCCAGCGCCGCCAGGCGCAGCAGCTCCTCCTGGGTGATGGACCGGGGCACCACATCCTCCACGGTGAAGGAGCCCTGGGTGAGGGTGCCGGTCTTGTCAAACACAAAGGTGGAGGCATCGGCCAGGGCTTCCAGGTAGTTGGCGCCCTTGACCAGCACCCCCGCCCGGGAGGCGCCCCCCAGCCCCGCAAAAAAGGACAGGGGGATGGAGACCACCAGCGCGCAGGGGCAGGACACCACCAGAAAGTTGAGCGCCCGGTAGACCCAGTCCTGCAGGACAGCCCCGGGAATAATCAGCGGCGGCACAAAGGCCAACAGCAGCGCCAATATCACCACCACCGGCGTATACACCGCCGAAAACCGGGTGATGAAAGCCTCCTGGCGGGATTTTTTGTCGGTGGCATTTTCTACCATCTCAAGGATCCGGCTGACGGTGGACTGGTCATAGCTGTGGCTCACCCGCACGGTGAGGACGCCGGTCAGGTTCACGCAGCCGCTTAATATCTCGTCCCCCGGCCCGGCCTCCCGGGGCAGGGCCTCCCCGGTGAGGGCGGAAAATGTTGAATTTACTTTTAAAAC
>ENA-UOOM01000789-UOOM01000789.1-fermentation-metagenome-genome-assembly--contig:-NODE-789-length-33620-cov-5.225503_pt1 | contig 33620 bp, 28 predicted proteins | sample MGYA00245781_ERZ724031 | MGnify/ENA primary metagenome ERZ724031 (study PRJEB28704, sample SAMN03018317) | fermentation metagenome | biome: anthropogenic terrestrial biome; feature: soil; material... | reverse complement strand
ATGTAGGATTTTTGTCTGGAATGAGCTATAGAATTATTCATCTCCGAAACCGTGAATGTGTATTTTTATCATTTTTCTATTTTACACAATTTAAAGTACTATGAATAGTAACATTCTTTATATTTAAATAGTGATTTTTTATGTGGTAGGTCTATTTATTTAATAGCTTCTCAAGTTGGTCCCTATCTTTAATCAATATGATTTTATTACCATAAAACTCCAAGTAACCTAAGTCTTTAAACATATTTAATTTTCTGGTTATAGTTTCCCTAGATAAGCCAGCATAACTTCCCATTTCCTCTCTGTTTATGGAAAGCTCCAATATAATTCCATTTTCACTTTCTCTTCCAAAATCATCAATTAGATATAATAATAACCCCGCTACCTTTGCATCTACACTTGTAGCTGTTAATCTATTTATTAAATCCTCAGCCCATCTTATCCTTTCATATGCCTTCTCCAATATTTTTAATAACATAGAAGGATTTTTTGTGACTATTTCATCAAATTTTTTCTTGGACAAGGTGCTAATCGTTGTGGCTTCAAGGGCAACACCATTATATTTATATTCATCTTCCTTTAATAGGTTAAGTCCGCCTACAAAATCGCCGGCAGAATAGATATACAATATTTGTTCTCTTCCATCAACAGTAAAATTATATATTTTCATTTTCCCAGAACACACTATATACATACCATCAGCTTTATCTCCGGTTCTAAAAATGGTCTCACCCTTTTTATAAGTTTTAAAGGATATCCCTTCTGATAACTTCACCAACTCTTCTTCATTTAAACCAGCAAATAAGGGTATATTGTTGAAACAGTTATTTCCCAAACATATTGGACAATGCTTACACTTTGAAATTTTAACCACCTTCAATTATCTAGATAATATTTAGATTATTATTTACCCCTAATTTTTCTTTATTTAACATTTCAGTAATAATATCTTGATATTCTTTTGCTTTTAGTACATCCATCTCAGGTACATTTTGTAATTTATATTCTAATCCCATGGCTTTATATTTTTCCAATGCCATTTTATGATAAGGCAATATCTCAATTCTTTCAATCCGTTGAGCTAAGTGAGCCACTCTATCGAACAATTTATATATACTAGCCTCATTGTCAGTAATTCCAGGAACCATAACATGTCTAATCCATATATTGCCCTGATAATCATTTAGATATGATAAAAATTTATAAAACCCATTCATGTTTGCTCCAGTCAAGGTCTTGTATCCAATATTATCAAAGTGTTTAATGTCCAACAAAACTGTATCTACATATTTTAGAATTTCACAAAAATACTTTTCATTGCCATAGCCACTGGTATCTAAGGCTGTATTAAAGCCTTCCTTTTTTAAAAGCTTTAGTGTTTCCAAAAGAAATTCTCCCTGAAGCAGAGGCTCTCCACCTGAAAAAGTAATTCCTCCTCCTGATCTCTTATAATAATTTTTATATCTTTTAGCTATATTCAACACTTCTTCAGGAGTAATCTCTTTATTTGAAAACATATTTTGACTGTCAGGGTTATGACAGTATGCACATCTTAAGGGACACCCCTGCAAGAAAATAATTGTTCTGATACCAGGGCCATCAACGAACCCCATGGTTTCTATAGAATGAAGTCTACCCTTCATAATTATCACCTTTCTTAAACTGCTTTGTGGAATGTTCTGCTAATTACCTCTTCTTTTTGTTCTCTTGTCAATCTGTTGAAATGCACTGCATATCCTGAAACCCTTATAGTTAATGTAGGATACTTTTCGGGATTCTCCATTGCATTCATTAATAATTCTCTATTAAGAACATTAACATTTAAGTGGAATGCTCCTTGCTCAAAATATCCATCCATTAAAGCCGAAAGATGCATTATTCTATCATCCATGTTCTTTCCAAGAGCATTAGGAACTATCGAGAAGGTATTTGATATGCCATCTTGACAAATATCCTTGTATGGAAGCTTGGCAACTGAGTTTAACGAAGCTAAAGCACCACTTTCATCTCTCCCATGCATTGGATTTGCACCAGGGGCAAATGGTTCTCCCTTTTTTCTGCCATCAGGGGTCGAACCAGTCTTTTTACCATATACTACATTTGATGTAATAGTAAGAACTGATAATGTATGCTCTGCATCTCTATATGTTGGAATCTTCTTAAGCTCTTTACTAAATGCTGAGACAATATCAACTGCTAATTGGTCAACTCTATCATCGTCATTCCCATATTTAGGGAAGTTGCCTACTATTTCAAAATCAACTGCTATTCCATTTTCATCTCTTATTGGTTTAACTTTTGCATATTTTATTGCACTCAGGGAATCAGCTACTATTGAAAGTCCAGCAATTCCAAAGGCCATATATCTGTGAACATCAGAATCGTGTAAAGCCATTTGTCCCTTTTCATATGCATATTTATCGTGCATATAATGTATGGTGTTCATAGTGTTGACATAGAGGTCAGCAAGCTTTTCCATTACCTTTTTATAATTTTTAATCACCTTGTCATAATCTAATACGTCATCCTCAATTCTTTCAATCCCATCAAAGACCTTTATAAGTTTTCCATCTTTAGATTTTTTAACCTCTTCTACACCACCATTTATTGCATATAATAATGCCTTAGCCAAATTTGCTCTTGCGCCAAAGAATTGCATATCCTTACCAACTCTCATTGCTGAAACGCAGCATGCAATAGCATAGTCGTCGCCATAGATATTTCTCATTAAATCATCATTTTCATATTGAATAGCACCTGTATTTATACTCATCTTTGCACAATATGACTTAAAGCCATCTGGTAAATCATTTGACCAAAGCACTGTCATATTTGGCTCTGGTGCTGGTGATAAATTAGTCAATGTATGCAAGAATCTAAAAGAAGTTTTCGTAACCATAGTTCTACCATCAAGACCCATACCCCCTATGGATTCAGTTATCCAATTTGGATCTCCGGCAAATAGTTCATCGTATTCTGGTGTTCTTAAATGTCTAACTAATCTAAGTTTGATGACAAACTGATCTATAATTTCCTGAGCTTCTCTTTCAGTTATAATACCATTTCTTAAGTCTCTCTCAATATAAGCATCTAAAAATGCAGTATTTCTACCTAAAGACATAGCTGCACCATTGTTTTCCTTTACTGCTGCAAGATATCCTAAGTATAAAAATTGTACTGCTTCCTTTGCATTTGAAGCAGGCTGAGATATATCTACACCATAGGATAATGCCATTTCCTTTATTTCATCTAAGGCTCTGATTTGCTCAGAGATTTCTTCTCTATGTCTAATGATATCTTCTGTAGCTGAACCCTTTATATTTTCCTTATCCTTTAATTTCTGGTTCTTTAAGAAATCAATGCCATATAAAGCTATTCTTCTATAATCACCTATGATTCTTCCTCTGCCATAGGCATCAGGTAAACCAGTTAGAAGACCTACAGTTCTAGCAGTTCTCATTTCCTTTGTATAAGCATCAAAAACACCTTGATTATGCGTCTTTCTAAACTTGTTAAAGTGTTCCTCTAAGCTATCATCCATTTGGCTGTTGTATGCATTCAAAGAATCCTTAACCATTCTATATCCACCATAAGGATTTACTATTCTCTTCAATGGCTCATCACTTTGTAGTCCTACTATGACTTCATTTTCCTTATCTACATAACCCGGCTCAAAGCTATTGATTCCTGAAAATCTGGAAGTATCTATATCAACCTTTCCAGATAATATTTCTTCATTGATTAACCCCTCTGCCTTCTTCCAAAGAATCCTTGTCTTTGGTGATGCTTCAAACAGAAAGTTATCATCACCCTCATAAGGAGTATAGTTAAGTACTATGAAATCTCTTACATCTATATTTTCATTCCATTTACCTTGATTAAATCCTTCCCATTGTTTCATTTATATCATCCTTTTCTATTTCTGATATTGTTGAATTTATTGTACAATTAAAAGAATTTTAGTGCAGTGATTACGGTCACAGTTTTGAATATTTTATATGAAGCTGGTAAAACATAACATTAGTAAAGACTAATTGGAGGTTCTATATGAATACAGATAGATATAAATATTTGAACAAGTCCCCGGAATCATTTTGGATATCGACAACTTCTAAGACGAATTACCCAATTCTTAATAGCGATTTAGATGTGGATATAGCAATAGTCGGTGGAGGAATGACAGGGTTATTGTGTGCATATCAGCTTAGGCTGGAAGGATTTAACATAGTTATATTAGAAGCAGATAGAATAATTACTGGAACAACTGCCTTTTCTACAGCTAAGATAACATCTCAGCACGATTTTATATATGATAAGCTTATAAATAGTGTTGGAGAAGAATTGGCAAGTCAATATGCGACAGCTAATGAAGTAGCTATAAAAGAAATTAAAAAGATTGTCGATGGTAATAATATCGAGTGTCAATTTTTAGAGCAGGAAGCTTTTATTTATGCACAGCAAGATGCGTACATAAAGCAGATTGAAAATGAAATAAAGGCAGCTTCATACTTGGGAATAAAGGCCTCCTTTGTTGAGGAAATTCCTTTCCCCATAAAGATTAAAGCCGGATTAAAATTTGAGAATCAAGCTCAATTTCACCCAAGAAAATTTCTTTTAAGCATAGCGGAAATCTTACAAAAACTAAATATTCAGATTTACGAGCAGACAAGAGTTGTAGAACTTGAAAAACATGTAATGGATAGTTATATATTGACAACTAATAACGGCAATACGGTTGCAGCTAAAAAGGTAATAATCGCTTCTCATTATCCTTTCTACAACAAACACGCAATGTATTATACAAGGCTTTATCAAGAAAGGGCCTATGCCCTTGCAATAAAGGCAGAAGAAAAATATCCAGGAGGCATGTATATTTCCGTGGAGCAGCCAACACGTTCACTTAGAGGTACAACTAATGGGGATGAGGAATATATCCTTGTTGTTGGAGAGAATCATAAGTCAGGTCAAGGCGAGCCTACAAATAATCATTATAAAAATCTTATAGAGTTTGCTGATAAAGTATTTACCATAAAGGACATTCCGTATAGGTGGTCTACTCAAGATGTCATGACAATGGACAGTGTGCCTTTGATAGGAAACTATTCTTCAGATTTTAATAACTTATATATAGCAACTGGATTTAAAAAATGGGGAATGACAAGCAGTATGGTTTCCGCCATGATTTTAAGGGATTTAATTTCAAAGGGTAAAAGCCCTTGGCAAGATGTATTTGACCCTAGTAGAAAGACTATAGCAGCTTCTGCAAAAAGCTTCGTGAAGGAAAATGTCAATGTTGCCGGGCAATTAATTGATGGAAAACTTGAGAATCCTTCTAAGAAAATAAGGTTAAAGCCCGGAGAAGGTAAAATAGTGAAAATTGATGGAGATAGGTCAGGGGTATATAAAGATGAGAATGGGGATCTTCATATAGTCAATACAACGTGTACTCATATGGGTTGTGAACTGAATTGGAATGAGGCTGAAAAATCCTGGGATTGCCCTTGCCATGGATCTAGATTTAATATAGACGGTGAAATATTGACAGGACCTGCAGTTCACCAATTGAGTAAGGATAAAGATGTGAATATAATTAAGAAATTGATAAATGAAGACTTTTAATTTAAAGAGGCTATTGGATAATAGCCCCTTTGTTTTCTACATCCTTCATTTTTTCAGTTATAAAACCTGAACCTAGTATTAATACTCCACCTAAAACCTGAACTAATGTGATACTTTCATTTAAGAACAATGCAGATATAATCACCGCACTTATAGGGTCTATGTAACTGAGCATCGCTATAGTCTGCCCCGTTAATTCCTGCATTCCAGTAAAATAAAGTGAATAAGTAATTCCAGTATATACAATACCAAGTATCAATATATATGAAATAAATTCTGGTTTAAATGAAGTTACATTCGGCCTTTCTACAAGTAAAACATAAATTGCCAGAACTAATGCAGAACATGCCAGCTGAACTATAGTAGCTTCTAATCCGGATATCTTTTTAAAGAATTTATTTAATATAATAACTGCTGCATAAAGTACTGCTGCAATTAATCCGTAAGATATCCCTAAAGGATGATTATAAGTTCCTACACTAGAACTTTCGGTATTAACTATCATAAACAGACCAATAACAGCGATTAATACACATAGAAATTTCTTAAAGTTCAGTTTTTCTTTTAGTACAATAGGTGACAATAATATAACTATTGTTGGCGCAAAATAATAGGTTAATGTTGCATTGGATACTGTAGTATTTTTATATGATTGAAATAAAAATATCCAGTTAAATCCCATTGATGCACCAGAAAGTAATAAAAAGAGCAAATTTTCCTTAATTAAATCATAAGAGATTCTTTTTTTCGTTATTATACAATATGAATATAAAAATATACTGCCAATTAGACCACGTAATAAAGCTATAGTTCCTGATGGTAAATCAATCTTTCTTACAACTATGCTTATGCTTCCAAATACCAGCATGGAAATGATGACCTGCAGCTTTGCTTTCACAATATCTTCTCCCAACGTTAATTTAAAAGATATTATATCATAATGAAGTCATTTATCCAGCACTATTTTACTTGCTAAAAAAAACTATCACTGTTTTGTTGTTACTATTCACAGTAGATTTTATACGGGCGTCAGCTAGTGTCATTCTGAACCGCAGGTGAAGAATCTCGGGTCTAAAACCGGGATCCTTCGAAAGCTGTAATCATACTGTAAAACTCAGGATGACAAGAATGTATGCGATAACAATCAATTAACTTTGAATAGTAACGTTTTGCTAATTGTAAAAGAGCACCTTTCTCCTGCTTAGTCGAAATGACATAAAAATATGTACATTTAACCATATCAGGTATGGTAAAATGATGGTATCAGATATAAGGGAGAGTGCAAATGAACTTAGAAAAGAATTTAGAAAAATATGCGGAGCTAGCCATAAAGGTTGGAATAAATCTTAAGGAAGGGGAAGGCTTGATTATAGCAGGTAATGCTGACACCTTACCTTTAGCTAGAAAAATAGCAAAAAAAGCCTATGAAGCTGGCGCAAAACATGTTGAATTACTTTTGGATGATGATGAAATAACCTTATCACGATATGAATATGGTAAGGATTTTGTATTCGACAGTTATCCCGATTGGAAGATAAATGCATTGGAATCAATGTATAAGGACAACTATCACCATTTGATAATTAAGGCTCCTAATCCAGAACTGCTTAAAAATGTTGACGGAGATAAGATAGCAAGGAGTCAAAAATCCTCTTCACATGCAATGGCACACGTCATGCAGTATCGTATGACTGGTTTCACCAAATGGACTATAATTGCAATGCCATCTATTGCATGGGCAAAATCAGTATTCCCTGAATTAGATGATAAAGCAGCAATAAAAAAACTTTGGGGAAAAGTGTTCCAAGCAACTAGAGTTGATCAGGAGGATCCTGTCAAAGCATGGAACATACACGATAAGAACCTGAAAAAATACAGAGATTATTTAAATGACAGGCAATTTGAAAAGCTGATATTAAAGGGTCCCGGTACAGACTTAGAGGTATATTTAGCTGAGGATCATTTCTGGATGGGTGGTTCCAAAGAAAGTCAAGCTGGTCATGCCTATGTTGCGAATATGCCAACAGAAGAGGTATTTACTACTCCACATAGATTGAAAGTAAATGGATGTTTAAAAGCTACAAAACCTCTTAGTGTAAATGGGAAGCTTGTAGAAGATTTTGGATTTGAGTTCAAGGACGGAAAAGTCATGAGCTTCTATGCTAAAAAAGGCTATGATGTATTGGAAAAACTTTTAGAAAATGATGAAGGCGCAAAATATTTAGGAGAAATAGCATTGGTACAGGATGATTCTCCTATTTCAAATACGGGGATTTTATTTAACAATACATTATTTGATGAAAATGCTTCATGCCATTTCGCACTAGGAAGAGCATATGCCTATGCAATGCAAAATGGCTCCAAATTGACTCAGGAACAATTGAGTGCAAAAGGAGCAAATTATAGTTTAATTCACGTGGACTTTATGGTTGGTGGACCTGAATTTGAGATTACTGCATATGAGAAAAATGAAAATGTTGTTAAGTTGTTTGAGAAAGGCAATTGGACATTTTGATTTAAACCTTAAATACAAACCCGAGATTCTTCGATAGCAGTGATTATACTGATAGGCTGAGGATGACAGTAGTTTGTCATTCCGAGCGCAGCCGAGGAAAATGCTTCCAATGATGATTGTAGGTGGTTTTATAACAGTAACTATAACATCAGTTGTCATTGCAGGTCTATTTGTGAATCTACTCTAGATTTGTACAATATTAAATTAAATTACCCAGGTGGAATAATACTTCCCCCTGGGTAATTTTCAAGATGGCTTTTACCATATAAAGTGAGGTGTTGATATTGATGCTCTTCCAGTTGAAGAACATACAGGTCTTTCTTTTGCATCAACCAATGGTTTCTAATCATAATGACAAGTTTACTGTAGATGAAGATGTACTACACAGAGGTTCAGCATTGTATGCACAATTTGCATATGATTTTCTTAAGGAAAAAGCAAAATAGTATTTAATTTTTCGTAGATATATGATAATATTATTCTTAATTTAAACCCGGGTAGAGTTTTCTACCTGGGTTCATTATAACTTTTGAAAGGGGATTTTTATGGATATAAGAGAATTAGCAGAAAAGTATAAGGATTATATAATTGAGCAAAGAAGAATACTGCATCAAATACCCGAGCTAAGCCTACAAGAGGTGGAAACTACAAAAAAGATAGTTGAAGAATTGGAAAAAATGGGCATTGAGGTAATTACCTTTTCTGATTTTCCAGGATGTATTGGTATTATCAAAGGTAGTAAACCCGGCAAGACTATAATGCTTAGAGCGGATATAGATGCACTTCCTGTTGAGGAACATACTAATTTACCTTTTGCTTCAACAAACGGCAATATGCATGCTTGTGGTCATGATATACATATGGCTGTACAATTAGGCACAGCAAAGATATTGATGGAACTTAAAGATGAATTGAGTGGCACAGTAAAACTTTTGTTTCAATCAGGAGAAGAAGTTGCTCAAGGTGCTAAATACTATTTAAACAATGGTTATTTAGATGATGTAGATGCAGTTTACGGAAATCATATATGGTCAGGTGTAGAGGCTGGTAAGTTCAGTCTTGAAGGCGGCGAAAGAATGGCTTCTTGTGATAAGTTCAAAATAATAGTTGATGGAGTATCCTCACATGGATCTGCTCCGCACATGGGACATGATGCATTGATTGCAGCCTGCTCAATAGCTATGAACGTACAATCTTATATAAGTAGAAGAAAAGATCCTCTGGATGCTGCTGTTGTTACAATTGGAACCATAAATGGTGGTCAAAGATGGAATATACTAGCTAATCATGTTGAAATGGAAGGAACCACAAGAGCCTTTAACAATGAATTAAGAAATTCAATTGAAGGTGAGTTGAGAACTATAATAGAAAACACCGCATTGGCTTTAGGAGTTACTGCGCGACTGGAATATGATTATTTAACTAATCCCGTTATTAACGATAGCGAAGAGCTAAATAAAATTGCACATGATGCAGCTGTTAAACTTTATGGTGAAGATGTAATACAACTAATGACTAAGGTTACAGGTGCAGAAGACTTTTCTTTCTTAACCATCGATATACCGGGATTTTATGGATTCTCAGGTTGTTATAATCCTGAAATAGGAGCAATTCATAATAATCATAGTGATATGTTCCTAGTAGATGAAAGGACAATTCACATGTCTTCGGCTCTGGCAGCTCAGTTTGCATATGATTTTTTAAATAAATAGAAAAACAAGCTCATCATTAATGAGTACACTGAAAAAGTTCATTCCTTTCATCCTAAGAAGGACAGTGTTTCTCATTTTGATGAGCTTTTTATTATTTGTTTTTAGTCATTTTTAGTAATATGTTAACTACTGCATATATAATGATTATTACAAAGAAAATTGCTGCCATACCTTTTCCCATCAGCATAAGAGAATTAAATACATCTGCGTTCATCTTTTCTCCCTCCTAAATAAGTCCGTTCATTACGCTTATGATTACACCACCAGCTATAACTGAGGCTATCTGTCCAGATACATTAGCTCCTACTGCATGCATTAACAGGTGGTTTTGATTATCTTCTTTTAATCCCATCTTTTGTATTACTCTAGCTGACATAGGGAAAGCTGATATCCCTGCAGCTCCAACCATTGGATTGATTTTAGTTTTACTAAATAAATTCAAGAACTTAGCAAACATTACACCGGCTATGGTGTCAAATATAAAAGCCAACAAACCTAATCCCATAATTAGCATAGTATCAAAACGTACAAATGTCTCCGCCTTCATGCTAGCTGAAATTGTTATTCCCAATAGTAATGTAATCAAATTTGCAAGATCATTCTGTGCAGTTTCAGACAAAGAGCTTAAAACTCCACATTCTCTGATTAAGTTTCCGAACATTAAAAATCCAACCAAGGATATTGAAGCTGGCGCTACAAGGCCTGCTATAATAGATACAATAATAGGGAATAAGATTCTTGTAAGTTTAGATACGCTCTTTGGATTGTATTTCATTCTTATTGATCTTTCCTTTTTTGTTGTACACATCTTTATGGCAATTGGCTGAATTATCGGTACTAGGGCCATATAAGAATAAGCTGCTACTGCAATTGGTCCTATATAATTACTTTTTAACACCTGTGATACTAAAATAGAAGTTGGTCCATCAGCTGCTCCTATTATTCCTATGGCTGCTGCATCTGCCAAATTGAACCCAAATAATGTAGCTAATGTTATAGTGGCAAATATACCGAATTGTGCTGCTGCTCCAAATAATAAAAGCTTAGGATTTGATAGTAATGGACCGAAATCTATCATAGCTCCTATACCTATAAATAGTAATAAAGGCATTGCCTCTGAAGCCTCGATTCCAACCTCAAATAACCAGTCTATAATTCCTCTGACCTCACCTATACCTGATAGTGTTTGGTTTAAAACACCTGATAGCGGTATATTGACAAGAATTGCCCCAAATCCCATAGGAAGTAGAAGTGCTGGCTCCAATCCTTTATTTATAGCTAAGTATATTAGCAACCCACCTATACATATCATAAGTAACTGCTGCCACGTGATCATTAAAATCCCGTCAATCAAAAAACTCACCGTAACTCCTCCTAATATTTTTAATATAAAGATAAAACCACAGAATTTATTGTATATTTAAAAATTTACAATGTCAATTTAGTTAGATTTTTATCAAAGAAAGGTTACTTGTAATAAGCAACCTTTCTTTATTATAAATTCTTATATCTTTCTATATTCTCATCGCTTAAAAATTCATATGCATCATTAATCTCTTGAAACATCTTTGTTGCATCAGGGGCCTTGTTTATATCCGGATGATATTCCTTTGCTTTTTTCCTATAAGCAAGTTTTATCTGATATTTATCTGCATCATAACTTACTCCTAATAAATCACAGCTCTTTTCAAATTTCGATTTAAATTCAGTAGCTGGATTCGCATATGTCTGCCCTCCATAATTAAATTGACCACTATCCCAATAATTACCATACTGTTGATTTTGATAGTTTTGATATTCATTCCATTGTCTAAATCTTTCCTCCCATTGTCTTTGCTCTTCCTGCTGCCTCTGCTGCTGTTCTCTTCTAAGTCTTTCCTCTTCCATTCTTTTATACTTATCGCCGTATTCATTAAAAGTATTGTATTCCTTCTTCTTTCCCCTCATCAAGTTGTCAGCCGTATCAAATAAATATTCAGTAATCATATACTTAATGTACTTTAAGTATGATACAAATTTAGTGCCTAATATAGGAAATATAACAAAAAACAATATCAATACAAGGGTTACAGGATTCATTAGAAGTGCTATCCCAAACGGTCCCATAAGTACTAGAAACAAACATCCGCCTGCACCCAATATTGCAACTAAGCCTCTTGCAATACTAGCCACAAGAGTCACAATTACATCAATAATATTTATTAAAAGTTCCATTAAAAATGATATAAACTGTGTAAAAGAATATAATATCTTACCAATTATTTTTTTCAATAGTATTTTCTCCTCTAAATCACTTTAAGCTACAAGAAACTATCTGCAGTATTCCTGCCTTAAGAAAAATATTACCTCAAATTCACTTAATTTGCAATGTTTTTTCTGTTATTAAGTCAATATATAGAAAATACTTTATCAACAGTTAAGTCCTCTTTTTCTTCGTTTGTTCTATCTAATGCAATCCTTCCTTGATTCAGCATTATAATTCTATTACCATATTCTAAAGCATATTTGATATTATGAGTAACCATTATTGTAGTTATATTCTTTTCTCTTACTACTTTACAGGTTAGCTCCATGACAATATCTGCTGTCTTTGGATCTAATGCCGCAGTATGTTCATCCAATATTAGAAACTCAATTGGAGTCATAGTTGCCATCAATAATGCCATTCCTTGACGTTGTCCGCCAGAAAGCTCTCCTACTTTTATATTTAATTTATTCTCTAGACCTAGATTAAGCTTACTTAAGCTTTCTTTATAATAGCTAATACGATTCTTTCTTGTCCCTCTTCCTAGATTATAGGATTTACCCTTATTGTCTGCTAAAGCCATATTTTCAAGAACAGTCATTTCTGTACATGTTCCCATTGAAGGATCCTGATAAACTCTGCCTATATTTTGATATCTCAAGAAATCCTTCTTTTTAGTGATATCTTCACCTTTTACAATTATTTGTCCTTTATCTATATCAAGGCTACCACAAATTATATTAATTAATGAGGTCTTACCGCTTCCATTGTTCCCAACTATAGAAACAAAATCATTTTTCTCAACTTTTAAATTAAAATCACTAAATAATTTTGATTCATTAACCGTTCCCTCGTTAAATGTCTTGTAAATATTCTTTAACTCTAACAAAAATCTTCACCTTCTTATTTTTCACTTGACCGGCTATTAAAATTATTAAAAATAATATTGAAGTCACTAGCCTCATATCACTTGCCTTCGTAAAGCTAATATCCATTGCAACTGACATTGATGCCTTATATATCATAGATCCAAATATTACTGCAGTAGTTGCTTTAACAAAGTTAATTTTCTTGAATAAATTAGTACCGATTATAACGGAGGCAAGCCCTAATACCATTGCACCGGTACCCATTGTTATTTCAAAAAATCCCTGTTGCTGCATCATAATACTTCCTCCAAGTGCTACTAATGAATTAGCTATAACTATACCTAGTATCTTTACATTACCACTATCCTTAGCTAATGTAGTAACCAAGACTGAATTGGTCCCTACTGCTCTTAATAAATATCCTGATTTTGTCCTTAAATATATATCTAATATTAGTTTTATACCAAAGGTGATTGCAAAGCCGATTATTAAAACATTGTATTTTAGTAATGCTTTTGGAAATAAATTATAGACAAAATTATTTGAAAATATTGTATCCATATTAAATATAGGTACATTTGCACTTCCTGCAATTCTAAGATTAATAGAATAAAGACCTGTCATTGTTATAATTCCAGAAATCAAATCCCTTACTTTAAACTTAACATGAATAATACCCGTAATAAGTCCTGCAATTCCTCCTGAAATTAATGCATAGATACAAATTATATATGGATTGTGACCAAGTGTTATTGAGCTAATCAATGCACTATCAGTATTAGTCATCAATGATGCAGTGATTGCGGCTCCCAATGGAAAGCTTCCATCAACAGTTAGATCCGGAAAATTTAAAACCTTATAGGTAATGTATATCCCTAATGCCATTATTGAATATATTAGTCCTTGTTCAAGTATTCCTATTAATATGTCCATAAATACTCTCCTTAGTTTTCAACTACATCTATTGCTCTGTCCATATATTCCAGTGGTAATGAAAGACCTAGATTGTCCATTACATTGCTATTTATATAAAGACTACTTCCCTCGACTACTTCGTATGGTATTTCATCTGCTGTTTTTTCGCCTCGTAAAATTTGTGCTGCCATTCTTCCCGTCTGCTTTCCAAGTTCGACATATTCAATTCCTTCTGAAGCTACACAATTGAGTTTAACCTGTTCTATTTCACTACCAAATACAGGAATGTTCTTTTCATTGGCCTTTGATACTACTACTGGCAAAGAACCAACTACTGTATTATCTATTAGGTTTGTCATAGCATCAACCTGTGGTAATATTCTATCCATCGCCAATGGAATATCAGCAGCAGCTGATATTCCCATATCGATTATCTCAAAGTTATAATGCTCTGCCAACGACTTATATTCTTCTAATGTAGATAGTGAATTAACTTCACTTGTTGTATAAAGAATTCCTATTTTTTTGGCTTTAGGAAGCATTGCTCTTATTAACTTTAGTTGAGCTTCAACTGGTAGTTTATCGCTAGTTCCCGTTACATTTCCTTCTGTTAACATAGCAGCTCTAGGATCTGTAATAGCAGTAAAGATTACTGGAATATCTGTATCCTTTGCTGCATTAAATGCACTTTGAGCTACAGGTGTTGCTATAGCTGCAATCATATCAACCTTCTTAGAAACAAAGTTTTGTGCTATTTGATTTGAAGTTCCTGTATCAAATTGCGCGTTTTCATATATTATTGTTAAATTTTCTCCTTCAACAAATCCTTCTTCTTCAAGTCCACCTATTAGCCCTTCTCTACAATTATCCAATGAAGCATGTTCACCAAACTGTGTAATTCCGATTGTATATTGTTTCTTTTCTGCTAATCCTTTTGCTGCCTCTGTATCTTTAGTACAACCTGTAAATAGTCCTACTGCTAATAATAAAATTAATCCAAATATCTTTTTCATTTTAATCTCCTCTCTTTTATTCCTATCTATAGCACCACCAACCACTATCCATAAAACCATCTCCTTTCAAAAAAACAAAATAAAAAGTCCCAAGTATTTACATACGTAAATACTTGGGACGAATAATCATATCGCGGTGCCACCCAAATTGATCTCTAAAAAGAAATCCTCTCTGCCACATACTATCATATGCGCCGTATTTATAACAGGTACGATCCCGTCAGCTCCTACTCTTTACATTTCGGGCTGCCCTCAAAAGTCCATTCAACATTTTTCTATATACTGCAATCACACCTCCTGCAGTTCTCTTTGATATAGTACCTAAATGTCTACTATTCTTTTTCACTGGTTTATTACTATTTCTATTTACAATACTACTAGACAAAATATTTGTCAAGTTAAAAAGGTTTATTCTTTGTTTATTATTCTCTTTAAAAATTCTCTAGTTCTTTCCTGAACAGGGTTATTGAAAATTTGTTCAGGAGTTCCCTCTTCCGCTATTACTCCCTGATCCATAAATACTACCCTATCAGATACTTCCTTTGCAAATCCCATTTCATGAGTTACTACAAGCATTGTAAGTCCACTTTCTGCTAAATCCTTCATAACCTTAAGTACCTCTCCAACCATTTCCGGATCCAATGCTGATGTTGGTTCATCAAATAACATAACATCGGGTTCCATAGAAAGTGCTCTTGCTATAGCAACTCTTTGTTTCTGACCACCTGATAGTTGCCTTGGTTTTGCATTTATATAATTCTCCATGCCTACAACCTGTAAATATTTCATAGCAATTTTTTCTGCTTCTTCCTTGCTTCTTTTCAATACCTTTATCTGTCCTACCGTACAATTGCTTAAAACATCATGATTGTTAAACAAATTAAATTGTTGAAATACCATACCTAATTTAGTTCTATATTCATATATATCATGTTCATCGTCTAGTATATCTTCACCATTATATATTATTTGACCGCTGCTTGGCTTCTCTAATAAATTTATACAACGAAGGAGAGTTGATTTACCTGAACCAGACGAACCAATAATAGTTACTACTTCGCCTTTTTTAACCGAAAAGTCTATATCTCTTAAAACCTCATGAGTACCAAATGTTTTACTCAAGTGTTGAATATCGACTACCTTTTCCATAGTTCTCCCCCTTATAATTTTCTATTGTTTGTATGACTTTTGTATGCAATACTATCAGGTGATTGTACCTGCATTTGATTTCCTGCCATTATAAAGTCCGCAGGTCCATCCATCTTTCTTTCAATATAACGTAATATTCTTGTAATGGTTATCGTCATTATTAAGTAAATAATACTTGCAATAAAATATGGTTCGAAAAACTTGAAGGTTGCCCCTGCAATTGATTTGGTTTGAAAGAATAATTCTGTAACTGATATTACATTTAATACTGATGTATCCTTTACATTGATGACAAACTCATTGCCTGTGGCAGGTAGAATATTTCTTATTACCTGTGGCAAAATAACATTCATCATAGTTTGCATATGGTTCATGCCAATTGCCTGTGCAGCTTCAAATTGCCCATTATCGATAGATACAATTCCCCCACGTACTATCTCTGACATATATGCCCCGGTATTGATAGAAACTATCAGCAAAGCAGCAAATACTCTATTCATTTGTATTCCAAAGGCCTGTGCTGTACCGTAGAAAATTACCATCGCCTGAACTATCATTGGTGTTCCTCGGAAAAACTCAATGTAAATAGAAAGGATTTTATTGGCAACAATTAGCGTTATTCTTTTAATACCTTTGTTTGGCAATGGAATTGTACGGACGATACCGATTATTAGTCCTATTATTAATCCTATTATTGTACCAATGATAGATATGAGGATAGTCGTACCTGCTCCTCTTAAAAACATTGGCCAATTTTTTATAAATATGCTTACTATTGTATCAAAGCTCACCTTAATACCCTCCTCGTTACATGTTAAAACTGGCTATATTAGGAATAGCCAGTTTCAATTTACTATTGAGCAGCTGGTTGATTTTGAATTGCTGCATCCATAATACTTTGACGTTCTTCTTCAGAAATTCCACTTAACACTTCATTTATCTTTTCGACTAATTCACTACCTTTTTGTAAGCCTACCGCTATAGCTGTATCATCATCTGATGTTTCAAAACCATCTTCAAATTCTACAAAGGCAAAATTATGATTTGCAGATGATGCACTTACTGCTTCTGGTCTTTCAGATACATAACCATCAATAATTCCAGTCTCCAAAGCAACTCTCATAGCCGGAAAATTATCCATTGCAGTTTCCTTTTTTACACCTTCTATTTGGTCAATTACAGAATAGTGGAAAGTATTTAATTGTGCTGTGATTTTTGCTCCCTTGAAATCTTTAATTGAACTGGCATTTTCATATGCTCCGCCTTTCTTTACTACCATAACTAAATCAGATTTATAATAATTATCGGTAAAATCAATTGATTCTGCTCTCTCTGCAGTAGGTGACATTCCAGCGATTATTGCATCAATCATACCTGATGTCAATGCTGGTAGGAGACCATCCCATTCGGTTTTAACTATTACTAATTCTTTACCTAATCCTTCAGCAATTCTTTTTGCTATTTCTACATCATATCCTCCGGCATATTCGGCACTATCTTGCATCGCTACACCACCGTTTGAATCATCCATTTGAGTCCAGTTAAATGGTGCATATCCTGCTTCGAGACCTATTACAAATGTATCTTTTCCCGAAGGTGCTGGTGTTTCAGATGACGCTGGCACATCTGACTTAGGTTGTGATGAACAAGCTGTAAGCAATGTACTTATTAACATCAATGATACTAGAACTAACGATAATCTTCTTTTCATTTCAATCTCTCCTTATATCAATTACAAAATTTATAATACTATGTCAAACTACCTTAAATAAATTTGAATAAATAAAATACACCTAACGAATCGTCAGGTGCTAATATGCATATAGCAAGCTACGACAATCCTCTCTCCTTTCTTGCTCATTGTGAGATAGCACAACATCAAAGTACCGAGCTAATACTATGATGACAGTCCTATACCTTTTCGATATAGTCCCAGCAACAGACTTTGGTATCTGAAGCTTCGGCGATATTTCCTTTTACTATAATTCAACGGTTTCCAGCCTCCCTATAGTTACTCATATCAATCGCGCCTCTACCTCACCCAAAGGATGAGGATTTTTATTAAGTTTTGATTTGTTTCATGATAACATTAATAATGATGCTTGTCAACCTTGTTAGTATAATAATTTTTAAAATTTCTGGTAAATAATATGGTAAGTATGATAAGATAACGCTATAGTATATTTTAAAGAAGGTGAAACTATGTCAAAAAGAGTAATATTAGGCATGAGCGGAGGAGTAGATTCATCTGTATCAGCCTTATTACTTAAACAAGCAGGTTACGATGTCGTTGGACTGTTTATGAAAAACTGGGATGAAAAGGATGAAGATGGTGTATGTACTGCTACCGAGGATTCAGATGATGCCAGAAGGGTAGCTAATCAGTTATATATCCCTTATTATACAATAAATTTTGAGAAGGAATACTGGGATAGAGTATTTACCTACTTCTTAGAAGAATATAAAAACGGTAGAACTCCAAATCCAGATGTAATGTGTAATCAAGAGATTAAATTCAATTCATTTCTTGATTATGCAATGAAACTTGATGGTGATTATATAGCCATGGGTCATTATGCTCAAGTAGAGAAGCGAAATGGCGAATATTACCTACTGAGAGGTAAGGATAGAAATAAAGATCAAAGCTATTTTCTTTCAAGGATAGGTCAAAAAGCTCTTGCAAAAACAATTTTTCCTATAGGTAATTTAGATAAACCAAGAGTTAGAGAGTTAGCCAGAGAACATGGACTCTATACTGCTTCTAAAAAGGATTCAACGGGTATATGTTTTATAGGCGAAAGAAATTTTGATGAATTTCTAGATAAATATCTTTTGGCAACTGAAGGAAATTTATTGGATGTAGAAGGTAAAAAAGTAGGTAGGCATACTGGACTTATTCATTATACATTGGGCCAGAGAAAGGGAATTGGTATAGGTGGGGTAGGCTCCGGTGAGCCTTGGTTTGTTGCGGGAAAGAGTCTAAAAAATAATATTGTATATGTAGCACAGGGTGAGAATCATCCGGCATTATTTTCCACTTCACTAATTGGAGAAAATCCTTCCTGGATATTAGGTAAAGCTCCTAAATTTCCAATGAAATGTACAGCAAAATTCAGATATAGACAGGCTGATATAGATGTAACTGTACATATGCTGGATAACGGAAATCTTCATATAATTTATGATTACCCTGTTAAAGCTGTGACCCCTGGTCAGATAGCCGTACTATATAACGAAGAAGTTTGTATGGGCAGTTGCATAATTAGCTCTATCGAACCACTTGAAGATAAGTACAGATATCTTAATCAAGATTAAGAATTAATATAAAACTAAAATCCCTCACAAATGTGGGGGATTTTATTAGCTAATCTAATTCAATAGCTCCAGTATTTAGATTATAGTAACGACCTTTCATTGCCATCAATTCATCATGGTCTCCTCTTTCTATGATTTCTCCATGTTCCAATACCATAATAGCATTGGAATCACGAACTGTAGAAAGTCTATGAGCTATAACAAAGGTCGTTCTTCCTGACATCAACTTATCCATGCCTTCTGCTATAAGCTTTTCTGTTCTTGTATCTACAGATGATGTAGCTTCATCAAGTATCAAAATAGTCGGATCTGCTACAGCTGCTCTTGCAATTGATAAAAGCTGTCTTTCTCCCTGTGATAGGTTTTGTCCATCTGCTGTAAGCACAGTATCATATCCCTGAGGTAAATGCTTGATGAAATAATGTGCATTTGCAAGCTTAGCAGCTTCCTTTACTTCCTCATCTGTTGCATCAAGCCTTCCATATCTTATATTATCAGCTATAGTTCCTTCAAATAGATGGACATCCTGAAGAACTATACTCATTGTGCTTCTTAAGTCATATTTATTTATTCGCTTGATATCTATTCCATCATATAAGATTTCTCCATCATCTATTTCATAAAATCTGTTTATAAGATTAGTGATAGTAGTTTTGCCAGCTCCTGTTGAACCTACAAAAGCAATTTTTTGACTTGGTTTTGCATAAAGGTTCACATCATGCAATACCCTTTGTCCAGGTACATAACCGAAGTTAACATCTTTGAAGGTTATATATCCATTAAGTGGAACTAGATCAAATTCTCCATTATCCCTTGGAATTTTCCAGCATTTGTTTCCTTTACCGTTACAATCATTCTCCAATCTTACATCACCAATATCAATCTCAATTTCCTCATCAATTATACTGAAGATTCTTTCAGCTCCAGCTAAAGCTGCAAAGAGAGTGTTTAGTTGATTGGATACCTGTGTAATAGGTCTTGATACGCTCCTTGTAAATTGAAGGTAGGCAGCAATATTTCCTACACTCATCTTATTTAGCAATACAAGATAAGATCCTAGCATGGATACAAGAGCATATAGTACATAGGATAAACTACCCATAACAGGCATTAGCATTACACCATATGTTGAAGCCAATGTACTTGCCTGACGAAGCTCCTCATTTCTCTTATTGAAATCTTCAATAGCTCTTTTCTCATAATTAAATACTTTAACAACCTTCTGTCCCGACATCATTTCTTCGATATAACCATTCATACCAGCCAAAGCTGACTGCTGATTACGAAAGTTTTTGGCTGATTTCTTTCCAATAATACTTACTGCACCAAACATTACAAATAGCATCAATACGACTGCAATAGTCAAAATAGGGCTTAAATATATCATCATAGCAAAAGAGCCTATTACTGTTACCACTGAGATTATAATCTGTGACACACTTTGCTCTAAGGATTGGTTCAGCATATCTACGTCATTCGTAAATGAAGACATCAATTCCCCATGAGCATGGGTATCAAAATATGAAATTGATAACTTTTCCATATGCGAAAACATATCCTGACGTATTTTATGGACTGTTTTCTGGGCAAGTTTTGCCATAAATAGATTACCAAAATATTGTCCCAATGATATAATCACTACAAGAATTGCCATTATCATTATATATCTGATAAACAATGACCTGTCACTATTCGTTATAAGAGAGTCAATAATAGGACTTAACATACCATTGGCACCTATTTCAGCTGCGGCACTAAATATTATAAAAAATATACCACCAAAAAATAATCCCTTATTGAATTTAAAGTAACTAAATAATCTTATAAGTGTTCTTTTAGAATCCTTTGGACGTAGTTGTTTCATTTGCTTCATTCACCAACCACTCCTTTCTGTTGTGACTCATATATTTCCTTATATATAGGGGATATATCTATTAATTCATTATGATTTCCAACGGCCTCAACCTGACCTTCATGTAATACGACTATCTTGTCAGCATGTTGAATGGATGCTATTCTTTGAGCAATTATTATTGTAGTAACATCTCCGAGATCTTCCTTAAAAGCACGCTGAATCTTTGCATCTGTGGTCATATCAACAGCACTGGTTGAATCGTCTAAAACAATTACCTTAGGTGACTTCATCAGGGCTCTGGCAATACTAAGTCTTTGCTTTTGTCCTCCGGAGAAATTATCTCCACCCTGTTCAACTATATGGTCTAACCCATCATCATATTGTGAAACAAACTCCCAAGCCTGTGCGTGTTTCAAAGCCTGAATGATTTCTTCATCTGTAGCATTTTCATTACCCCATTTCATATTTTCACGAAGGGTACCGGAAAATAAAGTGTTTTTCTGCAAAACAAATGCTACCTGATCCCTTAATGCCTTTATATCATATTCCTTAACATCTCTTCCTCCAACATTAAGCATTCCGTCACTTACATCATATAGTCTCGGAATCAGTTGGACTAGCGTAGACTTTGAAGACCCTGTAGAACCTATAATCCCTACTATCTCCCCTGAATTAATTTCCAAGTCTATATCTCTTAGTATATTTTCTTTACTTCCAGGATACTTAAAGCTTACATTTTTAAATCTTATGGAACCATCATTTAATAACAACTCAGGATTTGAAATTTCTTTTATTTCTGATTTTGTTTCCATGATTTCTGAAATTCTACTGACAGATGCAGAACCACGAAGCAATTGCATAAAGAAGAAAGATATCATCATCAGAGACATCAATACCTGAGTAATATATGTTATAAATGAGATTAATTCTCCTCCTCCCATATTACCAGCTGTAACCTGTTTACCCCCAAACCATAGCACTGCAATGATAGTAGAATAAATTACAAGATTCAAAATTGGAAATAAAGTTATTACTAAAGAGACTGCTTTTAATGCATTGTTTCTTAAATCATCATTACGTTCTTTAAATTTTTCCTCTTCATGTTTTTGCCTGTTGAAGGATTTTACAACTCTAATACCTATTAAATTTTCCTGAATAACTGCATTAACCCTATCAACCCTAGTCTGAAGTGCTAAAAATAGCGGTCTTGATTTTACCAAAACTGTTCCAATAGCAATTACTAATACTGGTATGGATATGAGAAATACCCTGACTAACGAAGCATTTATACTCATTGCCATAATAAGAGCAAATATCATCATAAATGGTGCTCTAACTGCCATTCTAAGACTCATCATCGTAACCTGACCTATGGTATTACAGTCATTGGTAAGTCTTGTAATAAGTGAGGAGACAGTAAATTCATCAAGATTTGCAAAAGAAAAATCTTGGACTCTTCTAAAAGATTCCTGTCTAATTTCAGCTGCAAAACCATACCCGGCCTTTGCCCCAAAATGAGCACTAGCAACACCTAATATCATAGCAACTAAAGCAGATATTATCATAAGCATTCCTATTTTTACAATAAATTCTATATCGCGATTTGCTATACCTACATCCACTATCTGAGACATTAAATATGGTATTATAATATCAGCTAATACCTCTAAAATCATGAATACGGGGCATAAAACAGCATAAAACATATATTTTTTCATAAATGGTAATAATTTTTTCAATATATCCCCCCTATACTAATTTGTTTTTTCTATTGTATCTAGTATTTATTTTTTCTAAATTTTGATTTATTATTTGAAGATAATTATTAAATAAAGCTAGTTCATCGTCATCTAGACCAATAAAGATTTCTTTGTAAACATCGATAATATAATCCTGGTAGTCATTTAGGAGCTCTTTTCCTCTTTGTGTTACAATTAATCTATTATACCTTAAATCCTCTTCTAATGCTTCCTGTTTTAGTATATCAAGATTTATTAGTCTCTTTACCGCAGTACTAAAGGCACCCTCGGTAATTTTTATTTTACTTGCTAAATCCTTCTGACTTGCCCCAGGATACTTTTGTACCAATATTGTTAAGTGCAATAGTCCCATGTTTAAATCATACTCATTTATTTTCTGCTTCATTATCTGAGATAATTTCATCTGGGTTTCCTTAAGGCTCAGCGCTGCATTTGTTTCAATCATATAGTCACCTCAATACTTTAATGTTAAACTAATTTTTAGACAATACTAATATGTTAAACTAATTTTAGTATGTTGTCAATTACTTTTTTATTAAAAAAATAAAAATTCACCCAAATGTTTGGATGAATTATATTTTATCTATATCTTTTATAATAGGATAACTAGCTAAAAATACAATTTTGACATATAATAGATTATATCATACTTTAGAAAAATAATCTATTTTTATGTTATTTGCTGGAACGACGCTAAATACAAGTTAAAATAATGACAACCTTTGGAGGTCTAAAAATGAACAATAAAACTAATTGCGATAACTGTGTATACTATGATTACGATGATGAGCTTGATTATTATATCTGCATGATGAATTTGGATCAAGATGAAATGGAGAAGTTTGTAAACTTTTCCTTTGATAATTGTCCATATTTCAAACTCTATGATGAATATAAAACCGTTAAAAAACAGAATTAAACTTGAAATTATGTTATCATCTTAATGAATATTTCAACAATATCAGGATCAAATCTCGAACCTGCTTGTTCTGATATTATTTCAATAGCTTCTTCTTTACTTTTAGAATTTCCATTCGACGGATTTGTCAATTCATCATAAGCTTCTACTATTGAAATAATTCTCGCCAATTTTGGTATGTCCTTACCTTTAAGACCTTTAGGATATCCTAATCCGTCCCATCTTTCATGGTGGTTTAGAACTCCTTCAGCCAAATCAAGGGTATCATCAAATGAATTCAAAATTCTATAACCTGTTATAGAATATAACATTTTTTCTTTCTTTTCTTGGTCTGTAAGATCATCACAATCTAATATACTTTCATTTAGTATTACTTTCCCTATATCATGGAGATAGGCTGCTTTTTTGAGTCTCCTTGTTTCTATTTCAGAAAGATTCATTGCTCTGCCAATATCTTCGCATATCGAACCAACCCTTCTAGCATGTTCCCTTTCTTTAAGGTCATCTTGATGTAGTGTTTCGATAATCGTTCTAATAGTAGCAGACTTAAGTTCTTTACTCTCAAGTGTTTTAATAGAATACATTCTTTTTTCAGCATTTTCCATTATTTCTAATATATCCTCATACAAAAATTCCTTTGTACCACATCCCATTGATATGCTGCCCCTTATTGATTTAATTCTTTCCTGAGAAAATTTATTCTTCACCTTCTCAATAATTTTTGCTGCTTCCTCTTCTCTAGTCCTTGGCAATAATATTGTAAATTCATCTCCACCAACACGTGCAATAATGTCATCTTCCCTGCAATACATCTTGATTATTTCTGCAACTCTTTGTAAAAGTTGATCTCCAACAGCATGACCAAAGATATCATTTGTCAATTTTAATCCATTCATATCCCCTACAATTATAGAGATAGGAAGATTTTTCTCAATATCTAATCTAAAAAGCTCTTCCTCCAGGAATCTTCTATTGTAAAGCCCCGTCAATGGATCATGATAACTTAAATAGGCAATTTTTTCTTCTGCTTTTATACGCTCAGTAATATCAAGTAAAAAACATGTTAAGCCAATTATATATCCATCACTTGAATACATTGGAGAATAAAAATTTTGCCAAATAGGAGTAGTAGATTGCCCGCCATCTCCATAGCACTCAACCTTTTTTAGGCTCTCACCATTTAAAGCTCTATCAATATTTTCTTTAAATTCAGCAAAATAATCGTCTTCACCTATTAGATCCAATAAATTCATGCCTATGTCAATATCTATTCCCCATCTTTGTTTCACCAATTCTTTATATTTGCTGTTAAACGATAGATAACAATAGTGAGTATCCAAAGCAAATATTACGATTTCAGGAGAGCTTTCAAGTATAGCAGAAAGCAGATTGTTCGATTTGTTAAGTGTATGGTTTATTTCCACCAGTTTTCTCTTATTGTTATAATCTTCAGTCACATCCTCTACGTATGCTCCTATACCATAATAGTCATTTAAAAGCTTAACCGGAAACTTCGTTGTTTTAAGAACCTTACCTTCCGATTCTGACTCATCTACAATAATAGTTTTTTTATTCAAAACTTCTATATCAAGCTTTTTATAAATATTGGCAACGTCTGCATCCAAAAAATGAAAATCATCATATCCTACGATTTGTGATGACTCGATATTGTTAAATTTTTCAAAGTTCTTATTTACAAATATATATTTCAAATTCTCATCCTTTAGGAAAACGATGTCACGACTTGTATCAAGATAAGCCTGTTTTAACTTATTGTAATTATTTGTTATAGCATTTTGAATCTTATATTTTCTAATTCTCTTATACATTATAAATATTGTCACTAAAAATAAAATACTTATACATATCAATGTATTAATCAGCATTTTTACCATATTTTTTATCTCCGTTTACTTTTTATTAGTTGCCTAAGTGTATTTTTAGTATAACATACTATTTGCCATACTTATATATAAATTATACGCCTCATTCTTACAATTTACACACTTATACTAATCCATAAAATTTTTAATTTTGACAAAATAATATGTATGAATTATTATATTGATATAGTGTATTTATTGCTTAAAAACATATAAAAAGAATATATGAATATATAAAGTACGATACACTATACTAATACAAAACAACTTAGCATTAGCAATATAAAAGGAGATATATGAATGAACATTCTTGTTACTTTAAATTCAAATTACATCAAACCATTAAGAGTCATGTTGAACTCACTTATGATAAATAATCCTAAAGAAAAATTTGATGTTTATATCATGCATTCAAGCCTTACGGATAAAGATCTGAATTATATAAATCAAATCCTAGAGGATAAAGGTCATAGTCTTCATGAAATAGCTGTGAAGGATGAATACTTTAGTGATGCACCTGTAGTTATGCACTATAGTAAAGAAATGTACTACAGGCTATTAGCGGTGAAGTTTTTGCCCACTGATTTGGATAAAATCCTTTATCTTGATCCAGATATCCTAATAATAAACAGTATTGAAAAACTGTACAATCTTGAAATGGACGATTGTCTTTATGCAGCAGCATATCATGATAGAGCAGCAGTAAATGGTATCAACAGATTAAGACTTAAGCCCTATGGCATTGATGAATATTATAATTCCGGGGTACTTCTTTATAATCTTAAGCTTCAAAGAAAGGAAATTGACGAAAAAGAAATCTTTGATTTTGTAGAAAAAAATAAAAATAGTCTAATCCTTCCTGATCAAGATATACTTAATGCACTTTACTCTAAAAGCATAAAACCTATCAATGAAATACTTTATAACTATGATCCTAGATATTATAATTATTACAAATTAATGTCCAATGGTAAATATAATCTTGATTATATAATATATAATTCTTCAATTATTCACTTTTGCGGAAAACAAAAACCTTGGAAAAAGGGATATTCAGGGAGATTCCATTCGTTGTACAAACATTATGAAAGACTTGCATTAGAATAATAAATAGAAAACACTCCATGCATCTCAAAGAGACACATGGAGTGTTATTTTATAAGTCCTACTGCATCTGCTCTACACCTACCACAGCTATTTAACTGATTCATATGTTTACCAGCAGTCATTTTAGCTGTATTTATTTCCAATACATTAGGTTCCTTAACACCTTTAAACTTACCTTGGGGAATCAGAGGCATTATATTCATCATAGATACTCCATTTTCTTTACCAAACATAGCTATTTCCTCTATTTCATTATCATTAATCCCTGGAATAAATATAGTGTTGAGTTTTACTGTAATCCCTGATTTAACAGTATCTATAAGTCCCTGCCTTTGCTTAAATAAAAACATCTCTGCCCACTCTCTATGAGAAAGCCCTTTACATGAAATTCCGGTTGAAGAATATATTTTCATAGCAGTATCTATTCTTAAAGTATTCAGTGTAAGGGTTATTGAAGAAACTCCAGATTCAATTAAGTCTTGGACTTTATCCGACAAGAGAAGTCCGTTTGTACTTACACATTTTATTAGATTAGGAAATTCATCTTTCACAAGCTTCAATGTTTGGAAAGTTTCATCATTATCTAATGGCTCTCCAGGTCCAGCTATTCCCGCAACTGTTAATTTATTAAAATATGTATTATTCTCCTTTAAATATTTTAAAGCTTCCATAGGTGTTATTATTCTTCTTGTAACTCCTGGTCTGCTTTGATTTACACAATGGTAATTTCGGTCACAATAATTGCAGCTTATATTGCATCTTTTAGCCACGGGCAAGTGGATACGTCCATATTTATGGTGTGCATCATTGTTAAAGCAAGGATGATTTTCTAATTCTTTAGGTATGGCATACATAGGTTTTCTACCTCCTCATAGCTTAAATATTCGGGAATTGTACCCAAACTATTCTCCATAACATCATGTGCAAGTTCCATAAATACACGTGATATATCGGATCCCGGATACTTTTCTATGACTGTTTGTCTGCATACTTCAGCTTTACTGATATACTCACTCATAGGAATTTTCCCTATGACTTTTGAACCTATTCTATTGGCAAACTCATATACCATGTCCTCACTGTCTAGGCTGCTTCTTCCATTGTATATTATCCCCGCTAGCCTTACAGTACCTTCTCTTGCATATTTTTCTATTCCCTTGCAAATATTGTTTGCAGCATATAAAGACATAAAATCACTTGTTGTAACTATATATACATCATCGGCAACATTTTCTCTTAAGGGCGCTGAAAAGCCTCCGCATACTACATCTCCCAGCACATCATAGATCACTATATCTCTGTCTTTAAGCAACTTAGCCCTATCAATTTCCTCCAAAGCTACTACAATACCACGTCCAGCACAACCCGTCCCAGGGCTTGGCCCTCCGGCTTCTATACATACAATATCCTTATATCCTAGAACAAATATATCTCCATCTTTTCTTTTATTAATTATATCCAAAACTGTATCTATCCTTCTCCCCGTAAGATTCCTAGTAGAATCTGCCTTAGGATCACATCCTACAACTGCTGTTTTATATCCATTGTATGCAAAGGCGGCAGCTAAATTAGCAACTGTTGTTGATTTTCCTATTCCTCCCTTACCGTAAACACAAATCTTCTTCATTATACAATGCTCCTTTATTTTTTCGTCCATCTACAACATAGTGCAATATATCTTCTACGATATTCACAGCTCCTCGTCCCCCTAAATATGGCGTATCGGAAATAGATATCCTATCGAAAACAGGATAATGATATCTTATTAGAGGTATTTCTAGTCTATCAGCTATATCTCCTTCAAAGGAACTACCAAAGACAAGTGCTGCATCACTTTCATACACCTTTTCAATAAAATCTTCCATAACAAAACCTTCCTCATTGATGCCTAAGCAGACAACGTCCATTCCCAATTCCTCTTCTAAAAATCTTTTTAATCCAATTGCCCTGCCTTCTTGTCCAAAAATACAGATAGGCAATCCATAAAAGCTTTGAAGATATCCATAAGCCTTTTTCATTCTCTTTAATGTCTGTGTCATCATAATGTTCTTCTCAGCTTCAAAATCTATATCAAAGAAATTTCCCACAGCATCCAACAAATCATTTGCTCCTTTTATGCCATAGGGATAATCCATTTCTAAATATTCTATGCCATTATTGCTTTTAAGGAACTCTGCCAACTTTCTTCCTCTTTTAAAAACTATATTCAGATGGGCCTTACCCATATTTGAAAACTCTTCAATGGTACAATCTGCCGTTACGCAAATAATCTCTACCTTATTACCCAATATACGTTTAATCTCTTCAATATCCTCTTCAAGTTTAAAATCGTCATAGTTCAATCCAAGCAAATTGATACAAGGATTATTAAATTTATCCTCTTTAAAAACTAAATTCTTTGCCAATTCTAAAAGAGCGTCTTCATATCCGCCTTCAAGTTTTCCTTTAAATCCTGCTCCTTCTATATAGTAAATTTGAAGGATATGTTTATAGCATGATAAGACACCAGCTATATCATCACCTATTATGCTGGAGACACATCCTGAAATTATAGTAATACTTTTGGGGTCATAAAGCTCTATCGCATTATCTATAGCTTCTCTTAAAGAACTTTCTCCATTAAATATAATGTTTTTATCGCTTACGACCGTACATGATTGCCTCATATCTGACATATCCCTTGTCAAATGAAATCCCATTGTTCCAAAATTGCATCCAACTACAGAATGAAGTAGTACTACATTGTCTTTTATTCCTGAAATTGCTTGATAAGCTCCAAATAATCTACATGAATCATGGCATTTCATTAATTTAACCATCCTTCCTATTCAACCACATTCTATTCCACATTTCTCTAGAAGATTTAATATTCTTATCATCTAGGATTAAATAGTTATTTCTGTCAAAGTCAAAATAATTTAATATTAAATCCGGTTTATTTTTTATATTTTCTAATTTATCCCTTATCCGTTTTACAGTCCTAATATAAGATTCAAATGATAAGGATATATCTTCATGAATTGGATTTATCACCGGAATTCCAAACTTCTCATAATAAAAATCATCCGTTCCCATAATCGCATCGCAATTCTTTGACATAAGTAAAAGCTTATCATCGTCAGGATTTAATGCAAATTCTATGTTAGGAGCGTATATATTCAATGAATCCTTTACTCTATTTAAAAGATTGTCCAATATATTATCATCAATATTTAAATTCTTCCTGCTTTGATCTGTAAGAACTGCAGCACAACATGAAATATTAACTCCATAGTCAAGAACATATTTTTTAATTAAATAAGGCAAGGATCGTAGATTTCTAGTAATAACAAGTACCTTATGCCTCTTTATCTCTTCCCTATCATTCTCTACCTGTACTTTAGCATTACGCCATTCCTCATCAACAAGCTCCTCCATTTCCAAAGCTATATCTAACTCTTTTCCCACATCCATATAAAAATTGCATATACCATCTAAGCCAGAATATCTTCCGGTGGTGTTGATTTGCAAGTATGGAGTCCCGAACTTTTCCTTCATCTTCTTGGCCCATCTTAGCCTCCTTACTATATTTAAGGATGTTTTTGGCAGGGTAACTATATTTTCATAGGATGTAGATGGAAAATGGGAGTTTATTGTAATTCCTGCTTTCGCCAAAAAACCCTCCACTTCACCTATGACCAGCTTGCCATGTTTTCCCCAACCAATGGTTTCTATATTTACGGATTTCTGTATAGGCTTCTGCTCAACCATCACATTATCCACCATAGCATATAGAGCCTCAGTGTATCCGCATCCCATTATATCAAAATCTATATTTTTGCCTTTACCAAATTTCTGTTTCGATACCTCTGCCATTCGTTTCCTAACATAATTTTTGTCTCTATGAGAAAAAAGCTCTGACTTTATGGAGATTACATTTATTCCTTTTTCTCTTGCCCTTTTAGCTACAACTTCTATATCATCGTTAATTATATCGCTTATAGGTGAAGGAATTATCAAAATAAGCTTGGGATTATATCTTTCATAAGTATCAATTATGGTACTGTACAGTTTATCTTCTCCTCCATATATGATGTCCTCCTCTGTCAATTCACTGGATATTAAATTGAAATATGGATAATGTCTTCTTCTGGCAGAAAATCTATAATGATATCCACAACCTATAGGTCCATGAACTATAGGTATTACACCTTCCATCTCACCACAGGCATATACACTTCCTGATATCTTTCCATTGACTCCAAAATTGTGAAGGAGGTTGGAAGGATAAATGGCAATAGTTAAATCTTCAAAATAATTCTGTTTCACACTTAACCACCTCATATTGCAGTATATACAATATTTAATCTTCCTGTTTTATCCTCACTTATAGCAGCATTTACATCAAATACCTCTCTTAAGGTATCTATTGTAAATACCTCCTTGGGATTACCTGATTTTACAATCCTACCATTTTTCATCACATATATTTTGGAGCAATAATAAGCAGCCAGATTTAAATCATGCATTGCAGCAAAGATTTCTATTTTAAGAGATTTCACTATTTCAAGCAGACTTATTTGATAGTGTATATCCAGGTGATTAGTAGGTTCATCAAGAATTAATGCTTTGGGTTGTCCTGTCAATGCTCGTGCTATTAGTACCCTTTGCTTCTCTCCTCCAGATAATGTATTGAATTTTCTTTCTGCAAAATCTTCCATACCAACTCTGTTAAGAGACTCATATGCAATTTCATAATCCTCATCATTATCCGGCTCCATAAGCTTCTTATGAGGAGTACGACCCATCATCACAATTTCTTCAACGGTAAAATCAAAACTATAACTACTGGATTGGGTCATTACACCAAGATTTTTTGCGGTTTCTTTTATTGGAAGTTTTTCAATCAATATATTATTTAATTCTATTATCCCTGCAGATGGTTTAAGCATCCTATAAATAGATTTCAACAATGTAGATTTACCACTACCATTAGGACCAACTATCCCTACGAACTCCCCATTGTCAACAGCAACATTTATATCTTTAATAATATTCTTTTTTCCTATATGAACTGATAAATCTTTCACTCTAATATCCATATCATTCTCCCCCAAATCCATAACTTTTTGTCAGCATCAAGTAGATAAAAAATGGTCCTCCTATCATTGATGTAACGATTCCTATAGGAAGCTCACTGTTATGAATTATCATTCTAGCAAATACATCACACCAGATTAAAAATATCCCACCTGCTAATATGGATATAGGCAGTACTCGCTTGTGGTCAGAACCTACAAGCATCCTAACTATATGTGGTACTATAAGACCTACAAATCCTATTGTCCCTGATGCTGCCACAACTACCCCTGTAACACATGAAGTCAATACAAGATATATCTTCCTCATCTTTGTGACATCTATCCCTAACGTCATGGCGGATTCTTCGCCAAGCAGCAGGACGTTTAAAATTCTGAATTGAGTCAAGAAAAATGCTGTGATTACCAAAGTTGTCACTAATGGTATAGGTAGAAGACTCCATGATGCACTAGTAAGTCCTCCCATAGTCCAAAAAGTCACAGAACGTATGCCTTCAGCATCCTTGGCAATATAGATAATGAAGTTCGTAAATGCAGAACACATTGCATTTATTGCCATTCCTGCTAACAGAAGTTTTATAGTATTTCCTCTTCCTGTTCCTGAAAAAGCTATGGTAAATACGAACAAAGAAGTAAGTAATGCACCTATAAAAGATCCTACTGAAACCCCATATGTTCCAAACCAATGAAAGCTGCCAAGCAATATTCCCATTGTAGCTCCCAATGAAGCACCTGAGGATATTCCCAAAATATAAGGATTTGCAAGGGGATTTTTTACTACTGCCTGCATTGTTACCCCAGAAAGAGCCAATCCAGAACCTACTACTACAGCCATCAATACTCTTGGCAATCTTATATTCCAAATTATATCCGCTCTGGAGCTGCTTAACAGCTCCAGAGCTTCAGTGGTTTCTATATTAAATATTTTATAATACAAAATCTTTGCAACTTCCTTAGCTTCAATGGACACGGGTCCAAAGGTAATTGCTAAAACAACAGATATTATCAATAAACAACTCATTATTATCAAAATTATCATTAATGGAAACTTCTTTTTTCTTTTCAATACTATACCCCTTACTGATGTATAATTTAATTTATTTAAACAAATCAGGATAAAATCCCTCAGCCAATCTTTCAACTGTATTCATAGTTTCGTAGTTCCCACCATAGAAATCAACATAATCAACAGATATAAATCTCTCATCTTTTATAGCATCCACATTAGCTAAAGATTTATTTGCCTTTAGCGCCTCTATCTTCTCTTGAGCAGGTGAATCTATTCTGTTTATAATAAGTAATACGTCTGGATTTATAGCTATAAGATTTTCGATACTTTGCTTTCCACCTTCGTCATCTAAAGATATAGCCCCTGCCCTAGTAATTAAATCTGTAGTCAAATCTCTTCTTGACCTTGCATAAAATTCATTTTCATATACCATTTGTACAGTTAGTACCTTAACTCTATCTTCTTCTGCAATCTGTGATACTTTATCCTCCACATTACTTTGTTTTGATTTCATATCTTCTATCATCTTTGAAGCTTTTTCTTCCACATCAAATATCTTTCCTAGATTCTCTATATCCTTATAAATTCTATCAAGGGTTCTACTGTCTTCTCCAGCTACACTGTTTTCAACCAGATAGGTGTGAATTCCCTTATCAT
>ENA-UOOM01000785-UOOM01000785.1-fermentation-metagenome-genome-assembly--contig:-NODE-785-length-33738-cov-7.291096_pt1 | contig 33738 bp, 31 predicted proteins | sample MGYA00245781_ERZ724031 | MGnify/ENA primary metagenome ERZ724031 (study PRJEB28704, sample SAMN03018317) | fermentation metagenome | biome: anthropogenic terrestrial biome; feature: soil; material... | reverse complement strand
CTAATATATGTTGTCTCATAAAGCCTCCAACAAATTCTACGCCCATCTTCAAAACCACAGCCCGTAAAATCAATCAGGCAACTGCCTGAGTGACAAAACGCATCCAGCTTACAGTCTCAAGAATGAAAAACACCCTTCACCTAAAACACGATTGTCTTAATGTGGGTTGAGTTGCGCTGATGCTTAAACGGGGCTGTCGCTTCTGCGACAGCCCCATGTTGAGGATGATTATTCCGCCCCAAACCCCCAGTCCACCAGCTGCTTCCACAGCGGGTGCTCCTGGCTTAAGACCAGGGTGCTGTTGGCTTTGAAGCTGCCTTTCAGTGCCTGGAGGGAGCGCCAGAAGCGGTAGAATTCCGGGTCGGCCTTATAAGCTTCGTTATAGATCGCCATGGCGGCGGCGTCTGCCTTGGCCCGGGTTTCGCCAGCGGTGCGCACGGCCTCCGCCTCAATGCGGGCGGCCTGGAGGTCGGCATCGGCCACCTTCATGCGGTACTGCTGATCGCCCTCACTCCTGAGCTGCTGGGCCACCTTGGCCCGGTCAGCCTTCATGCGGTCATAGGTGGTTTCCACGTTGGCCTGGGGCAGGATGGTGCGGTGCACCTGGATGTCGGTCACCTCAATGCCCCGGATAGCCAGCTCCCGGTTCACCGTGTCCCGCCCGGTTTTAAGCGCCTGGTTGAGCGCGTCCTTGTTGGAGATAAAATCCTCGGCCAGAAGCCGGTTGATGGCCTGCACAATCACCGGGTGGATCAGGTTGTCCAGCTGGTTTTCGGCGTTCAGTTCACTGGAGAGCTTGAGCGAAAACAGCGCCGGGTCGGCGATGCGCCACTGGGCGTAGGTGGTGATGTTGTACTGTTTTTTCTCGCTGGTGTTCACGGTTTCAGAGTTTGAAGTGTAGTTGAACAGCAGGGAGGGGTATTTCTCCACCTTGTCCACAAAGGGCACCTTCATGTGAATGCCGCTGCCCCGCTTGATGGCCACCTCACCAGTGCCCGTGATCTCCCCGGCCAAACGGTCCTTGAAGCGCTCATGGAAGGTGTTCTTGTTGTCCAGGATGATGGACTTGATGACGCCAAAGCGGCTGACCACCGCCTGCTCGGCCTCGCCCACGATGAAGAAGGCTTCGTTGAGCAGCACCAGCCCCGCCACCAGGATGACGGCAAAGATCACCAGGGTGCGGGTGTTCTTCTGGGCGTAGTTTTTCAGCCATTCCAGCGCCTTGTTGGGGGTCTTGGGCGGGCGCGGGGGCTGCTGGGTATTCTGCCGGTTCCAGTTGTTTTGATACTGATTGAAATCCATGGCTTATTCCGCCCCCTTTCCACTCTCAGCAGGCGCTGTCAAGTCTTCGCCAACATCCAGGTGCTTTAATACCTGGCTGTTCTCATCCACCACCACAATGCGCCCGGCGCCGCCCAGGATGTCCTCCATCGTCTCAATCAGCATGCGGCTTCTGGCGGTGTCCTCCTGGGCTTTGTACTGGGTCAAAACCGCATCAAACACGGCGGTTTCGGCCTGGGCTTTTGCGGTGATATCCACTTCATAGGCCTGGGCCTGCTGGATGAGCTCGTATGCCTGGGAGCGGGCCTGGGGCAGCACGCGGTTTTCATACTGCTGGGCTTCGTCCAGGCGCCTGGTCATCTCGTTTTTGGCGTTGTTGACGTCCTCATAGTTGGCGATGACCTCTGTGGGCACGGTGATGTTCTGGATGTGCACGCCGTGCACCTTCACCCCCATGTCGTAGGAGTCGATCAGCGCCTGGAAATCCGGCAGCACCTCCTGCTCGATGGCGTCTTTGTTGAGCAGCGCGTCATCCAGCGACCGGTTTTGGATGTTCCGGCGCAGGATGGCCTCAAAGGCCAGGTGCATGGTGCCCACCGGGTCCTCCACGTCAAAGAGGTATTCCTTCACGTCCCGGATGGTGTACTGGTAGATGGCCTCCAACTGCACGATGCTGTTGTCGTTGGTGAGCATCACCGATTCACTGATGACATCGGTGTACTGCGCTGCCGATTTGCTGGTGCCGGCGATGGAGGTGCGATAGCCGTATTCCACATTGTGGATGGTGGTGACGCTGCGGGAAATCACCTGCTGCACCCCAGGCATACGCCAGTAAAGCCCCGGGCCGTTGGTATCGGTCACCTCGCCAAAGGTGATCACCAGCGCCTGCTCCCCCTGGCCCACCCGGTAGAGCCCGCCCAGTCCAATGGCCGCGATGACCGCCAGGATCACCAGCCAGATCGTTATCTTTCTGCGTTTTTTTGCCATGTGTCGGCCTCCTTTACGGTGTTACTCTAACATAGCTCCCCTGCTTTGTATACCACCAATGGCGCCGGGTGAGCGATTTTACGTTTGCTTGCTTGACACCGCCCTTTTTCCCGGTGAAAATAGGCGTGGTCACATTGAGGAAAGGGAAAGCATGGGATGAGAAGGTTTTTGGCGGGCTGCCTGGCGGTCATGCTGTGCCTGGCACAGATTCCAGCGCTGGCTGGCGGCCGGGTGGGGGCCGTGGGGGAGGCGGAGCCTTTTGCCCCGGGGACAGAGCTGCTCCACCTGTATGTGCTGGACCTGATGGGGGCGGACTGTATGCTGCTGCGGCATCAGGGGCAAAACCTGCTGATTGATTTAGGCGGAGAAAGCCAATACCCCCAGCTGCGTGCCATGCTTAATTGGCTGAAAGTGGCGGAGGTGTCTGTGTTCAACACGCATCCCCATGGCGACCATGTGGGTGGGGTTTTCCCGCTGCTGGATGGCCTTAAGGTCAGCGCATTCTACACCTGCTTTGATGAGGATGAAACCAACGACCGGTCGCGCCAGCCGGCGGTCATCAAGCGCCTCAAGGAGGCGGGCGTTCCGATACACCGCCTGGCGGATGGAGACCGGATGCCTTTTGAGGGCGCGGAGCTGACTGTTCACCAGCAGGCGGGGATGCCGGTGCTCAATGACTGTTCCGCCATGGTCTGCCTGCGCTTTAAGGAGGCCACGATGCTCTTGACCGGGGACATCAGCCAGGCCAGCATGACCTTTTTCTCCAAGCGCCCGGGCCTGGGAGCTGACATCATGAAGGTGCCCCACCACGGGGTGGAGAAGATGCCGGTGCGCTTCCTCCGCGCGATCAGCCCCGGGTTTGTCTTTTTCACCCACGGCAGCGGCGATACCCAGGCCGCCTGGCGACAGCTGCGGCAGATGAAGATCCCCCACCTGTTCTCCACCCGGGGCATCATCCACTTCACCACCGATGGCGAACGCTGGCTGGTGGAGCAGGTATTTTCCTCTGATGCCCTGCCTGAAGCCGCCGCCTCCGACTGAAAACAGGACAGCACCGCAGGCTGAGAAAAGGGAAGACAAAACGGTTTTGGCCGGATGGCCAAAACCGTTTTGTCTTCGGGGCTTAGCGCCGCCGGAGGTTACTGATTGTCTGCCACAACGCTTTCCCCTGCGATGCGGCCAAACACCGTGAAGTCCACAATGGCGTTTCCGCCCAGGCGGTTGCCCCCGTGGATGTTGCCGGTGATTTCGCCCGCGCAGTACAGGCCGGGGATGGGCGCGCCGTCTTTGTCAAGGGCGCGGGCAGATTCGTCAATGCGCACGCCGCCCATGGTGTGGTGAACAGCGGGGCTGCGGGGATAGGCATAGTAGGGGCCGGTCTGGATTTTACCCGAGAAGGACAAGCGGCCCAAGGGATCGTTGCCGCTTTCCACATAGCCGTTATAGTCTGAAATGGTTTTTTCCAGGTTGGCGGCGGGGATGCCCAGCTTGCCGGCCAATTCGGCCAGGGTCTCGCCCATTTCATAGCCGGAGAGCTTGTTGTCCAGGTAATACTGCAGGCTTTGCCCGCCAAGGGTTTTGGCCTGGGAAGCATCCGGGGCCAAATCCGCGGAGAACAGGATATACATGATGCCGTCGGGCTGCTGGATGATGGCCTTGCTCATCACATCCCGCCTGCCATCCTCGCGCACAAACCGCTCGCCGTTTTTGTTGATAAACACGTTGCTCATGGAGACCGAGGTGATGTCATAGGTGGCGCCGGTCTTGGGGTTGCAGCAGTGAAGCAGCTGGATCTGATCCATGTTCACCAAATCCGCCCCCACATCCCGGGCCATGAAGATGCCGTCGCCTGTGACGCCAGAGACGTTTGAGGTGGGAATCTGGGGTCCCAGGTCGGGCCATTTATCCCCTTCGCAGTATTCCTGGCGCAGCTTCACATTGCCGGCAAAGCCACCTGTGGTGAGGATGACGCCTTTTTTGGCGTTCAGGGTGATGAGGCTTCCGTCCTTGCCCTTGGCCAGAACGCCGGTGACACGCCCATCCTGGGTCACCAGGCTGGTGCCTGTGGTGTCCATCAGGATCTGCACATTGTCCATGCTGTCCAGGGTGTCCACAAAGGTGCGGATATAGCCGGTGCCATTTGGCTCGATGGATGCATGGGTGCGGGGATACAGGGAGCCAGCCCCGTGGAATACCCGGTCCTCAAACACCATGCCCATCTCCCTGAGCCATTCCAGGCCGGACAGGGCAGAGTTGGCCAGGGTTTGTACCAGCTTCAATTCCGCCACCTTGTCGCCGCCGTTCCAGGTTTGCAGGGCAAACCAGTTGGGGCTGTCATACAGCGGCTTGTCGGTTTTCTTGAACGCCTCATACTCGCTGCGGACGGCCTCCATCAGCGCCTTGTGCTCTTCGATCACCGGGGCCTCGGCCATGGCGGGCTCCATCATCTGCTCAATGGCGATTTTTTCGGTGTACTTATCCTGCAACGCGGGGTCCGGAGCGTTATAAATGCCGCCGGAGACAATGGAGTTGCCGCCCAGAAAGCCGGTTTTCTCAATCAGAATCACGCTGGCACCCTGTTTGGCAGCGGACACGGCCGATGCCAGGCCGGCGCCGCCGCCCCCAACGATGACCACATCAGCATCCAGGGTTTTATCTTCAGGAGCAGGCTTTTCTGCTTCTTTCTTAAAGGAGGCGACATCCAGGCCCGCCTCTTTGAGCATCTCCTGCACTGTGCCCATGATAATCAGGCTGGTGAAGGTTGCGCCGGTCACCACATCCACGCTGACAGACTGTTCGCGCTGGATGCGTTCCGGGATCGCTTTGGCCGCGACCGAACCAATGCCAGGCGTTTCCACCTCATCGGTCACCCGCACTTCTTCAATTTTGCCGTCCTTGATGGTCATCTCAAGGGTCATCGGGCCTTGCATCGCGGTCACGGTCTTGGTATAGGTGCCATCGGGTGATTGTGCCCATCCCGTGGCGGACACCCCAAGAAGCATCGCGACAGCAAGCACCAGAGCCAGTAGTTTCCTCATGGATACACGTTCCTCCTATAAAATTTGGTTGTCTATTAATAAACACCGCTGCTATGCTATCCCCCTCGCCGGGCTTTGTCAAGCCCGGAGGGCGAAAATAGTCCCGGAAGAATTGGCGCGGCTTTCCCGCCGGCAACTTCCCAGGCTGTTCAACAGAAACGCCATGTTTTTATTGGGTTTTCTGCCTGAATGGGGAAGGGGCAGGGCGGAGTCCTTCGTTTACAAACCAGGCCCTGTATGCTATCTTATGGGGGCGGAATAGGCATGAAACAACAGGAGGGGAGGGGCATGGCGGCTATCGGGCGGGTAGCGCACACGCTGCGCCCCTGGCTGGGGGGCGCTTTCATTGCCCGCAACGCGGAGACAATGGAGGTGCTGGCCCTCAAGCTCCTGGGCTTCAGGCCCGAAAAGGACAGCCTGGAGGCCCTGGCCTTCCAGCTGGACAATGTGCTGTTTATGCAGGTGCGCGAGGACACCGGGGGAAAAATGACCCTGATGATGGATAACGAGCAGCTGGTGCGGCTGCGGATGGATGACTTTGGGCTGATGGCTGACGAGCTGCTCTACCTGCTGTTTGAGCGCCTGCCGCAGACCGCGCGCCATCAGGAGATCATCCGCGGTTACTCCATGCGGTCGGTGAGCCTGTCCGCGCTCAGGGCTTTGTACCTGCTCTACCGAGGGCTTCAGACCCCGGAGGAAACCGCCATCCTCAGAAGAATCATCACCGGCAGCCACCCGCCCTTCCGCTGGAAGCAGTGGATAGAGGCGGGCGCTGAATAGGAGGGACATGGGCAAGATCATCGCAATCGCCAATCAGAAGGGCGGCGTGGGCAAGACCACCACCGCCGTCAGCCTGGCTGCGTTTTTGGCGCAGGAGGGGCTGCAGGTGCTGCTTTGTGACATGGACCCCCAGGGCAATGCCACCAGCGGTGTCAACATCAAGGCCGGGCGGGATACCAGTTATGAGGTGCTCATCAACAGCCTGGAGATGGAGCAGGCCCTCACCGCCACCCATGTGAAGGGGTTGGCCCTGGTGCCCAGCGACATCCGCTTGGCAGCGGCCGAGGTGGAGCTGGTGGGCATGGACCGGCGCGAGTTCCACCTGAGGGAGGCCGTCCAGGCGGTGAAGGCGCGCTTCGACTTTATCCTGATCGATTGCCCGCCCTCCCTGGGCCTGCTCACCTTAAACGCCCTGACCGCGGCCGACAGCCTGCTCATCCCCATCCAATGTGAGTATTACGCGTTGGAAGGGGTGACGGCGCTGATGAACACCGTCACCCGGGTGCAGCGGGGGCTCAACCCCCAGCTGCAATTGGAAGGCGTGGCCCTCACCATGTTTGACGGGCGCACCAACCTCTCCTTGCAGGTGGCGGATGAGGTGAAAAAGCATTTCAAAGGCAGCGTTTTTTCCACCATCATTCCCCGCAGCGTGCGCCTGGGGGAGGCCCCCAGCCACGGCCAGCCCATCCACGAATATGACCCGCGAAGTGCGGGCGCTGTGGCCTACCAGCAGCTGGCGCGGGAGATCATCCGGAGGAACCGGACATGAAGAAAAAGTCAGCCCTGGGGCGCGGGCTTGATGCCCTGTTCCCGCCGGAGAGCCCGCTGAGCGAGGTGCGGGAGATTCCCTTGAACCACATCGACCCCAACCCCAACCAGCCCCGCAGCGCCTTTGACAAGGTGGCGCTGGAGGAATTGGCGGATTCCATCCGGGAGGTGGGGCTGCTGCAGCCCATCCTGGTGGAGCAGCGGGGGGAGCGCTACCGGATCATCGCCGGTGAGCGGCGTTTCCGGGCGGCGATGCTGGCGGAGCTGAAAACCATGCCCTGCCTGGTGAAGCAGATGTCGGCCAGGGAGCAGGGCCTGGCAGCGCTGATTGAAAACCTCCAGCGGGAGGATCTCAACCCCATGGAGGCCGCCCGCGCTGTGCGCCGGGTGATGGACGAGGGCAGCTACACCCAGGAGCAGGCAGCCGGGATGCTGGGCAAGTCCCGCCCGGCGGTGGCCAACCTGCTGCGCCTTTTGCAGCTCTCATCCCCGGTGCAGGAGATGCTCATGGCCAACCAACTAACAGAAGGCCACGCCCGGGTGCTGGCTGGCATCCGGGAGCACAAGGCCCAGCTGGCCCTGGCCCAGCGGGTGGTGGCTGAAGGGCTGAGCGTGCGCGCCCTGGAAGCGCTGGTCAAAAAGCCTCAGGCCAGGGCGGCTCTGCCCAAACCCGCCCCGGCGCCGGAATTGGCCGCTTTTGAGGAGCGCCTCAGGGAGGCCCTGGGCGTGCGCGCGGCCATCCGCGGCAACATGAAAAAGGGCAAGGTGGTGCTCAGCTACGCCTCCTTTGAGGAACTGGAGCATATCTATGAGGCCGTGGAGCGGCTGCTGGGCTGAATGAAAGCAGGGCCGAGATGGTAAAGCTCCGCGTGCTGGCGGTGGCGGATGAGGAAAGCCGCTTCATCTGGGATTATTTTGACCGTGCTGTGTTTCAGGGCGTGGATGTGATTGTGGCCTGCGGGGATCTGAAGGCCAGCTACCTCACCTTCCTGACCACCATGGTGTCGGCGCCGCTTTTTTATGTGCATGGCAACCATGACAGCCATTATCTGCAAAACCCGCCCGAGGGCTGTGACAACCTGGAGGAGAAGATGCAGGTCATCAAAGGCATCCGTTTCCTTGGTTTTGGCGGCTGCCGCTCGCGCAGCCCCAAGCCCTTTCACTATTCCGAGCGGGAGATGGCCCGGCAGGTTGCCAGGCGCATGCAGGAGGTCAGCTTTCACGGCGGCTTTGATGTGCTGGTCACCCATGCCCCGGCGCTGGGCCTGGGCGATGGGGATGACGCCTTTCATCAAGGGTTCAGGGCCTACCGCACCTTGCTGGATCTGTTTGCCCCGGCCTACCACTTCCACGGCCACCAGCACCTCTCCTATGCCCACGGGCAGCCCCGGTCCATTCAGCATCAAAACACCCTCATCTACAACGCCTTTGGCTACAGCATCCTCGATCTGTCCTTTGACAAGCCCGGACGCCGGAAGCGTCTGAGCTATCTGAAGACCCGCTATGACTGGGGGAAGGCCTATGCAAGCCAGCCATAATCAGCAGGCCCGGGAAATCTATGACCACGCCCACCGCCTGGGCCAGCGCGATTACGCGGCCAAGGCTGCCCGGGGTGAGCGGGGGTATTTGACGGCGCTGGATGACCTGGGCGGTCAGAGCCACGCCGTGGCCTATATGAAGCAGCCCCCGCGGGAGATCAGCCTCAAACGGGTGGTGGGCACCTACACCGCGGCCCGGGCACGCTCCTTTGCGGACAATTTCATGCCTCTGCACCCATCCAACAGCGAGTTTGCCAGCAAGTGGATCAACCTGTGCGCCATCCACATGTCAGAGGGGCTGAGGGACCCGGTGCAGGTCTATGAATACATGTGGCGCTATTATGTGGTGGAGGGCAACAAACGGGTCAGCATCCTGAAGTATTTTGACGCCCCCACCGTGCGGGCGGAGATCACCCGGGTGGTGCCCCAGCTGGATGAGGATGACCCGGAAACCGCCATCTACTACGCCTATTTGCAGTATGGCAACCAGGGGCTGTTTAAGAACATTCAGCTCTCAAGCGCCCAGAAGTATGAGCAGCTGCGCCAGATTGAGGAGGAGTTGCTGGCGGGCGGGCGCCCGGACAACCAGGTGAACTATAACGGCATGTTCCTGCAGTTTGAGGGGGCCTATGATGCCTCTGCCTGCCCGCTGCCCCTGGGGGACGCCTTTTTGGAGTATCTCCGGGTTTACGGGCTGCCGGTGGACGTGACGATGAGCCAGGTGGCCGAGCGGATCGCGGCGCTTAAGCCCCAGATGGCGCTGCTGAGCCAGCCGGCGGCTGAGCCGGATCTGCTGCTTGGCCCCGTGGAGGCGCCTTCCCCCGGGTTTTTCAGCTGGCTGAAAGGGCAGCGCAAGTCTGCCCGGGTGGTGTTCGCCTATCCTGAGGGGCGTCGGGAAGACAGCTGGACGGGTGCGCATGAGCATGGCCGGCAGGTGATGCAAAGCACCCTGGGAGAGCAGGTGACCTCCAGCTTCATCGATGGGTTGACGCCTGAGAATGTGTATGAAAAGCTGGATGAATCAGCCGCGGGGGCGGATTTGCTGCTCATCACCGCTTCTTCGCTGACGCTTCCGGCCCTGCGCTTCGCGCTGGAGCACCCGAGCTGCCTCACCCTGGTCTATTCCCGGGTCCGGCAGGATCACCGGGTGAGCACCTATTACGGGCGCTATTATGAGCCCATGTTCCTCTGCGGGGCCGCCGCCGGCATGGCCACCCGCACCGGCAGGGTGGCTTACATCACGCCCCGGATCGAGTATAAGCGCCACACCGCGGACATCAACGCCTTTGGCCTGGGCGTCAAATCCGTAAGGCCTGAGGCCCAGGTCTACCTGGTGTGGCGGGATGTGGTGCCGGACGCGCCTGAAACCTGCGTGCTGGGGCTGAAAACCGCTGCCGCCCTGGGGGCGGACGTGGTCTATACGCCCCTGGCCAAGGGGCTGATGAAGGCCCAGGGGCCGGAGCATGTCTTCAGCCTGGTTGGCAGGCTCAATGAGCGCGGGGAGCTGGACAGCTACCTGGCCGCCCCCCAGTGGGACTGGGGTCGGTATTACACCGAAATCGTCCGCAGCTATCTGAGCGGCAGCCTGGACATCCTGCGCATCATCGACCGGGGCGAGCCCGCTGTGGCGGGGCTGTGGTGGGGCATCGGCGCTGGCGTCCTGCGCTTCCGGCTGAACAAAAGCCTGGATGCCACCGGGTCAAACCTGTTGCATTTCCTGCGCGGCGCCATCGGAAACGGCCAGTTCAACCCCTTCTATGGACCCATCCGCGACAAGGACGGCATGCTGCAGGTGCGGCAGAACAACAGCCTCAGGCCCTATGAGATCCTGGAGATGGAGTGGCTGTGCGACTTTATCCAGGTGATTGATTGATCCCCGCGCCCTTTGGCATCCCCGGCGAAAAGCAGTGGCTGGCCATTGAAGAGGTGCCCCTTGGCTGGTCAGCGGACAAGAAATATAAGGTAACAGGCGAGCGCGGCGAAGCGCTGCTGCTGCGTCTGAGCGACGCCTGCTTTTATGAACAAAAGCAGGCAGAATATGAGACGATCCGGCGCTTTGCCGCCCTGGGCTTCCCCCAGTCACGCCCGGTAGCCTTTGGCCTGTGTGAGGATGGGCGCAGCGTGTATATGCTTTTAAGCTGGGTGGAAGGGCAGGGCATGGAGCAGGCGCTGCCAGAGATGCCTGTTAAAAGGCAATACGCCCTGGGGCAGGAGGCCGGCCGCATCCTAAAGGGCTATCATAGCCTGCTGGTGGATAGGCAGCCTGCATCCCGGAAAGAGCGTAAGCTTAAGCAGCTGGCGGCCTATGAGGGATGCTCGCTGCGGGTGAGCGGGGATGAGGCGGTCATTGGTTTTGTGAGAGCGCATATCCGCTATGTTGAAGTGCTCCCGCCCTGCTATCTGCACGGGGATTTTCATCCGGGCAACCTGGTGTTGACCCCGCAGGGGCAGGTCGGCGTCATCGATTTCAACCGCTGGAAGGTGGGCGACCCTTGTGAGGAATTTGTCAAGCTGGGGCTTTTTAGCCAAGAGGTCAGCCCGGCCTTTTGCCGGGGGCAGATAGAAGGTTATTTTGGCGGTGAGCCCCCGCTTGCCTTCTGGCAGGCGCTGGCGGTATACGCTGCTCACACGGCGCTGTATTCCATCCTGTGGGCCCAGCCCTATGGCCAGGAGGACATAGCCGGCATGGTGCGCCGCTATCACCGGACGATGGGGGATTATGATGGCTTTAAAACCCTGGTGCCCGCCTGGTACCGGGTATAGGAGGAGAGATGTTTCAGATTATCGTGGTGGTGGTGGCGTTTGGCCTCATGCCGGTTTTGATGCGCAGGTTCAAGCTGCCCACCTGGCAAGCCACCCTCATCGCCAGCCTGCTGATCCATCTGGTGGCGCTGCGCTCCTGGCCGGCGTCCATTGAAGCGGTCCGGGGCGTATTCACCTGGGGCAACCTGAATACCGTCCTGGCCATCATCCTGGTGGGGGTTTTGAGCGCCCTCATGAAGCGCTATGGGATGCTGGATGCCATCATCACCTCCGCCAAGGGCTTGATTCACAACCGAAAAATCCTCATCGCCCTGGTGCCCGCTGTGATTGGCCTTTTGTCGGTGCCCGGCGGCGCCTACCTGTCCGCCCCCTTTGTCAACAGCCTGGGGGAGGAGATGGGGATGCCAAAGCCCCGCCGCGCCGCCGTCAACCTCACCTACCGCCACGTGACCATGCTGGTGTCTCCCTTTTCCGCGCTCATGCTTTATATCACCTCCCTCCTTCAGGGGCAGAGCGTCTACACGCTCATCGGCCTCAACCTTCCCTTTGTGGCGGTGATGGCCTTGGCAGCGGCCAGGCTCTATCTGCCCAAGGGCAGGCAGCTGGCCCAGGCGGAACCCGGCATCTCCAAGGCCCGGCACGCGCGCAGCCTCCTTCTGGGCCTGTCGCCCATCCTGGTGGTGCTGCTGTCAAACGCCCTGGTCAAACTGCCTATGGCAGGGGCCCTGGCGCTGGCTATTTTATATGTGTGGGCGCTCAACGCCCGGGAGAAAGACTTCATGGCCCAGGCTGTGGGCGGCATCAAGTACGACGTGGCGCTGATCATCGTGGCTGTCCTGCTGGCGCAGAACACCGTGTTCCAGCTGCATGACTTAAGGGCGGTCATCGCCCAGGCTTTCACCGCTTCCAGCCAGTGGACAATGCTCTTCACAGTGTTCCTGGGCGCCCTGTTTCTGGGAACCATCACCGGGCTGTACTACATGTCCGTGGGGCTCTTTCTGCCCATTCTCTTCACCACCACCGTGGGGGCCGCAGCCCTCCCCTACATTTTCTTCATCGCGGTGTTCTCATTCCTGGGCTACTATTTCTCCCCCCTCCACCTCTGCCAGGTGCTCACCTTAAAGGCCATTGACGTGGGACAAAAGCCGGTTTTCCGCGAGCATATCCGCCTGGCCCCGCTGCTGGCCCTTGCCGCGCTTGCGCTGTTTTTTGCCTATCAGCTGCTGATCTGACTGGAGAGGGATGCCCGCCTTCCAAAAATTCCGCTTGCATTCGCCCTCTGTCCTTGCTATACTACCTTAGCTGTCCAAGGACAGTCTGCGCCTTTAGCTCAGCTGGATAGAGTGCTTGACTACGAATCAAGAGGTCGTAGGTTCGAATCCTGCAAGGCGCGCCAGAAAGAAACCGTTGATTTCAACAGAGGATCAACGGTTTTGCTTTGATTGAGGGTGGCCCCTGTTCCCTAGCGCTCCAGCTTCCCCGGGTAGCTCATGATGCCGCCGATGTTCTTCACCGCGCTGTAGCCCATGCGCCCCAGCATCCCCACGGCCATGCCGCTGCGGGCGCCGCTGGCGCAGTAGGTGTAGAGGGTGGTTGCCTTGTCCGGGATCAGGCTTTGCACCCGGCTCAGGCTATCCAGCGGGATGGACAGGCTGCCGGGGATATGGCCCTCCCGGTATTCCTCGGGGCTGCGCACGTCCACCAGGCGAATGCTGGGGTCGTTTTTGATGTTTTCCATGGCCTGGGCCATGGGCAGGGATCTGCCCCTGCCGCCAAATAAATTGAAAATGGTTCCGTCCTCCTTGCGCGTTGTCGGGGGGGATTATACCCGGATGTCGGCCCAAACGCTCAGAATGAGGACAGGGATGGGGAAAGAACGCTTATCATCATGGAGTGGTTTGCACCCTCAGTTGACCGATGTCATTTCCGTGATAGAATATCCATGGGAAAGCAACCGGTGAAACGCTGGTTTTGAAGGCGTTTGGCGGTTTTTTGGCGGATAAGACATGCGGGAGTATTCATGCAATATTTATTGATTGGCGTTATTCTGATTTTGGCGCTGGTGGCCATCCGGCTGTCCAACAAGCACGGCATCCCGGCGCTGTTGCTGTTTATTGTGCTGGGGATGGGTTTTGGGCTGCTGGGGCTTGATTTTGACGATTTTAAGTTTGCCGAGGGCCTGGCCACCGTGGCGCTGATGGTGATCATGTTCTATGGTGGCTTTGGCACCAACTGGAACATGGCAAGGCCGGTGGCCAAAGAGGCCATCATCCTGAGTTCCCTGGGCGTGGTGGCGACTGCGCTGTTAACCGGGCTGTTCTGCCACTTTGTGCTGGGCTTTTCCATGCTTGAGGGCATGCTCATCGGCTCCATTGTGGGCTCCACCGACTATGCCAGCGTGTCCAACATCCTGCGATCAAAAAATCTGAATCTCAAATACGGCACCGCTTCCCTGCTGGAACTTGAGAGCGGCTCCAACGACCCCGCCGCCTTCACTATGACCATGGTGTTTTTGTCGGTGATGATGGGGTCAAGCCTGTCAGTGCCTGTGCTGGTCCTCTCCCAGGTGGCCCTGGGGCTGGTGGTGGGCTTTGTCTATGCCTTCCTGATCGGCAAATACCTGAGGCGCCAGAGCGTCCAGGAGGACGGGCTGTCGGCGGTGTTCATGGCGGCGGCCATGCTCATCACCTTCGCCTCCGCCAGCCTCGTTGGCGGCAATGGCTACCTGGCGCTTTATATCCTGGGCATCCGGCTGGGCAACATGGAGTTTCGCGGCAAGCGGGACATCGTATTTTTCTTTGACGGGTTTGCGGAGATCATGCAAATCGCGCTGTTTTTTGTGCTGGGGTTGCTCAGCACGTTCCAGGGCTTTCTCCGCACCTTTCCCATAGCGCTTGCCATCATGCTGTTCATGACCCTGATCGCCAGGCCCGCCAGCGTCTGGGGGTTGATGCTGCCGTTTAAGCTGAGGAAAAACCAGCTGCACATGGTTTCCCTGGCGGGCATCCGGGGAGCCGCCGCCATCGCCTTTGCGATCATGGCGGTTAACAGCGGCGTGCGGTTTTCAAGCGATATTTACCACATCGTCTTTGGCATCTGCGTGCTCAGCTCCCTGGTGCAGGGCAGCCTGATGCCGCCTGCAGCGCGCAGGCTTACCATGCTGGACCCCAATGACACGGTGCTGCAAACCTTCAACTATTACCAGGACAAGGCGGAGATCGGCTTTCTGGAGACCCGGCTGCATCCGGGTAGCACCCTGATCGGCCGGCAGGTGAAGGACCTCCGGCTCACCTTTGACTTCATCGTGGCCAAGATCGAGCGCGCCGGCAAGACCGTGGTGCCCCGGGGCCAGGTGGTGCTGGAGGAAAACGACCTGATCGTGCTGGGCGGGGAGAAGCACTTTGACCAAAGCGGCCATGACCTCATCGAGTTCACCATCCCCAAGGGGCACAAGTGGGCGGACCGCCTCATCAAGGATCTGACCCTGCCTGCGGACAGCCTGATTGTGATGGCGCAGCGCGGCGAGGGGGACATCATCGTGCCTCTGGGGGACACCCGGCTGATGGTGGGGGACAAGGTGATCATGCTGAAAGTGGACAAACAGGAGACAGTCCCTGCGTTGTGACAGGGGGACCAGCGTGATATAATGCACAGGACAAATCAATCCGGAAAGGTAAATGCAACATGAAAAAAATGACATTCGCGCTTTGCTTTGGCAACCGGGGCTTTATGCCGGGGGAACTGATCCTGTCTGCCCGGGGCGAGATGGCAAAGGCTGTCACCGACGCCGGGCATGACTATATCATGATGGATGAGGACGCCACCCGCTTTGGCGCGGTGGAGACCCGGGATGAGGGCCTGCAGTATGCCCGGTGGCTCAAGGCGCATGAGGGGCAGTATGACGGGGTCATTTTCTCCATGCCCATTTTTGTGGACGAGAACGGCGCCATCAATGCCCTGCAGGATGCCGGGGTGCCGATATTGATGCAGGCCTACCCCGACGAGATCGGCAGGATGAACTTCAAATACCGCCGGGACGCCTACTGCGGCAAGTTCTCCGTCACCGATGTGTTCTGCCAGTGCAAGGTCCCCTTCACCGTACTGAAGCCTCACGTGGTGCACCCGCTGACACCGGCCTTCAGGCAAAATCTGGATGACTTTGCCGCCATCTGCCGGGTGGTGAACGGCATGAAGCGCTTTAACCTGGGCTGCATCGGCGCCCGCACCACCGCGTTTAAAACCGTGCGCTTTGACGAGATCACGCTGCAGAAATACGGCATCAACGTGGAATCTTTCGACCTGTCGGAGCTGATCATGAAGGTGAAGGGAATGGCCGATGACGCGCCGGGGGTTCAGGAGAAACTGGAAAAGCTCCGGGATTACACTGATTTTTCAGGCGTGCCGGAGGAAAACGCCCACACCATCGCCAAGATTGGCGTGGTGATTGATGAGTACATCCGGGATTACCACCTGGATGCCATCGCCCTGCGCTGTTGGAACGAGATGGAAACCTACCTCAGGGTCTGTCCCTGCGTGCTGCTGGGCGAGCTGAATGACCGGGGCATCGCCGCCAGCTGTGAGATTGACGTGTGCTCTGCCGTCACCATGCGGGCGATGCAGCTGGCCAGCATGCAGCCAGCCACCGTCCTGGACTGGAACAACAACTATGGGGAGGATGAGGACAAGGTGGTGCTTTTCCACTGCGGCCCGGTGGCCCAGGGCCTGATGAAGGAAAAGGGCACCGTCACCGAGCACAAGATGTTTGCCAAGAATGACCCTGGCTCTGGCTGGGGCACCAATGAGGGGCGCATGGCTGCCTTCCCCATGACTTATTCCAACTGCAAAACCGAGGACGGCAAGCTGACCGTGTATGTCTCCCAGGGCGAGATGACCGATGACCCCATTGAGGACGGCTACTTCGGCTGCGCTGGTGTGGCCAAGATCGATGGCCTCCAGGACAAGCTGATCCGCCTGGCGCGGGGCGGCTTCAAGCACCACACCTCGGTGGCCAAAGGGCATATGAAAGTGGTGCTCACGGAGGCCTTCACCACCTACCTGGGCTATGACCTGGTGGACATCGACTGATTCGCGTTTTGAGAGGGGGAGATCGCTTGATCAGCCTGGGCGTTGACATCGGCGGCACGGGCGCCAAATGCGTAGCCTTCCGCGAGGATGGGACGCAAATGGCCATCAGCTATCAGGAGTATCCCAATCCCGCGGGCAAAACGGACCTGGACCCGCGGGTTTTGGCAGACGCCGCTTTTGAGGTGATCGCCCAGTGCGCGAAAGCCCTGCCCCCGGGGGAGGCGGTGGCGGCCGTCACCGTGTCCTCCTTTGGCGAGTCCTTTGTGCCCATTGATGAAAAGGGGGAGCCGCTCACTGACATCATCATGTACTTTGCCGATACCCAAAGCGGCGAGTTTGATGAATTGGTGAGCCGGGTGGGGGCTGAAAAGTTCATGGACATCACCCTCACCAAGCCTGACGCCTTCTATTCCCTGTCAAAAATGCTCCACACCAGGCGGGTGGCTCCGCGCCCTGTGTGGAAGCATCTGCTCATATCCGGCTATATCTGCTACTGCCTGTCGGGGGAGACCGCCATTGATGTGTCCCTGGCTTGCCGCACGCTGCTGTATGACGTGAAAAAGGGCGACTGGTCAGACCAGCTGCTGGCGGCCTCCGGCTTTGGCCGGGGTCAGATGCCCACCGTGCTGCCTGCGGGCACCGCCCTGGGGCCGCTGAAGCCCGATGTGGCGGCGCGTCTGGGGCTGACAGGCAAAACCCAGGTGGTGATCGGCGCCCATGACCAGGTGGTCAACGCCCTGGCTTGCGGCGTGTCAAGGCCAGGGGACGCCGCGGATGTCACCGGCACCACCGAGAGCATCGCCCCGCTGTATAGCCGGATTCCTCCGGGATTTGACTTTCAGCGCAGCAACTACGCCTGTGTGCCCTACCTGAACGGACCGGGCTATGTGACCTATGCCTACAACATCTCAGGCGGCGCTGTGGTGCGCTGGTTCCGGGACAGCCTGGCCGCGCACCTTTTGCCCCAGGCCAAGGCCGAGGGGGTGAGCGTGTATGAGCTCTTAAACCGCCAGTGTCCCAAGGGGCCCGGCAGCCTGCTGATGCTGCCCTATCTTCAGGGGCTGGGCGGCACGCCGGACATGCTGCCCCAGGCCCGGGGGATGATGTATGGATTGTCCATGCAGACCACCCAGGCGGATATCTACCGAGCGATCCTGGAGGGGCTGAGCTTTGAGATGGCCATCAACCTGGAGGCGCTTAAGGGCTTTGGCATTGTGCCGGACAGGCTTTTCGCCTGCGGCGGCGGCGCCAAATCCCAGGTGTGGCTTAAGATCAAGGCGGATGTGTGGAACCGGGAGGTGATCCCGGTGTTGACCGAGGAAACCGGCGCCCTGGGCAGTGCCATCCTGGGCTTTGCCGCAGTGTCAGGCGAGAAGGACCTGATGAGGCTGGCCCAGGGCTTTGTGCGCCATGGGGAGCCCATCCGGCCAGACCCTGAAAACGCCGCCTGCTATCAGCAGCAGCTGGTCCGCTACCGGCGGATAAGGCGGCTGATGACAGAGGAACTCAGCGCAAAAGAAAGGACCTATTGATGAACAGCAAGCAAATGGTGAAGCGTGCCTTTGACCTGGGGCTGGTGATCCCCGCGTTTAACATCCCCCACCTGCCCATGGTGGAGCCGGTGGCTCAGGCAGTGGCCGATGAAAACGCCGTGGCCATGATCCAGGTGGCGCGGCTGGAGTGGGAGAAGTTCCAGTCCCAGAGTCTGGAAAAGGTGGCTGAGGAATACGCCAAGTTTAATAAACCGGGGCACACCCTGCTTCACCTGGACCATGTGCCGGTGATCGATGAGGATCATCAGCAGGTGGACTATTTGGCCCTGCTTGAGCGGGCCATTAAGGCCGGCTACCAGTCCCTGATGGTGGATGCCTCCCGGCTTGAGCTTGAGGGCAACATCCAGGCCACGGCAAAGGCCGCGGCCCTGGCGCACGCGGCAGGGCTCCCCATTGAGGCGGAGCTGGGTGCTGTGATGGGGCATGAGACCAGCCAGCAGGACATCCCTTACCAGGAGATCTTCGAAAAGAAGATGGGATTTACAGATATCGCGGAAGCCCAGCGCTTTGTAAAGGAGACCGGCTGCGACTGGCTGAGCGTGGCGGTGGGCAGTGTGCATGGCGCCATTGCCCAGGGCATGAAGGATAAGAAAAAGCCAACTGCCAAGCTGGATGTGGCGCATATCCAGGCGCTTAAGGAGGCCCTCATGATCCCCCTGGTGCTGCATGGTGGTTCAGGGATCGACCAGGCTTACATCACCCAGGCCATCAAGGCGGGCATCGCCAAGATCAATGTGGGCACCGAAATCCGCCAGCCCTATGAGCGGGTGGTGGCCCAGGGCGGCAGCGTCCGCCAGGCCCAGGACGCGGTCTACCGGCGGACGGTGGAGCTCATCCGGGATTTTCTGCAGGTGAAGGACAGCGCGGACAGGCTGGCAGCCCATTGATCACCATCACCGGGGCACACAACACCGCCATCGTCTTCACGGACAGCCTGGAAAAAGGCGCGGAGAGCCAGATCCGGGCGCTGTGCGACATGCCCCAGTTCAAATCGTCCAAAATCCGCGTCATGCCCGATGTGCATGCCGGCATGGGCTGCACCATCGGCACCACCATGACCATCACCGACAAGGTGGTGCCCGGCATGGTGGGGGTTGACATTGGCTGCGGCATGGAGGCGGTGCGCCTTGAGGAGAAGGAGATTGATCTGCGGGGCCTGGATGCTCTCATCCGCCGGCAGATCCCTTCAGGGCGGGACATCAGGAAGCGGGAGCACCCGTTTAGCGACCGGATCGATTTAAACGCGCTGCACTGCGCGGATGAAGTTAATGTGCAGCGGGCCAGGCTCAGTATCGGCACCCTGGGCGGCGGCAACCACTTTATTGAGGTGGGGGAGGATGAGGAAGGCCGCCTATGGCTGGTGGTGCACTCCGGCAGCCGCCATTTGGGGCACGAGGTGGCAACGCTGTATCAAAACAAGGGGTTTGAGAGCCTGTGCGGCGACAGCGCGCCTCAGCGGGGTAGCGGCAAAAAGCAGCATCGGGCGCAGCGCCGCAAGCGTGATTGCCCCGTGCCCCGTGACATGGCCTGGGTGGAAGGGCGGCAGATGGCGGACTATCTGGATGACATGGCCCTGGTCCAGCGCTTCGCGGTGCTTAACCGCCACGCCATGGTGGATGTGATTATAGAGGGTTTGGGGCTAAGCGCCGCCGAGTCTTTCACCACCATCCACAACTACATCGATACCCGGGAGATGGTGCTGCGCAAGGGCGCGGTCTCAGCGCACGCGGGAGAAAAACTGCTCATTCCCATCAACATGCGGGATGGCTCCCTCATCTGCCTGGGCCGGGGCAACCCGGACTGGAACCATTCCGCCCCCCATGGCGCGGGCCGCCTGATGAGCCGGCGGGACGCCCGGGATCGGCTGTCCATGGCGGAGTATCAAAAGACCATGGCGGGCGTATTCTCCACCAGCGTGTCCCTGGCCACCCTGGATGAGGCGCCCATGGCCTACAAGGACGGGGAGGACATCATCCGCCATATCGGGCCCACGGCCCAGATCCTGCACCGGGTGAAGCCTGTCTATAACTTCAAGGCCGCGGAGTGATCAAAAAATGGCTGCCACATGGTGTGACAGCCACTTGATGCTGGCCGGAACCAATGGTTACCTGTGCTTTTCAAAGCGCCGGGCCACCTCGTCCCAGTTGACGGTGTTCCACCAGTTTTTCAGGTATTCAGGCCTGCGGTTCTGGTATTTCAGGTAGTAGGCGTGCTCCCATACGTCAGCGCCCATCAGGGGGAAGAGCCCCTTGGTGAGGGGGTTGTCCTGGTTGGGGGTTTTCTCAACGCTGAGCTTGCCATCCTTGATCACCAGCCACGCCCAGCCGGAGCCGAACTGGGTTTTGCCCGCTTCTTCAAACTTTTCCTTGAAGGCATCAAAGCTGCCAAAGTCGGCGTCAATCTGCTTGGCCAAAGCGCCCTCCGGCTTGCCCTTGCCATCCGGGCCCATGATCTCCCAGAAGATGCTGTGGTTGTAGTGGCCGCCGCCGTTGTTGCGCACCGCGGTGCGGATCTTCTCCGGCAGGCTGTCAAGGTTCTTGATGATCTCCTCGATGGGCTTGTTGGCATATTCGGTGCCTTCCACAGCCTTGATCAGGTTGTCGATGTAGGCCTGGTGGTGCTTGGTGTGGTGAATGCGCATGGTCTGTTCGTCAATATATGGTTCTAACGCGTTGTACGCGTATGGCAGGGACGGAAGGGTAAATGCCATGGGGAATACCTCCTTGATCTTGGTAGTGTGATAATACCCCGACTTTAATGATAATAAACATTATGAAAATGAGACGCGGGAATGGGGATGCTGGCTGCTGCACTGCCGCCGGTGTGGATGAGGTTGACAGCAGAGGTCTGACATGCTATATAAAACCTATCCAATGACACATTGAAGGGATTCACGGAGAGCAATGACAAAAGTGAGGGAAAGAATCCCGCTGTCCCGGTTCGATCAGCTAAAAGAGAAGCTATACGCGTCCCAAGGCCTGGGCAACTTGTCTGACAACTTGTTCCTGGTTCTGCGTGACGCCATTCTTACCAACTATCTGCCAAGCGATCATCTGCTCCCCAACGAAAACCAGCTCTGCCAGCATCTGGAAATTGGGCGCACCACCCTGCGGGAAGCCTATAGCAAGCTTGAAGCGATGCAGCTAATCACCCGGAAAAAATCAGGCACTTACCTGAATGATCGGCGGGTGATTGATGCGGCCATGCCTTTCAGGCAAGTGCTGGAACATGCTGACATCAAGGAAGTGATGGACTTTCGGATGATGCTGGAGGGGGAAATTGCTGCCCTGGCAACAGAAAATGCAAGCCGGGATGACATGGCCCAGTTGGAAGCCCTGGTTGAAAAAATGAAGGAGCACTTCACAAATCTGGTGATGCTGAGCGTTTATGATGCCATGTTCCACAGGCAGCTGGTCATCTGTTCTGGAAACTCCCTGCTCAAGGCTGTTTTTGAGACGGTCCGAAGCCATTTTGAAGAGGTCATCTACAAGGCGTTTGCATCAGATGAGACCATCATGCTCAAAGCGGTTTTCTACCATGAGCGCATCATCAAGGCGGTGAAAGCCCGTGACAGCGCAGCTGCCAAAGCGGTGATGCGGGAGCATATCCAGTGCGTGACAGACACCCTCTTCAACAGAGGTTGACAAAATGCAAAAAAGCCATTATCATCGCGTTGTCTGACAACGTGGTGTTTTTTTGGGATTGTCTATCTGCCAACCATAGGAGGAGTCATGAATCTTCATAAGATGCTTGGGGAGCGCCAGGAAGCGGGCCAGCCGCTGCGGGTGGGAATTATCGGCACTGGCAAATTCGGCACCATGTACCTGTCCCAGGTGCGGAAGGTGTCCGGCGTTCATCTGGTGGGCATTGCGGAGCTGAATCCACAGCGTGCATTGGACAATCTAAAAACCACCCTCTGGCCTGACGAACAGGTAAACGCGAAAACCCTGGAAGAGGCTTACCGCACCGGGAAAACCTGCGTGATGGATAGCGGAGATGACCTGATCGCTTCGCCTTTTACCCAGATCATCATTGACTGCACAGGCAACCCTGAACTGGGCATTCACCACGCGCTATTGTGCTGCCAATACAAAAAGCACATGGTGAACGTGAATGTGGAGGCAGATGCCTTGGCTGGCCCTGTATTGGCAAAGCGTGCCCGGGAGGCAGGCATTGTGTATTCCCTGGCCTACGGCGATCAGCCTGCTATGATTTGCGACATGGTTGACTGGGCGCGCACCGCCGGATTTGAGGTGGTCTGCGCAGGCAAGGGGACGCGCTTTCAGCCCCGGTATCATCAGTCAACGCCTGATACCATCTGGCAGTATTATGGCATTTCTCCGGAGGAAGCCAAGCGGGGCGGCATGAATCCCAAGGTGTTCAACTCATTCCTGGACGGCACCAAGTCCGCCATTGAGATGGCATCCGTCTCCAATGCCACAGGGCTGCTGCCAAATCATGAAGGGTTGCTCTTTCCAGCCTGCGGAGCGGATGATTTACCCCGTCTGCTCAAACCCCGGGCAGATGGTGGGGTGCTGAAGCACGCCGGGATGGTGGAGGTGATCGCCAGCGAGGAGCGGGACGGACGTCCGGTGTTCCGGGACCTGCGCTTTGGCATTTTCGTCACGCTGACTGGGGATTCCGAGTATATGCAGCACTGCTACAAGGAATATGGGATGGCTACGGATGAGACAGGGAGATATACCTGCCTGTACCGGCCATATCATATGATTGGGCTTGAAACCAATATCTCTGTGGCCTCGGTGGGCACCCGGGGGGAACCCACGGGCTTCCCCAAGGCTTTTCATGCCGATGTGGTGAGCGTGGCCAAGTGCGATATCAAAGCGGGCACGGTGCTGGACGGTGAGGGCGGATACTATGTGTATGGCAGGGTGATCCCTGCCAGGCTCTCAGTGCAGCAGCACTGTCTGCCCCTGGGCTTCAGTGGCAACAAAAAACTGCTCAGGGATATCCGGGCGGGGGAAGTGATCCCCTACGATGCGGTGGCATATGATGAGGGGAGCCTGACCATGCAAATCCGCCGCGAATTGGAAACCATGGCTTCACAGTGTTAGAAAAGCATATCATGAGACAGGAGGGAACCAGATGAACTATCTACAGAAGGTGATCAAAGACACGAAGACCCGGTTCTGGGTGAACAACCCCACCCTGGCCGACTGCGAGGCGGCGATTGAAAGCGGCGCCTTTGGCTGCACCACCAACCCTGCCTATTGCTCTAAGCTGTTTCAAACGGCGCCGGAATTCGTTCAGGATGCTATCGACCGGGTGCTGAAAAAAGGTGACCGGAGCTCTCCCGCAAGCGAGCAGGTGTATCATCTGGTGTCGGCAGAGGTCATGAAGCTGTTCCTGCCCATGCATGAAAAAAGCGGGGGGAAAGCGGGCTTTGTCACCATCCAGGAGGATCCCAGGAGGGAGCATGAGCATGAATACATCGTGGCCGCCTCAAAACGCGCAGCCAGGCTGAACAGGAACTTCATGGCAAAGATCCCCGTTACAGCTCCCGGTCTTGTGGCCATCCGGGAGATGGTGGCGCTAAACATCCCCATCTGCGCCACGGAGATATTCGCCCTTTCCCAGGTGGTGGCCTTGGTTGAGACTTATGAGGATGCCTGCAAAAAAACCGGGAACAGGCCGGAGATCTATATCACCCACATCACGGGCATTCTGGACGATTACTTTGGCGCCCTGGTGAAGAACGAGAATCTGCCCATAGCGCCAGAGGTATTGAAGCAAGCGGGGACCATCATCGCGAAAAAGGAATACAAGTATCTGAAAAAGATGGGCTTTGATGGCAGAATGCTGGGCGGTGGTGCCAGGGGCCCCCATCACTTCACCAATTTTGTGGGCGGCGACATGCACATCACCATCAACTGGTCAACCGCTGTGGAATTGAACGCTCAAAACACCCAGCCAGTCTTGGCGATGGACGAGGAAGCCGATGAAGCGGTGGTGAGGGAGCTGATGGAAAAGCTGCCAAACTTCAAGCGCTCCTATGATGAAAACGGGATGAAACCCGAGGACTTTGATGACTATGGCCCCACCACGCTCTTCCGCACCCAGTTTATGAACGGCTATGCCCGGCTGATTGATGGGATTGAGCTGTCAAAGAAGTAACGTGATGAAAGCACAGAAGGGCCTGCCAGAAAAAACTGCCGGCAGGCCCTTTTTTATGGACTTCGCTTAGGGGTTGGTTGGGAGGGGGCAGCCGGGGCACAGGGGCTGAGTCTGGTTCCAGCGCTGGCGGCCGCACCCGGGCTGCTGAGCCTGGTTGTTGTCCCAGCGGCTATTGCGGCCCTGGCCTGGCTGGTTAGCGCGCTGTGCCACCCGGGTGAAGGCGGCCAGGTGGTTCTGGGAGGCGGCGTCCAGGCGCAGGAACACCGCTTTAACATCCTCCGGCAGGTTGCCCTGGGCCAGGAAGGCCTGGTACATGGCGATGTTCTCCTCCTCTGCCGTGATGCCCACCTGAAGGGCCTCCTCAAAGGTGGCGGGGGCCGTGGCCGGGCTGGGGGCGGGCTTTGCAATGCTGTATTTTTCCATCAGCGGAAGAAGGAGGGCTTGGTGGGTTTGCTCGGCCTTCACGATGGCGGAAAAGGGGCGCAGCTCGCTTCCAAAGGCACTCAAAATGGCCTGATAGGCGGCTTCCGCATTCACCTCATCCTGAATGGCCCAGGCGACCATCTCGGCCTCGGTGTAGGTTTTGTTCTCGGCCAGGGCTACGCCTGGAACAAGCAGAACTATGAGCAGCAGGGCAACGATCTTCTTCATGGGGATTCACCTCATCTTCGTGTCGGCGGGTTTCCGCCGCGGCATCATTATCCCCGGCAGTTGTGACAAAACAGTGTTTTAGTCAGCACACAAGCCGCACAGTTTGGTGAACGTTCAGCGGATGAAGTTGGTGCGCGCGCCGTACTCATTCTCGGGCTTTTCAAGGCCGTTTTCCCCGGCGAGCTTGAGGGATTTCATCACATGGGCCAGGTTCCGGGTCATGTTGCGGATGGTCTGCATCCCTTCCACATCCTGAAAAACCTCCTCAGGCCGGGCCCCATGGAGCATCGCCCAGTAGGAGCCGGAAACCAGGGGCATCTCGTTATACAGGAAATACTGGTTGAGCACCTGGAGGGCCAGGCTGGTGCCGCCGCGCCGGGCCACGGCAAAGGAGCAGCCGGGCTTGCCCCTTAGCACATTGCCCCCGGCGTAGTACATCCGGTTGAGCACCGAGAGCAGCGCCCCGGAGGGGTGGGAGTAGTACACCGGCGTGCCAAAGACAAAGCCGTCCGCCGCCTGGCATTTGGCAATCAGGTCGTTGATATAGTCGTCCTTGAACACGCAGGTGTTGTTCCGGGTTTTCTTGCAGGTGCCACAGCCGGTGCAGTCCCGGATGGGCTCATTGCCCACCCAGAAAATCTCGGTCTCCAGGCCCTGGGCGCTCAATATTTCCACCATCTGGTCTAGCACCGCGCGGGTGTTGCCGTTTTTCCGGGTGCTGCCGTTTAACATCAATACTTTCATATTCCTCTCTCCTTTGCGCATGTTGCTTTATCCTAACCCAGCCAGTTTCCCCGGTCAAGGGAATGGCTTTGTGGTATGATAAAAGCAGACAAAAAAGGGGGATAGGGCGATGAAGGTACTGATCATCGGCGGCACGGGGCTTTTGGGCAGCGAGGGCGCGCGGGCGCTGATCAGCCGGGGGCATCAGGTGAAAACCCTGGCGCTGCCGCCTTTGCCCCAGGGCGCGCCTTTGCCTGAGGAGATGGAGGTCACCTTTGGCAATTTCATCCAGATGCCTGATGAGGAATTGTTGTCCCACCTCAAGGGCTGTGATGGGCTGGTGTTTGCGGCAGGCGTGGACGAGCGCCTGGAAGGGCCGCCGCCCATCAAGGCGATGTTTGACCGCTTCAACAACCTGCCGCTGGAGCGCCTGCTTAGCCTGGCCAAATCCGCAGGCCTCAGGCACGCGGTGATCTGCGGCTCCTATTTCAGCCATTTTGCCGGGGCGTGGCCGGAGCTCAAGCTGGCGGAGCGCCACCCCTACATTAAAAGCCGGCTGGAGCAGGAGGCGATGGCCTTCTCCTTCGCGGACGAGAGCTTCAGCGTCGGGGTGTTGCAAATCCCCTACGTCTTTGGCGCCCAGCCCGGTCGGCAGCCGGTGTGGATGTTTTTGGTGGAGATCATCAGGAAAATGCCCCTGGCCACCTTTTATCCATCCGGCGGCACCACCATGGTCACCGCCCGGCAGGTGGGGGAGGCCATGGCGGAGGCCCTGACGGCCACCCAGGGCGGGCAGGCCTGGCCCCTGGGCTGTGTGAACATGACCTGGAAAGACATGCTCACCCTCTTCCATGAGAACATGGGGATGCCCCGCCGCCCGGTCATCACCATCCCTGGCTGGGCCTTTGCCCTGGGAACCCGCTCCCGGCAAAACCGCCTGAAAAAGAAGGGCCTTGAAACCGGGCTTGATTATAACCATCTGGCGGATATCATGACCCGGGAGGCCTTTATCGACCCTGCCGTTGGCTGCGCGCCGCTCAAGCTGCCCCCGGAGGACATGAAGGCCGCCATTGGCGACTCAGTTCGCCAGTGCATGGACATCCTCCATGGCCGGGTGCAGGCGATCGGCATGAAAGGGGAATAGATCCCTTGGTGCCATCAGAGCTGGACCGCTACACGCTTACCCTTCACACCGCCCACTATGTGTTTCATGCCATGCCCGGAACAAAAGCCGCAAACGATATTGAGCGCATCGCGGCCTATCAGGAGCAGTGGTTTGAGCGCATCACCCAGGCCTTTGGGGTGGTGATGGATGCGCCTATCCACTATTATCTGACAAACAGCCCTGAGGATGCCGGCAAAATCTATGGGGATGATGAACCCTGCAACGGATTTGCCTGGGGGCCTCACACGGTGGTCGCCACTTATAACGACCAGGTGGTCTGCCTGGGCGCCCATGAGGATACCCACCTGATCACCCAGCGGATTGCGTGGCCTGACAGCCCGTTTATAAGCGAGGGGGTTGCCATGTATATGGATGGTTGCTGGTGGGGAAAGGACAACGTCTGGTGGGTGAAGCGGTTTGTGGCGGATGGCAGCTTCGTGCCGCTTAGGGCTATGCTTTCAAAAGAGGATTTCTTCAGCCACTCAGAGGCCATCACCTACCCCATCTCCGGCGCTTTCACCCGCTTTGCCATGGAACGCTTGGGCAAGGAAGGCTTCATCCAACGGGTGTACAGCTCGAAAAAGCCTGTGCAATCAGCCCTCACGGAGGCTTTTGGCAAAGCGCTGCCAGAGATTGAGGCGGATTTCCTGACCTGGATCGATGCCCTCAATCCCCCCGAAGAATACAAGGCAGACATCGTGTTCTAAAGAGATGAAAATTCCAAGGGATTTTGGGGAGGTCAAGTAATGCTCAATTATTCAAAACCTCTCGAACTGCGCCCGCCGCGGATCATACAGAGGACAACCAGCGGCGTGTTTGACTTTTCATTGCATGCATAGTACCATCTACCCGCATATGCGGACAAAACAATAAACGGATGGAGGTTTTTTTATGCAAAGAACTGGAATAGCGCGCAGATTGTTTATCCTGCTGATGGTGGCTGCCATGCTGGTGCCAATGGCTGTTCTTGCCCAAAGCGGCAGCGCCACAGCCAAGGGCTTTGGCGGCGAGGTAGAGGTCAAGCTGGTGGTAGCCGATGGGGTCATCACAGAGCTGACAGCGGCAGGGGATGATGAAACCCCCGGTGTGGGCACCATGGCCCTTGAGCAGCTGCCAGATAAAATCCTTGCTTCAAATTCCCTTGATGTGGACCTTGTGGCCGGCGCATCGGTGACCAGCAAGGCGGTGCTGGAAGCAGCGGCTGCCGCGCTGGAGGCGGCAGGGATCGTGGAAGGGGATCTGGTCAAGAAAGAAAGCGCCCAGGATGATCAGCCTGCAAAAGCGGTTCCAGCCTTTGATAACCCGGATGTGATCGTGGTGGGCGCCGGGTTTGCAGGTGTCAACGCGGCCATTGAGGCGGCCCAGCAGGGTGCTAGGGTCTACTTGTTTGAGCAGAACACCGCCATCGGCGGGTCTGTCCGCTTTGCGGGCGGAACGAGCTCTGCCGCGGGCGCCAAGATGCAGAAGGATGCCGGGGTTGAGGACTCGCCGGAGAACTTCGCCCAGGACATCCTCCGTATGGGCGGCGGCACCAACATCCCGGAGCTAACCAAAACCCATACCGAACACGCCGCCGCGGCCATAGACTGGCTGGACGAGCTGGGCGTGGACTTTGGCGATCGCCAGCCCAAGATGTCAGGCTCCTATGATGCCTTCAACGTGCCCCGGGAGTATCGCGCACAAGGCGGAGTCAAGTTCATTGAGGCCGTGGCGCCTTTGCTCAATCAGCAGGTTGAAGATGGCCAGGTGTCCCTCATGCTGGAAACCCGGGTTGACGGGCTGGTCATTGAGGATGGCGCGGTAAAGGGCGTAATCCTTTATGATGCCGAAAAAACGCAGTATCGGGCCCCGGCTGTGATCCTGGCAACGGGCGGCTATGGCCATAATGAGGAGCTCATCAACCGATATAACTTCGCCCATGTATTGACCATGTCCCCGCCTTTCTGCACGGGCGACGGCTTTGTGTTTGCGGAGCAGGCAGGCGCGGCTTTCAGGAACATGGACTATCTGCCCGCCTATCCCGGCGGCGTGCCGGTGGATGGCTTTGATGTGTCCTGCACAGCCGTGGTGTCTGGTCTGCCCTCAGTGGTGTGGGTGGATAAGAACGGCAAGCGCATTGTCAACGAGTTTGACGGTCTGGACAGCCAGCGCAAGCAGGCCTATGCGGATGCCCCAGAAAACCTGGTGTTCATGCTGCTGACCGAAGAGGTCAAAACAGCGGCCGAGCGGCCTCTGCTCAAGGTAGGCGGCGGCTTCAGCGGCAAGCCCGATGAGGGCTGGGATTATTTTGGCCAGCTGGCTGCAGATGAAAACTGCGTCTTCAAGGGTGACACCCTGGAAGAGGCGGCGCAAAAGGCCGGTGTTGATGCCAAAGGGCTTGAAGAAACCTTGAAAGCGTACAACCTGGCTGTTGAGGCCGGCGAGGATAAGGACTTTGGCCGGCCAGCGGAAAGCATGACCAAACTGGAAAATGGGCCTTTTTATCTGGTTAAGACCTATCCCTACGTGATGCTGACTAAAGGCGGGCCGGTGATGAACAGCCAGGCCCAGGTCATAAACCAGGCGGGCGAGCCAATTCCCGGGCTTTATCAGTGCGGTGAGCTGGTGGGCGGCGCTAACATCGGCGGCAGCGCCAACATCGGTGGCCTGGCCAACACCATCTGCGTTGTGTGGGGCAAAATCGCCGGCAGCAACGCTGCGGAGTACGCGCTGAAAACGAAATAAGCTTCCATCAAAACCAACAGGGCCACCATGCTGTCATGCGGCATGGTGGCCTGTGCATATGGGAGTGTCAGGGCTCAGGCGTGGGGCAGCCGGGCCCAATTTGTGCTCTGCCCCCTCCAGGTGCTATAATTGACCTGTTAAGAAGTCAAATGCAAGGAGGGATATGGCTTGATTCCAGATATTGTTGGAAACCTCAGGGGCAGTTTCGCCCCAGGCGCCCACAGCGAACTTCGCGCCCAGCGCAGCCTGTCAAGGCGTGTCACGATGCTTCAGGGCAACCTGGTCAACAACACCCGCACCGACAGCCAGGGCGTGTCTGCCCGGGTTTATCAGGGGGGCGTGTACGGCTTTGCCTCCCAGGCGGAGCTGAGCGCTGAGGCGGCACGCCAGGCCCTTTTGACCGCCACCGAGAATGCCCGTTTCCTGGATGGGCATGCCGGGCTGGGCAAGGGCGCCTTGCCGGACATCGTATCTGGCGCGTTAGCGCCCCAGGCGGCCTTCACTGACCTGCCCCAGAAGCACTACCTGGAGTTTTTGCGCACGCTGGACAGCTACATCGCAAGCCGCTACCCCGACCTTGCCAGCCGCACGCTGGTGGCCTATGCGGACTCGATGGAAAAACAGCTGCTCACCTCTGACGGCTTCACCGCCCACACCCTGGCCCCCCGCAGCTATGTCTACATCTTCCTCAACGCCCAAACCAAGGATGGCATGCCGGTTGAGGTGTTCAGGCCCATGGGTGGCAGGGGCACCTTTGATTTGCAGTTTTCAGCGCCTGAGGACCTCTACCCCCAGGTGGATAGCCTCTACGAGCACCTGATGAAAAAGCGGGAGGGCGTATTTGCCCAGGCCGGAAAGAAAACCGTGATCCTCCACGGGGAATTGGCCGGGATGCTGGCTCATGAGGCCGTGGGCCACACGGTGGAGGCCGATCTGGTGATGGGCGGCTCCGTGGCAGGGCCGATGCTGGGCGAAATGGTGGCCAGCCCCCTGGTCTCCATGACTGACTTTGCCCACACCGCCTTTGGCGAGGAAGCGCCGCTGCCGGTGTATGTGGATGATGAGGGCGTGAAGGCCGAGGATGCGGAGCTCATCCGCAATGGCCGCCTCACCGGCTACATGGTCAACCGGGAGCTGGGCCGCCATTTCTCCATGCGGCCCCAGGGCAACGCCCGCGCCTTCGCGTTTAACGATGAGCCCCTGATCCGCATGCGCAACACCGCCGTGCTGCCGGGGCGCGACAAAATCGAGGACATGATCGCCTCGGTGGAGGATGGCTACTACCTCATCTCCTCCAACAACGGCCAGGCCGATACCACCGGGGAATTTATGTTTGGTATCTCCCTTGGCTATGAGATCAAAAACGGCCAGCTGGGCCGCGCCATCTTTGACACCACCATCTCAGGGATCGCCTTTGAGATGCTCAAGACCGTGGACCGGGTGAGCGACCGGGTGAGCTGGTCTTCCTCAGGCTTCTGCGGCAAAAAGCAGCCCATGCCGGTGGGCCTTGGCGGGCCTGACCTGCGCTGCCAAGTGATGATCGGAGGCAAGTGAGATATGCATATCATCAACCAAACCGTTGACCTGGCCATGGAAACCCTGGGCGGCCTGGGGGCTCAGGTGTTTTCCGCCCGGGGCGTTAAGAGCTGCAAGAATGAGTTCAACGTGGAAGGCGGCAAGTTCAGCCTGTTCCGCACCACCCTTGACAGCGCGCTGACCCTTCAGGCCATCAAGGACCATAAGCGCGGCGTGGTCAGCAGCAACAGCTTTGAGGAGACTTCCGTGCGCCTGGCCTGTGCGGATTGTCTGGCGGCGGCAGAAGCCGGCCAGCCGGACGAGGCATGGGACATGGCGCATGAAGGCGGGGGAGACTTTGAGGAGGGCGCCTACGCGCCAGACATGGATAAGCTCTTTGCCCGTACCCAGGAAATGCTGGACACCATCACCACCCAGTACCCCAAGGTGGTGGTGGAATCGCTGATTGTGGCCCACACCCAGGCAGACAGCCGCTATCACAACAGCTATGGCGTGTGCTACACCGGCAAAACCGGCTGGTATGAGGTGGACATCATGTTCTCCGGCCACGAGGGGGACAAGGCTTCCTCCTTCAATTACACCAGCATCAGAACCAAGAGCCTGGATCAGCCGCTGATCGATCTGGGCAGCGTCCGCCAGCTGCTGGAGGACGCCCAGAACCAAATTCACACCACCCCTGCCCAGGGCAAGACCGAGGGCACGGTGGTCTTCACCCCCGGCTGCCTGGGGGGCGTGCTGTATGAGCTGGTCAGCAACTATGCGGCTGACGGCGTCCTCATTGACGGCACCAGCCAGTGGAAAGACAAGCTGGGTGAACAGGTGGCTGACCCGGCCCTCACCCTGCGCCTGGCGCCCGAGGATGCCCGCATCCTCACCGGCGAGAAATACAGCCAGGATGGCCATGCCTCCAAGGACTATGCCTTAATTGAGCGGGGCATTCTCCGGCAGTTCATGCTCTCTGACTATGCTGCCAAAAAAACCGGGCACACCCGGGCCCCCAACACCACCTTTGCCCTGGTGGTGGAGCCGGGAGAGAAGCCCCTTGAGGAGATCATCGCGGGCATCGACCGCGGCCTGCTGGTGGGCCGCTATTCCGGCGGCGCCGCCGGTACCAATGGGGAGTTCTCCGGCGTGGCCAAAAACTCCTTCATGATTGAAAACGGCAAGGTCACCCATGCCGTGTCTGAAACCATGATCGCCGGCAACCTGGCCGGGATGCTGGGGAAACTCCGCGGCATCTCAAAGGAGACCGTGGCCGACGGCACCAGCGTTTTGCCCTGGCTGGCGGTGGACGGGATCACGATCTCCGGGCAGTAATAACAACCCCATCATAAACGCACGGATGAAGCGGTTCTTTTCCGCCTCACCCGTGCGTTTATTCATTCGTTTGGTATGAGGGATCACTTAATAGGCGGTGGTCATCCCCCCGTCAATGACGATGGATTGGCCGGTGATATAGGTGTTGGCGCCGGAGCACAGGAAGGCCGCCAGGCGGCCGAACTCCTCCGGCTGCCCATAGCGCCCCAGGGGCACTTTGGCCGCCTGCTGGCGCTGCCAGTCCTCAAGGCTGGCGCCGGCGCGCGCCGCGTTCTGGGCATCCAGGGCCTCAATCCTGGGGGTGTCCATGGGGCCGGAGCCAATGACGTTGACCAGAATGCCCTGGGACGCCAGCTCCCGGGAGAGGGTTTTTACCATGCCCACCACCGCCAGGCGGAAGGCGTTTGACAGCATCAGGTTGTCAATGGCCTGCTTGATGGAGGAGGACGTGATGCACAGAATCCTCCCGCCGCCCTTCTTTTGCATGTGGGGCAGGGCCAGCCGGATGGCGTCCACATGTGCCTTGAGGCTCAGGCGGTAGGCGCTGTCCCAGTCTGTCTCCGTGAGGCTTTGAAATGCGCCCCCCTTGGGGCCGGGGGCGTTGGTCACCAGCACATCCAAAGCGCCAAAGCGGCTCAGGGCGTGTTCTACGGCGCACTTGAGATCCTCAGTTTTGTCAGCGCTGCCCACCACATAGGCGGGCTCATGCCCGGTCTCATCCGCGATGCGCTTTTGCGCGGCGCGCAGCTTGTCCTCATGGGTGCTAAACAGCACCACCCGGACGCCCTCCCGGGCCAGCTCCATGGCCACGCCCCGGCCCAGGCCTGAGCTGGACGCCAATACCAGGGCGGTTTTCCCTGTCAGTTTCAGATCCATGCCGCCACCTCCATGCTACCTGTCGTTTGGAGGATTATACCCGCGCTCCATCAGTCCAGGGTTTTCCTGTACAGCTTGAGGCTCAACAGATACGACAGCCCCAACAGCACCAGCGCAGCCAGCAAAACAAGCGCTGCCGCCAGCCCCGGGGTAAGGGGCAGCCTGGCCAGAAAAGCGGCGATGTTCCCGGTTTGGGAGCCAGTCATCAGATAGGTGGCGGGCATGATCATCAGCATCATCAGCACGATTCTGGCTTTGGACTGGAAGTAGTAGGTGGCGGGGATGGAGACGGCGTTATAAATCATCGACACCCCCCAGAGGATGCCCAGCATCACGGGGATATCACCGGCGGACGCGGCGGGGAAAATCAGCGGCAGGATGAACCCGATGAGGATGAGCAGTGGGCTTAGCGCCAGCAGGATCGTCAGGAGCAAGAGGTATTTGGCCCCCACCCTTTGCTGGATTGTCAGCGGCACCAGGCGCTCCGTGCGCCGCCAGCCGGACGCGTCGTCCAGGTTCATGGTGGTGGTGACTGACATCCCCGCCAGCATCAGCATAAAGGCGGCGATCATGATCCCCGCCATCTCCTTGCCCTGATAGGCCATGAAAACCATCAGCCCCAGGTAGAGGAGCGCCACTTCTTTTTTTAGCATCCGCCAGGAAACCAGCAGGTCTTTGATTATTAGGCCTTTCATTGCGCATCTCCTTTGATGTAAAACAGCAGGATATCGTCCAGCGTCGGCGCGTCAACCGTTAGCTCCGGGTGGGCGGCTGCCGCTGCCCGGCGGTTTTTGACCAGGGATTCACGCACCCCTCTG
>ENA-UOOM01000783-UOOM01000783.1-fermentation-metagenome-genome-assembly--contig:-NODE-783-length-33778-cov-5.012751_pt1 | contig 33778 bp, 25 predicted proteins | sample MGYA00245781_ERZ724031 | MGnify/ENA primary metagenome ERZ724031 (study PRJEB28704, sample SAMN03018317) | fermentation metagenome | biome: anthropogenic terrestrial biome; feature: soil; material... | reverse complement strand
TTCGATTTACAGTTACGGGGCGATTATTATGACAATAAAATACAGACTTATTCAAAAATTACAGTACGGCATATGCTGGTAATCTAGGATGTGAAAGGAGCAAGCGTTATGAGCGAAGACAATCAAATGAAAGACATCAATCAAGTGTTGGAACAATACAAGGGTGTACCCTTTTTGCATAATGGTCGGAATCTGAAGGGAATGGACTGCTTGGGCTTTGTGGTACATTTTTATTGTAATTTCGGTCTTAGTCTGCCTGATCATGATGGGAACGTAATCAGCAAAGACTGGTATGTCAAAGATCCTCAAAGATATATTCGCAGTTTGAGTAAACTTAATGCAGTTCAGGTGTCTCTTGATGATCTGCAAGCCCTTGACCTGGTCTATTTTTCCATATCTCGAGGAATCATAACTCACACTGGTGTGATGATAAACGACAAGCAGTTTGCTCATATGTCGCCTAAAAGTAATTGTATGGTCAGTAAAATGGAACGTCACTGGCTGGCTCGATGCAGGGGAGCCATTCGGTTTTTAGAGCTTGACAGTCGCTTTAATTGACATCGTTTGAGCAAGTTTGTATAATACTATTTAATGATTGTTATGGAAAGAAAAGCAAGAATTTATAGGAATAGTTTACGAAGGAGTGTTTTTGATTTGAAAGCCAATGAACTAAGGAATAAATTTCTTTCTTTTTTCAAAGAGAAGGGACACGCTGTTATACCAAGTGCTTCCCTGATTCCGGAAAATGATCCGACAGTGTTATTTACCACAGCAGGTATGCATCCGTTGGTGCCTTATTTGCTTGGAGCCAAGCATCCAGAAGGGACTCGACTGGTCAATGTGCAAAAATGCATTAGAACCGGCGATATTGATGAAGTAGGAGATACAACCCACTGTACCTTCTTTGAAATGCTGGGCAATTGGTCTTTGGGTGATTATTTTAAAAAAGAGGCCATAGCCTGGAGCTGGGAGTTTTTAACCTCTGATAAATGGTTGAACCTGCCTAAGGAAAAGCTTTATTTTACTGTTTTTAAAGGAGATGAGGATGCTCCGCGGGATATGGAGTCCTATGAACACTGGCGTTCTCACGGGGTAGAAGAAGATCACATATTCTTCCTTCCCAAGGAACATAATTGGTGGGGTCCCGCCGGCACAACAGGTCCCTGCGGTCCGGATACGGAAATGTTTATGGATACAGGCAGGGAAAAATGCAGCTCAGACTGCAACCCTGCTTGCATATGCGGGAAGTATGTGGAAATCTGGAACGATGTATTCATGGAGTATAACAAAACTGCCGAAGGTAAGTATGAACCACTCAGTCAGAAAAATGTTGATACAGGTATGGGCTTGGAGCGTACCATTACAGTCTTGCAAGGTGTAGACTCGGTATATGATACCGATTTGTATAAGGGTATAATGGCTAAAATTGAAGAACTGGCTGAGAAGGAATATGAGAAAGACGAAGCTTCCATCCGAGCTTATAGAATTGTTGCTGATCACATTCGTACAGCTACCTTGATATTAGGTGATGAGAAAGGTGTTACTCCCTCAAATGTTGACCAGGGCTACGTACTTAGAAGGTTGATTCGCCGTGCTGTTAGATTCGGGCTGCAAATCGGTATCCCGGAGGGTAATACTCCTGAAATAGCCCAGGCGGTAATTAATGAATACAGTGTTATGTATCCGGAAATAAACAAGAAGGCAAAATTTATTAAGAGAGAGCTGGCTTTGGAAGAAGAACGCTTCCAGAGAACAATTAAGCAAGGCCTAAGAGAATTCGACAAGCTTATTTCAAGGCTTGGTAGTGAAGTAATGGTAATTGATGGTCCTAATGCTTTTAAGCTTTATGACACCTTTGGCTTTCCCATAGAGTTTACTCGGGAATTGGCTCTGGAAAATGGTTATGAGGTAGATATTGAAGGCTTTGAAGAGAGCTTTCGCAAGCATCAGGAAATATCTTCTGCCGGCGCAGCTCAGCGCTTCAAAGGCGGCTTGGCTGATAATACAGAGGAAACTGCGAATCTGCATACTGCTACCCATCTTCTCCAAGCTGCACTAAGGCAGACATTGGGAGAAGATGTTGAGCAGAAAGGCAGCAATATTACAGCAGAAAGACTCCGTTTTGACTTTTCTTTTTCAAGGAAGGTAACAAAGGATGAGTTGAATATAGTCGAAGGCCTTGTAAATGACGTCATAGACCAGGATCTGGAAGTTGTTTGTGAAGAAATGTCATTAGAGGATGCTCAAAAAGCAAGAGCTATTGGCTTGTTTGAATCCAAATATGGCAATATTGTAAAGGTCTATTCCGTAGGTGATTTCTCAAAAGAGCTTTGCGGAGGTCCTCATGCAAGCAGAACCGGTCAATTGGGTCGATTTAAAATCAAGAAAGAAGAAAGCTCTTCGGCTGGTGTCAGAAGGATTAAGGCAGTCTTGATAAATGACTAGCGTACACTGGTGATGAATCAGCTTTAAGGAGCAAATATTTGGCTTAAAAGTAATGAAGAGCAATTTATAAAAGTTTACAAGAGAATACTTGCATCATTTGAGGATGTAATTGTTCTCTTTTTTCTATGAAAACATGTAGCTTTACTGTATAATATAAGTTAATATAAATGCTGTTATTTGAAACTCCTTACTAAATACCAGCTATTGAAAGGAAATGCATATGTCCAGGCAGATAATCATTGCTGAAAATGCAGGGTTTTGCTTTGGAGTGAAACGCGCGGTGGAAATGACCGTCGATACAAATAAAGATAGGAAATCCAAGGTCTATACCTTGGGACCTCTCATCCATAATACGGATGTAGTGGAGAACCTAAAGGTTCAAGGAATTTATCCAATAGACAATGATTATTTTGGAAACCTGTCCATGGAAGACACCGTAGTAATTCGTTCTCACGGTATCAGTTCTGATATCATAGAAGAAATAAAGAAAACCGGTGCTTCTATTGTGGATGCTACTTGCCCATACGTAACAAGTATCCAACGAAAAGCCAGGAAATATTACAATGAAGGTTACCAGATTGTAATTGTAGGGGATCCAAAGCACCCTGAGGTAATAGGCATCAATGGTTGGTGTGACAATACAGCTATTATCACTAAAACCGGAGAGGAATTAAAGAATCTTCCAGATAAAGTTTGTGTACTGTCCCAGACTACAGAAAAGCAAGCTAATTATGAAAAAACCCTGGAAGCAGTATCCAAGCTCAGTCAGGATGTATTGGCTTTTAATACAATATGCAGTGCCACTGGAGAAAGGCAGGAAAGTGCTCACAACGTTTCAAAAAAGGCAGATTTGATGGTAGTTATCGGGGGAAAGAACAGTTCTAATACAAAAAAACTCTACGAAATATGCAGTGAAAACTGCGGGAACACAATACTAATAGAAAATGTTGATGAATTACCTGATAACCTTGTAACAGACCCTAAATTGAATGTAATCGGTGTAACTGCAGGGGCATCTACACCGGAGTGGATAATAAACGAGGTTATAAGCAAGCTGAAAGAGACAAGCCTTACAAGCCTTTCGTAAACATACAGGAGGACATGGTGTGTATAGAGTAAAGACAAGACAAATTATAGTAGGCAATAAGATCATCGGTGGAAATGCACCTGTCACCGTTCAATCTATGACAAATACTGACACCAGAAATGTTAAAGCAACGGTAGCCCAGATCCTCAGACTTGAGGAAGCTGGCTGTGATATCATCCGCAGCACCGTACCTGATATAGAGGCAGCTGAAGCATTAGCTAAAATCACATCTCAGATTCATATTCCCATGGCAGCGGATATTCATTTTGATTATAGGCTGGCTCTTAAGGCCGTAGAAAATGGAGCAGCCAAATTGCGAATCAACCCAGGTAATATTGGAAATAAGGAAAGGGTTAAGGCTGTGGTGCAGGCTGCTAAAGATAAGGGAATTCCTATTCGTATTGGTGTTAATTCGGGCTCTTTGCAAAGAGATTTATTGCAAAAATATGGTGGTGTATGCCCAGAGGCTCTGGTAGAAAGTGCAATGCGGCATATAGATATTCTGCGTGAATTAGATTTTCATGATATTGCTATCTCAGTGAAATCATCTGATGTTATGGAAATGATTGAGTGCTATCGTTTAATATCAAAAAAAGTGGATTATCCACTTCATATTGGAGTAACAGAATCAGGTACGATTAGAAAAGGTACTATTAAATCAAGTGTAGGTATAGGAGCACTATTGGCAGAGGGGATAGGCGACACCCTTCGAGTATCTCTTACCGGTGACCCTGTAGAAGAAATTGTCGTAGGTAAGGAAATTTTAAAATCCCTGGGACATATAAAGGAAGGTATTGAGCTGATTTCCTGTCCCACCTGTGGGCGTACCCAGTTGGATTTAATAAGAATTGCTCAGGAAGTTGAAGAACGACTGGCCTCCGTGAAAAAGCATATTAAGATAGCTGTTATGGGTTGCGCAGTGAACGGTCCTGGAGAAGCCAGACGGGCTGATATTGGTATAGCTGGAGGAAACGGAGAAGGTCTTATATTTAAAAAAGGCGAAATAATCCGAAAGGTAAAGGAAGAAGACCTGGTTGAGGAACTTATTAAGGAAGTTCAAGAAATATTGGAAAAATAAAAAATATTGTGGGGGTTTTTATGGAGCAATATATACTTTCTCTAAACAGCGGCAGTTCATCGTTAAAATTCAATCTTTTTCAAAGGATGGAATGCAATTCCTTAACATCTCATGTTAGTGGAATTGTAGAAGAGGTCGGCAATGCAGACAGAAGTCTGTTGAAATATGACGTTAATGGCATCCGGCACAGAGTCCTGATACCCGTTGGTTCTCATCAGGATGCTTTGATTATCTTATTTAAAGAGCTGGAAAAGAACAACATTCCCATGGATGCAATTTGCGGTGTTGGTCATAGGGTGGTACATGGTGGCAGCAAATATACTGCCAGTGTGCGAATCAATGAACAGGTAATACAAACAATTCGGGAATTGATACCTCTTGCACCTTTGCATAATGCCCCCAATTTAACAGGCATTGAGGAGGCTGTGAAACTACTGCCCGAAGTGCCGCATGTAGCAGTATTTGACACAGCTTTTCATGGTACTATGCCGGAATATGCTTTCAGATATGCAATTCCAGATAATTGGTATCAGGAATATGGTGTCAGAAAATATGGATTTCATGGTATATCTCACTTGTATGTAGCAAAGCGGGCAGCCCGTTTTTTAAAAATCCCCTTTAAGCATTTTAATGGAATAACCGTTCACCTTGGAAACGGCTGCAGCATAACGAAAATTTTAAACGGAAAATCCGTAGATACCAGTATGGGTTTTACCCCGCTTGAAGGTTTGATCATGGGGACTCGTACAGGCGACATTGATCCTGCTTTGATTTCTCATGTGGTCAACAAGCTGGTAGAAGACAAGGGGTTGTCACCAGCTGAGTCCTATGAAACGGTTATGCAGGCTTTGAACAAGGAAAGCGGGATGAAGGCATTAACCGGCATATCCATGATGCAGGATATCCGCCAGAGAGCCTTGGATGGTGACCCCATTGCTGATGCAGCTTTATCTATATATGCCTATCGAGCAGCCAAGTATATCGGATCTTATTGGGCAACTTTACCGGAAGTTCATGCTATTGTTTTCACTGCAGGAGTGGGGGAAAACGAAGGGTATATAAGAGAAAGGATCCTGTCATTTTTGAAGAATCTGAACTTTGAAATCAAAGATGAAAACCAGCTGCGCAAGAAGGAAATGGAGATTGCCAGAAGCAGTAAAGCAGGAGAAAAACCTCTGCCTGTATTGGTAATTCCCACCGATGAAGAGATTGTAATTGGATATGATACGCTTTTTATCGGATACCTGGATCAGGGCGCAACTGAAGTATATCCTTTTGAAACTTAGTTACAGATACGGGATACGGGTGGAATTGGCACTTGGCTCTAGGTACGGGGCGCTGGGCGATTGTTCTTGTATCCGTATTGCATGCATATTGAGTTCAGACATACAGAGTCGTCTGCCCCTGCATTTATCTAGTAACAACCGGCTTCATCGTGCTGCTCGCATCTCGTAACCCATAACAATTAAAGGAAGTGTATAAATGCTAAATAAATTGATTATTATTTTAATAGTAATAGCAGTGGTATTGGGAATAGGTCTATTAGCTATAGAGCTAATAGGTCCTATTGGGCAGTATGGTAACAATGGCCCTACAAAGTCACCAGAGTTTGTAGACAGAACAACACAAACCCCAGTGGTTACTCCTAGTCCCAGCTACAGCCCTACAGAAACGCCAAGTGAGAGTCCTGACCCCACTGAGATGCCTACTCCAGAGCCTACCAGGGAACCGGTAGAAATATTAATATCTTTTGCGGGGGACTGCACCCTTGGTACTGATGAAACCTTTGCATATACCAATTCCTTTCAGGATCGTTATGAAAGGATAGGAAGAGATGATTCATACTTTTTCAAAGGCGTGAAGCCAATTTTTGAAAATGATGATCTTACCTTGGTCAACTTTGAATCCACATTTACTACAGCTGAGAAAAAAGCGGATAAAAGGTACCGTTTCAAGGGTGATCCTGCTCTTGTTAATATTCTTTCTGAAGGAAGTGTTGAAATGGTCAATATTTCCAATAACCATGTTTACGACTATCTGGATGAAGGATTCCAAGATACTCTAAAAACCTTTGAACAAGCTGATATTCTATATTCAGGGGAAGGATATACAGCTTACTATGAAACCAAGGGTATAACCATAGGGAGTATTGGTTATGTTGCATGGAACACAAATATAAAGGATTCTCTTGAAAGAGATATAGCAGAGCTTAGAGAAAAAGCTGACCTGGTGATTGTGTCTTTTCACTGGGGTGAAGAAAGATCCAACTACCCCAATTCAATACAAACCGAATTAGGCAGATTTTGCATTGATCAGGGAGCCGATATCGTTGCTGGTCATCATCCTCATGTAATGCAAGGGATAGACAAGTATAAAGGCAGATACATAGTCTATAGTCTGGCTAATTTCTGTTTTGGAGGACATGGAAATCCTAAGGATAAGGATACATTTATTTTTCAAAACCGCTTTACCATGCAAAATGGGGGGATTATAAACAATGAAGGTATTGTGTATCCCTGCAGCGTTTCATCGCAAAAGAACATTAATGATTATCAGCCGACTCTGCTAAAAGATGAAAACCGAGAGAGGGTAATTATTCGCATCCTGGAATACAGCGAGAAACTTAAATACGGTATTACCAGCGATGATGTCATATTTGCTGAATAAGCAATAAAGCTTACTATTAAAGCACTTATATTTATAAGTTCAGCTGAACAGTATTGATTTTGTTGGATTTTGCGTATCCTGCCTGTACTATGCAATGTTCTACTGATATAATCCACAGGAGGTGACAACTATTGCTTGACACAATACTTTTTGATTTGGACGGTACACTTTTACCAATGGATATGAACGAATTCATTAGGATTTATTTTGGCGAATTGGGAAAGGCTCTGCAAGATTTTGCTTAACTTGCAGCTGAATTACCTGGCTTAAGATAATTCCTTTGTACTCTTCAAAATCCAATATCCACCTTGTTTGTTGATTGCCTCACAATTGCCAAAAACTGACTGGAGCTTCTCAACTGTGGACTTAGCTCCCTGCTTTTTTTGGATGACTATATAAAGAGATCCACCAGGCAAGAGGTATTCCAGACTTTTCTCAAACAGAGGATAAATGACATTTTTTCCGGCTCGGATAGGTGGATTACTGACAATGGCATTAAAGCTGCCATTCACCTGATCAAAACCGTCACTTACATAAGTGACGGCATTTTTTATTTGGTTTCTTTCAATATTTCTCTGAGTAATGTCTACTGCACGTTGGTTGATATCAACCATGGTAACCTGCACTTTAGGATATAAGCCAGCTATACTTAGGCCAATCACACCATACCCACAGCCAAGATCCAGGATACTTCCATTTAGCTCTGGTAATGATTTGATTAATATCTCACTGCCATAATCTACCTTATGTTTGGAAAATACACCAGCATCTGTATATAGCTCTAGATGAAGCTGATTTATTACAAAATCAATATTCCTTATATTATGAGGAGTTTGTGGGTTGTTTGTATAATAATGTTCCATTTTAATTTAGTGCTCCTTATGAAAGATAATCGTTTAATGCTTCCATTTCTTTTCTTTAAGCTCTTTATATCCTCCCTGGGGGAGACTTTCTCCCGCTGAAAATTCTTCTGCAACAATGTGGATTATACCACAGTATAGCGATGGGGCATAGGCCCTTGGGAGGTGTCTAAATTTTTTATAATTATACTCAGGTAGAAAGGAAACCATTATGAGATGCGAAGCATTCTGACTTCTGACTCCTGACTTCTTTGATTGAAGCCAACGGCTTCTGTATGGTATACTAAAAAGTAGAAATTGGATATTTTAATTGTTGAAAAACAAAATACATTATTAGTGGAAAGAAAGGTGGCATAGAAGAGTTCTCCTCCCACGACCAAAGTCACGGGTCTTAGAACTCTGATATTATATGAAACAAAAGATTGATACGAGTAAAAAAACACTGACAGTAGGAAACAAAGAATATGTCTACTATGATATCTCATCTTTAGATAAATATGGCTGGGATGTATCTCGTTTGCCATATTCCCTGAAAATACTATTGGAAAATGCAATTCGCAATTATGATGAAAAGCTGGTAACAAAGGATCACATAGAGAGAATTGCCAATTGGAGCGGTAGAGGCAATGGCAGCGATATACCATTTATACCTTCCCGTATAGTGCTGCAGGACTTCACTGGAGTTCCAGCAGTAGTTGATCTAGCAGCAATGCGAACCAAAATGAATGAAATGGGCGGGGATCCTGGAAAGATTAATCCACTCGTACCTGTGGATTTAGTTATCGATCATTCACTTATGGTAGATAACTTTGGTACAGTAGATGCTCAGCAAAAAAACGTAAAGAGGGAATTCGAGCGGAATGGTGAGCGCTATGAGCTTCTAAAATGGGCTCAAAATGCCTTTTCTAACTTCCGGGCCTTCCCTCCATCAGTAGGTATAATACATCAAGTGAACCTGGAGTATCTGGCAACCGTTGCTTCTGCCAGGGAAGAAAACGGAGAAACAGTACTCATGCCAGATACCTTAGTAGGAACAGATTCCCATACAACCATGATCAATGGCATTGGAGTTCTGGGATGGGGTGTAGGTGGTATTGAAGCAGAGGCTTGCATGTTAGGACAACCTTATTATTTTCTCCTACCAGATGTCATTGGTTTTGAGCTAAAAGGGAACTTGCCGGCTGGAACCACTGCAACGGACCTTGTACTTACCATTACAAGTATCCTAAGGGAAAAAGGTGTAGTAGGGAAATTTGTTGAATTCTTCGGAGACGGTGTAAGCAATATGAAAGTAGAGGATAGAGCTACCATTGCCAATATGTGCCCGGAATATGGTGCTACTGCTGCTTATTTCCCCGTAGATGATAAGACATTGAAATACTTAAGAGCAACTGGTCGAAGCGAAGAACAAGTATCCTTGGTAGAACAGTACTTCAAAGCCCAGGGTATGTACCATACAAAGGATTCGAAAAAGCCAGTATTTACTGATGAGCTCCTTCTTGATTTATCTACCATAGTGCCTAACTTGGCTGGCCCAAAACGTCCTCAGGATAATATTTCGTTAAAGGATATGAAAGAGAAAGTTTTGCAGTTGGAAACCGCATCCATAGAGGATGGCGGGTATGGACTGGAAGATGAGAAAGTAGAGGAATCGGTAACAATACAGTATAGTGATGGTACAAAAGAAGAGCTTAAGACAGGTGCTGTCGTAATATCATCCATTACCAGTTGCACCAATACATCTAATCCAGCAGTAATAATAGGGGCAGGTCTGCTGGCCAAAAAAGCAGTAGAATTAGGTTTGACCAAACCAAGATATGTTAAAAGCAGCTTGGCTCCTGGATCTTTAGTAGTGACAGATTACTTAAAGAAGTCTGGATTACTTTCTTATTTAGAAGAGCTGGGATATCACATTGTTGGTTACGGTTGTGCCACTTGCATTGGAAATAGCGGACCTTTGGTAGATGAGGTAAGTAATGCTATTAAAGTGAATGACATGACGGTAGCGGCAGTTCTCAGCGGTAATCGTAACTTTGAAGGACGTATACATCCCTTGACTAAAATGAATTTCCTCGCATCGCCTATTCTGGTGGTAGCTTACGGATTGGCAGGCACTGTACACATTGACTTTGAAACTGAACCTGTTGGATACTCCCAAAGCGGTGAAGGGGTTTACTTGAAGGACATTTGGCCTGATCCACAGGAAATTTCAGATGTGATTCGTTCATATATTACTCCGGAAATGTACAGCACTAAATATGCCAGTATTTTACAGGAAAACAAATTGTGGAACAGTCTTCCTTCTGCATCAGAGAAAATTTACTCATGGAAGGATACTTCCACTTATATCAAGGAGCCACCGTTTTTTGATAATATAGGTCTAAAACCAGAAAAGCCAGAGGATATAATTGATGCCAATGTACTGGCTGTATTTGGGGATTCGGTAACCACAGACCACATTTCTCCAGCTGGCAGTATCCCCAAATCATCAGACGCCGGAGATTATCTAATATCTGAAAATGTAAAGCCAGAAGATTTCAATTCCTACGGATCACGGAGAGGAACCCATGAGGTAATGTTGAGAGGTACTTTTGGAAACATAAGGATCAGGAACAAAATGGTGCCAGATGTTGAAGGCGGCTACACAAGGCATCTACCCAGCAACCAGCAAATGTCCATATATAAGGCAAGCATGAAATACCATGAGGAAAATACATCATTGCTTGTCATTGCAGGTAAGGAATATGGAACAGGGAGTTCCAGAGACTGGGCTGCCAAGGGCACAGCGCTTTTAGGTGTCAAGGCAGTTATAGCAGAGAGCTATGAAAGAATCCATAGAAGCAACCTAATCGGGATGGGTGTATTACCACTTCAATTTTTAGAAGGTGATAATGCTGACAGCTTGGGAGTTACTGGAGATGAAACTTTCCAAATCAAAGGTATTTCTCAGCTTGAGCCCAATAAGAAGTTAATAGTTACAGTTAACCAAAATGATGGGGACAGTTTCCAATTTCAGGCTATAGCTAGGCTGGACAGTATGGTTGAATTGGAGTATTTTGAAAATGGCGGAATCCTGAATATGATATTGAGGAATTTCCTTGAAGGGTGAAAGCTTGGCTGCCATTCCTCCAAAGAACATTATTACCAGAGCTATGAAGAAGTTATAATGGATAATACCAAAGCTTATATGACTAGGAATAGTGCCGTTTGCTGCTTGGAAAGTAGTTTTACGGCACTTTTATTAATACTTTATAAGATTATCGATATACCATTATATGTACCATGTTATATACCATCAATATTCATGTACAGACGCATTGAGTTTGTAAACAATAAGTAAATTTTTCAGAGAGTATGTGAAAGCGGGCTGACACTTATGCTATAATGAATATACAGTCAAGGAAACATAGACTCTGTTAGAATCATAGGTTTGAAAAGGGGTAGATTTTAAGATGAATGTACCAAGAGTAATGGTTTGCGTTACCCGCCAGAAAACCTGTGAACGACTGATTAAAATAGGAAGGAAGCTGGTGAATGGAGAAGGTAAACTGACAGTCGTCCACGTAATCAAGGCGGAAGCAAATGTACTGGGAAACCCCGATGAAGGAGAGGCATTGGAATACTTGTTTCAAGTTTCCAAACAAGCAGGAGCGGATATGACGGTTCTTCGCTCTGATGATATTTTGAATACTCTTCTTGATTATGCAAAGAAAAACCATATTACTGAAATCGTTATGGGAGAATCACCAGATCCGGGGAGTGGCAATTCTATTATTCGCAATATGGAGCATATGCTTCCCAGTATTAAATTCAATGTAATTCCTTCATTGGAATTTTAAGAACAAAGGATAAGCAAATTTTTGTTATAGCAATAAGAAAATTGAAATTAAAGGAATACTTAAATCAAAAAATCGGAAGGACTGGGTTTGTTGCATGTCCTTCCGATTTAATATTTACTGCAATATATTACCCCACTAAGTTAAAAAAACTTTCAATGTCATCCTGTGCATTTGCAAAGGATCTTTCTCGTCCAGATTCCTCGATTAACTCGGAATGACAAGATAAGAGTTACAGTTTATCTATTTGTTAACGTGTTGATCTCGAATTTCAACTCTGCGGATTTTACCACTGATGGTTTTAGGCAGCTCCTCTACAAAGTCAATAATGCGAGGATATTTATATGGGGCCGTAACCTTTTTCACGTGATTTTGCAGTTCCAAAGCCATTTCATCACTGGGTTTATAACCCTTTGCAAGGACAACTGTAGCCTTGACTATTTGTCCTCTGATTTCATCGGGTACAGCTGTAATAGCACATTCCAGAACAGCGGGGTGCTCCATTAGGGCACTTTCAACTTCGAAGGGTCCAATACGATATCCAGAGCTTTTAATAACATCATCGGATCGACCTACGAACCAGAAATACCCGTCTTCGTCGTACCAGGCCATGTCACCGGTATAGTACTTATCATCATGCCAAACTTCATTCGTCAATGCTTTATCTCGATAATACTCATCAAACATACCAAGAGGTTTATGCTTGGATGTTTGCACTACAATCTGACCTTCTTGACCTATATCACAGGGCTTGTCATCCTCATCCAGTAAAAGGATATCATAACCGGGAGCTGGTTTCCCCATGGAACCAGGCTTTGGTTCCATCCAAGGGAAGGTACACAGTACGACTGTCAGTTCGGTTTGTCCATATGCTTCCATCAGCTTTATACCAGTACTCTTGTAGAACTGATTGTAGACCTCTGGATTTAAAGGTTCTCCAGCAACAACACAGTATTTCAGGCTGCTTAGGTCATACCCGAAAGTATTTTCCTTTATTAGAAAACGGTAAATGGTTGGAGGTGCACAAAAAGTAGTAACCTTATGCTTTGATACTGTTTCCAGCATTTTCGAAGGATCAAACTTATCATAGTCGTATACAAAGACAGCACTGCCACATATCCATTGCCCGTAAATCTTACCCCAGACTGCTTTAGCCCAGCCGGTATCAGCAACAGTATAGTGGAGACCGCCATCCATGACATTCTGCCAAAACTTTGCTGTTACAACGTGACCAAGCGGGTAAGTAAAGTTGTGCCGCACCATCTTAGGTTGCCCTGTGGTTCCAGATGTAAAGTAGATTAGGAGGATATCATCATTACTTGTCATATTCTCCAATGTACGCTCATAGTGAGGAGCTGAATTATTGATTCCCTGGTAAAAATTCAACCAGCCTTCTTTGGAATCTCCAACCATAATTTTATGCTGTAAGCTGGGGGAGCTGGCTTCCGATTCTTCTACATGCTGGATTACCTGTTCCTCATCGACAGTGATCACCATCTTGATGTCAGCAGCATTGTTCCTATAAACAATATCCTTGGCAGTCAGTAAATGGGTGGCAGGAATGCAGACAGCTCCTATCTTGTGCAGGGCCAGAAGACAAAACCAGAATTCGTATCTTCCCTTTAGAATCAGCATGACCGGATCACCTTTTTTAATACCCAAGGAAGCCAGATAATTAGCTGTTCTATCACATTGTTCCCTTAGCCCACCAAAGGTGAATTGTTTTTCACCACCCTTGTCGTCACACCAAACCATCGCCAGCCTGTCCGGTGTTTTCTCGGCAATTTTATCAAAGATATCGTAGGCGAAATTAAAATTATCCGGTATGTCCAGATGAAAATTTTCTATGAGTTCTTCATATGAATTGAACTCCATGTTATTGATGTAATTTAGCATTTGTATACCCTCATTCATAGTAAAATTAAAAACTGTCTTATATTAAATAATCCTTTGTTACAATATTATGGCAAGAAAGACTGCCTTTTTGTTTTTTAAAGCCTGCATACCATGGGCAAGAGAAGAGTCGAAGTAAAGGGAATCCCCTTCGTTTAAAATAATCTCCCGGTTGTTTAGTACAATCTTCAAACTGCCTTCCAGCATATAATTAAATTCCTGCCCGGGATGAGCATTACGAGGAATTGGGTTGTTATCTGATACGGGTTCAACTGTAACCAAAAATGGTTCCGCTTTTTTATTGATGAAGTTGTAAGCCAGGTTGTTGTATTTATAGTCTTCTCTACGGTTCACACTTAAACCATTTCCTTTGCGAACCAAGGTATATCTTTGTAATCTGGGTTCATCTCCCGTAACCAATGCAGTAAATTCAACATTGAACTTTTCAGAAACCTTTAAGAGGATACTGATGGGAATATCCGTACTGCCAGTTTCGTATCCTATGTAGTCTTCTGCAGAAATCCCCAATGATTCAGCCATTTGCTCACAGCTTAGACCTGCTATTTCTCGAATGACTTTCATTCGCTGGGCGATTTCAATGATTTCATTTGACATGTCTTTGCTCCTTTCTTTTGGAAAATTTCATATGTTTTATTTATAATTTTCATAATAAGTATAAAGAAATACAGACAAAGAAGCAAGAGGCAAAAACACTCTTAAAAGTTTCTTAGAAAGATTTTTGTTAAATAGTGTGCCATAATAAGATACATTTTTATTTTGTTTTTTCTTGAAACAATATCAAGAAACTTTCGTCTTAAGTAATTGTATGAAAAAATAAACCAAGGGGAGAATTCACCGAAATGAAAAAACCAATTATTTTTATTCTGGCACTGGCACTGTTATTTACTGTTACTGCATGTTCATCAACAGGAGCAGACGGCGACCCGACAGGATCGGACACAACCGGTAACGGAAACCTGGAAGGCAACCTGGATGACATACTGGGTAAGATTTACGAGACTGCAGAGCTTGATGATGACTTCAGGAGTTTTATTGAAGATATTGAAGAAGGATTAATGAAAACAGAAATCACATCAGAAAATTGCGAAAATTATTTTGGAATAACTTTTGAATTTGAATCCGGTCTGGCCTCTGAGCCAACTATGCAGCCATCTGCCTATCTTCTAAACTTAATAAGGGTTAAAGAAGGCGCTGATATCGAAAAAATAAAGACTGATATAAAGGACAATGCTGATCCTATAAGATGGGTTTGTGTTGGGGTAGACCCTTCCAACATATATGTGGAAAATGTTGGCGATGTGGTTATGCTGGTCATGAGTGATAATGCAGGTGAAGCACTGAGTAAAGCATTTCTAGCTCTTAAATAAAACCATGGTCTTCTCAAGCATTAGCTTTCTATATTATTTTCTACCTATTGTATTAGCTGCTTATTTCCTTGTACCCTTTCAGTACAAAAATATGGTATTGTTGTTTTCAAGTCTGTTTTTTTACTTTTATGGAGAACCGGTATATTCGATATTAATGATACTTTCATGCACTTCCGGTTGCTTGCATGGCATATGGATTGAACAGGCTAAAGGGAGGAGATATGCGAAACTTCCGCTTATCTCCTCCATTGTTTTCAGCATAGGTCCTCTAATCTTTTTCAAATATGCCGACTTTTTAATTGTAAATACTAACTGGGTATTTAATAGCAATATACCTCTGTTAAGAATTGCTCTACCCATTGGCGTCAGCTTTTACACCTTTCAAATCATGTCATATACCATTGATGTTTATCGCGGTGTGGTTGACGTGCAAAGGAAATTAAGCAATTTTACCATGTATGTATCCTTCTTTCCCCAGCTTATTGCAGGCCCAATTGTAAGATACACTACTATTGAGAAGGAAATACAAAATCGCAACCATTCCTTTGAAAATTTTGCTTATGGTGTTCGTCGTTTTGTTTGCGGTTTGGCTAAGAAGGTGCTGCTGGCTAACACATTGGGAGAGCTGATATCATTGCTGCAAAACACTCAGGAAAAATCCATATTGTCCTATTGGGTAATAGCAATTGCCTTTCCTTTACAAGTATATTTTGATTTTTCCGGTTATAGTGACATGGCAATTGGATTGGGTCGCATGTTTGGCTTCCATTATCCGGAAAACTTTAATTATCCCTTTATTTCCCGCAGTATTACGGAGTTTTGGAGAAGATGGCATATTTCCCTGGGAACCTGGTTTCGCGACTATGTCTATATTCCCATGGGAGGCAACCGGGTTTCTGCATCTAAGTGTATAGTAAATATAATAGTAGTTTGGTTTCTAACCGGGTTCTGGCATGGAGCTGAATGGAATTTTGTACTATGGGGACTTTATTTTGCCCTGTTTTTAGTACTGGAAAAGCTTATACTTAAATCCTTATTGGATAAAATGCCGGGAATTTTTGCTCGCATGATAACTTTATTTTTCATCCTTATCAGTTTTGTGTTGTTTAATGCAGATGGGGTGGGGGAGAGCTTGGTTAGCTTTAAAGGAATGTTTGGTCTGTTGAATCTTCCATACAGCAATCCACATACACTTTATTACTTGAAAAGCTATAGTGTCATTCTTGCAATATCGGTAACCGCTGCGACCCCTTTATTCAGTATGTTATTAGAAAGATTAAAAGGCTTTAAAAGGTCCGAAAGAGTAATTTCTTTGATGGAACCTTTGGTTCAAGTTTTGTTACTGTTAATGATAACAGCTTATCTAGTTGATGACTCTTTTAATCCCTTTATCTATTTTCGATTTTAGATTGGTGAGGTGACTATGAATCCATTAATAAGAAGTAAAATTATAAGCTTTTGCTTTGCTGCTATTCTGGGAGGGTTCCTCCTTACCAATCTTGTATTACCGGACAATGATTTCTCCTATAGCGAAAGAAGAAAATTGATGCAAGCTCCGAGCTTAACTTTGGAAAAGCTTGCAAAGGGTACTTTGTTTCAGGAATTTGACAAATATGTGTTGGATCAATTTGTTTTAAGGGATACTTTCAGGAGCATTAAGGCCATTGGAAGCTATTATGTACTGCAACAGATGGACAACAATGAGATTTACATTGTTGACAATCACATTAGTAAAATGGTGTTTCCAATGAACGAGAAAGCCATTCTTAGTGCAGCTAAAAAGATAAATGAAGTTAAAAATCTATATCTTGTGGGAAAGAAGATAAGCTATTCTGTTATTCCTGATAAGAATTATTTTTTGGCTGAGCAAAATGGATATCTATCTTTGGATTATACTGGAATGATGGAAATTCTGCAGGAAAATATAACAGATGTGAAATACATTGATTTGTTTGATTTTTTAAGTATTGAAGATTACTATTATACGGACATTCATTGGCGGCAGGAGGAATTGCTTGATGCAGCAGAAAAATTGATGCTTGGAATGGGAAGGGACCTTAGTATTTCGATTGATCAGTATGAAGCCAAAGAGTTTTATCCCTTCCGTGGCTCTTTGCTAGGTCAGTCTGCTTTACCAGTAGAACCAGACACAATGAAATATCTTACCAATTCTGTAATTGAAGACAGCATTGTTTATGATTATGAAATAAAAGACAACAGCAAGGTGTATCTGCCAGAAAAGTTTGAAGGTGTCGATCCTTATGACGTTTTTCTGTCAGGTGCTAAATCCTTGCTGAAAATCACCAATGAAAATGCAGACAATGATCGAGAGCTGATACTGTTTCGAGATTCCTTTGGGAGCAGTATTGCACCCTTGTTTCTTTTAGAATATTCTTCAATTATTCTGGTGGATCTTCGATACATGGCAACCAGCATACTGGATGACTATATAGATTTCTCCAAGGAGCAGGATGTGCTGTTTCTATATAATACGCAGCTGCTTAACAGTGGTTATCTATTGAAATAACAGGTGTATAGGTGTATATATAAGTCCGCATAGTAAAACTTAAGGAATGAGGAATGTTATGTAAACGTACAGAAATTAAAAATGGTACTTGCATTTTTCCTGATATGCTCTTATAATAATCATTGTCGCCTGAAAACACTTATTAGTAACCAGGTGGCGATGCAATAGGAAGCCTTGCTCTCATAGCTCAGTAGGTAGAGCGCATCCTTGGTAAGGATGAGGTCAGCAGTTCGACTCTGCTTGAGAGCTCCACAAAAAATCCCGTAAAACTTGTGTTTACGGGATTTTTTGCAGTTAATCAAGTTTTTACTTTCAACATTAATTCATGCTATTTGCCAGCAGAAACTCTGATAGCATTTTGATGATTTTTATTAACTACGCCTGTACCATGTGTGGTGCTGTTAAGGAAGTGAATGTCAAAATGGCCATCAGCCCCATTTCCTTTAATTGCATCGAAATTTTGCCCATACCCATAATCACCACTGCGATTGTTTACATAGGCTCCGTTAGGGGCACTGTCCAAGCCGGCATGGAAAGCAGCTGTCATGGAAGCGGCCAACTTTCTTCCGTTGATGCTGATGATAACAGGACGAGGAGTCCAATAACTGCTGTGATTTGCATTCCATAATTTCAATATGGCTGAAGTATCAGTTGATGTCAAAGGTTCACAGTCAGCATGGTTTGCTCCAAAGGTTCGTACAGCCTTAAATTGTGCACCTGTATAAAAGTCAGTAATTGTGAAAGTTTCATTAAACTTAAGAACATATTGTGCTTCAGACCACCAATCAAGTAACTCACCATATTGTGAGCCAGGTGTAGCTTTCACAGGTACATTGACTACTGGTATCTTTACATATTGGCCAATGTAGAGAATGGTACTTGAGTTAAATCCGTTTGCTTTCATCAACTCTGTTTGTGGTATGCTGTAGGAATTGGCAATGGACCAGATACTGTCACCAGCTTTTACAGTATAGTCCTGATAGGATATGGTAACTGACTGACCTCTATCATTGTCTCCACGATCTGTGCTGCTCTGACCACCTTGTGAATTAGCAGCAGGAATTGTAAGCCTTTGTCCTGCATAAATAGTGGTAGTCTTTAAACCGTTTGCCTGCTGCAATTGTGCGACTGTAGTACCGAATTTTTGCGATATGATCCATAAAGTATCACCTGTTTGGACTACATGAACTTGATTGGCAGATTTAGATCCTGACTGCGTCAATGCTCGGTTTATGGTAGATGCTGTAGCAGCTCCAACCCTGCCATCGCAGACCAATCCGTTTTGTTTTTGAAATGATAGAACGGCATTATGGGTTAGATTTCCAAAATATTGAGTTGGATTTAAACTGGCAGGCAGATAGCCCAGGCTTTTCAGAACCACTTGGAGGTTTTGTACATCCATTCCTGACATACCTTTTGCCAAAGTGCGAGTGCGAACATAGCTGTCAGCAGCCACCCCATTCTCATATTTTAATTTATAAATGGTCTTGCTGCCGGCTATTCCATCCCGATTAAGTCCATATGCAAATTGAAAGCTTAAAACCGATGATTTTGTAACATTTCCGTAATAACCCGTAATATTCGTGTTGAAATAACCCAGACGTTTTAACAATGTTTGTAATTCGCTTACATCCTCGCCTGACATACCCACCCTCAAGGTTCGAGAACCCAGCTGTGCCGCCTGTGCTGCCGATGAAAATAAAATTGTCATTAGAAGTACCATAAGGCATATTCTTATGTATTTTTTCAATTGTATTGTTTCCCCCTCCGCTTATTGCATATTTAGTTTAAAATCGGTGATACTTAGGTGTTACCTGCATTATATAAGAAATATGCATAAAAAAATACAAGAATTATATGGTAATATATTTGTAACAAGTGTGTCATAAATGGATATTGGTATATGAAGTATAAAAAGCAAAAAATGTTATATTTATAGATGGAGTTTACATGGAAATCGGTTATAATGTATTTATGAATACTATATTAACAACGCTGAATGCGAAATATATACATAGCAGCCTGGCTTTAAGAAATTTAAAGGCATACTGTCAGACAGCTTATCCAAATATTGTTCTGCTTGAATTCACCATAAACGATCCGCTGGATTCGATTATTTCCGTATTGGCTGCCCATCAGCCTGATTTGCTGGGCTTTTCCTGTTATATCTGGAACATTCGTCCTACTCTGGACATCATTGATTCTATTAAAAAGGTTCTCCCTGAATGCATGATTCTTCTGGGAGGTCCCGAAGTCTCCTATAATGGTGCAGAAATCATGAAAGATAATTCTTTAATTGATTTTATCGTCACTGGGGAGGGAGAACAAAGCTTTCATGAACTCCTGGACAGTCTGGTACAAGAACGGAGTCTGGAATCGGTAGATGGCTTGATTTGGAGAAAAGACAGCGAGGTGATGCAGAATTGTGATCGAAATCCAATCCTTTTGGATTCGATTCCTTTTGCATATGAAGGTGGTATCCAATCTTTACAAAACAAAATCATCTATTATGAGACCTCCAGAGGCTGCCCCTTCCAGTGTCAATACTGTCTATCATCTGCCATAGGACGTGTTCGCTTTTTACAATTGGAACGAGTCAAGAAAGAACTATTCTGGTTTGTACGTTCCGGGGTTAAGCAGGTCAAGCTTGTGGATCGCACCTTTAATTGCAGCCCATCCAGGGCTAAAGAGCTCTTTGAGTACTTGATACAATTAGGGGGAAGTACCAATTTTCATTTTGAAATGGCAGGGGATCTCATTGACGAAGAAATGTTGGAGATTCTGAAAACAGCTCCTGCAGGTATGTTTCAATTTGAAATAGGGGTTCAATCTACGAATGAGGATACCCTTAATGCCATCCAAAGAAAGACTGACATCAACAAAATAGAATATGCAGTTTCACAGTTGATCAACATGGATAATATCCATATTCATTTGGATTTGATTGTTGGTTTGCCGGAAGAGAACCTCGAATCATTGGCTCAGTCTATTAATAGAACCTTGTCTCTCAAACCTCACAAGCTGCAACTGGGTTTTTTGAAATTATTAAGAGGTACCGGTCTCCGAGAAGAGTCACAGAAGTATAACTATCGCTATACCAGTTATCCCCCTTATGAAGTCTTAAGCAACCATGTACTTTCCTTCTCAGATTTGAGCCTGGCTAAGAAATTGGAAGAATTGCTGGAGCTGTACTATAACTCCCATAGGTTTGAGAAGGCTCTTGCATATTTGGCAAGTAAGAAAAATCTCAATTATTTCGCAGTATTTGCGGAATTGGTGGATTATTGGGAGAGAAATGAATACTTTCAATTATCTCACAGCTATATAAGCTTATATGAGTATCTTCTTGATTATGTCAGTACTTTGAATAATATGGATGAAGAACTATTCCATCAGTTATTGTGTTTCGATTTTGTACGATATGAAAAGCCGGGGAAATATCCCAAAGGGCTGGAACCATTAAAGGAAACAAGCAGAAAATGCCGAACCCGGCTATATGATTTCCTTCGGCTGGAAAAAAATTTGGGGAGGTTTTTACCGGAATGGAAAGGATATACACCAAAACAGATACTGAGATGGGTACATGTTGAGGTTTTTGATTATCCTTTGCATCAAGCAGGCGATCTTACGTATGATAAAAAGCGAACTGTTATTTTATTTGATTACTTACATCGACAAGGTGTAAAGAATCAATCCAAAATAAGCGTTATAAACATATAACCGCCGAATGGCGGGTTATATGGGCTTTTGCGGCTTTTCTGTTTGCAGCATGCTCAATCAGTTGTAATATCAGTATGACAATTATTGCAGGTCCAGGAGCATTCTTTGTTCTTACAGGTACATTCGTTGTCTTGATAATACAGGTCTGTACCGCATAATGGACAAAATGCATGACAAGTATGTGTTGTGATTTGGGGTTCGTGTTTTTGTATGGGATTAGTCACAGGAGCACCTCCATTTTATATTATATTTAATTATACTACAAAACCAAGGTTTTGTTAATAATTTAACATGAATGTTTTCAAGTAATTTTTTGATATAGGTCCAAGGAGGATACAGCCATGAAAAAGCGCATCATTATAATAGTCTCAGTGGTACTCATTTTGAGCATCGGGGGATATGCAGGGTTAATCTGGTATCAGATTAACAATCCGGAAGATTTGTTTAAGACACCACCGGATGATGGGCAGAATGCAAGTCCCAAACCCTCAGCTGTATCTGATGATTTCGATATGCCGACTGAAGAACCATATAAGTTTACAGAAAGCAGGCTAAACATACTTTTATTAGGTCTTGACGCTGATGAACAGCGATATAAAAGCATGGGCGCTTTTCGTACTGACACCATTATGCTTGCAGCTATAGATTTTTCAGAAAACAAGGTAGACTTAATCTCGATTCCTCGAGACAGTTATGTGAAAATACCTGGAAGGAAAGCCAGGGGAAGAGTCAATGCTGCGTTTGTATATGGAGGTGGATTTAAAAAAGAGGGTTTTTCGACTACTCTGCAGACAGTCAGCGATCTTCTTAATGGTGTGCCTATTCACTATTACGCAGCAGTAGACATGAACGCCTTTATCAATATTATAGATGGTTTGGGGGGTATAAGCTATGATGTGGATGTGCCTGTTCCCAGTGCGAAATTGGAGCCGGGTTTACAAAAATTGGACGGCAAGCAAGCATTAGCTTATGCAAGGCATAGGAAAACTGCCGGTGGTGATATCGATAGAGTAAAGCGCCAGCAGCAGCTTATGACCAGTATACTGGATCAATTGAAAACTACAGAAACTCTAAGCAAACTGCCTGCTGTGTATGACTCCATCAAGGATGATATCTGGACCAATCTAAACCTTAAACAAGTTGCAGCTCTGGCTCTGTTTGCTGCAAAAATGGATATGAGCAATCTTCAGCGTCATATGATTCCTGGAAACTTTCTTGACATGGATAATATTTCTTATTGGGGTATAGATCAAAAAAAGAAAAATGAATTGGTCAATAATCTTTTTGGAATTAACATTACTACCTATAACAAGGAAGATGACATTCATTATATCAAAGCGCAATTACGAATAAAGCATGAAGAGCTTAAGCAATTAGCACAATTGTGGATTGATGAGGCGATGAAATTTTTGGAGGAATACAGGTCTGTTTTGCTCGCTGACGAAATTTCGCGAGTAGAAAGCAGTATCCTTTTTCTAACGAATGGGATTGCAGAAGGAGATTTGGAGGGTATGGAAACCGATGTCCATCTGTTGGAAGAGGAGATGACAATGCTTTTGCCTCAATTGGATAAGAGGAAAACTGATTTAAATAATGCGAAATCGATATTGGCGAACTTGGAAACGGGGTTGGCTGCATATCAGGATAAGCTTACTGATGCAGACAGATTATTGTTAAATAATAAAATATCTGTTCTCAAACAAAAAATAGAACATAAAGCATTTGCTGAAATCCCTGAAATAACTGAAGAACTAAGGCTTTTCTGGAAACAGCTTATGAAAAAATGGGAAACTGAGACACCGGTGACTGCCGCACCAACAGGCAGCCCTGGTCATACTTCAGCGCCAACAGATACCCCTGACCCTACTTTAGCGCCAACAGATACCCCTGTACCGACATCTGAACCGGGCCCCTCACCAACGCCTGAATCAAGCCTGGAACCGACGTTTGGTCCTACACCGACTCCAGCATCAACTTCTCCGTCTGAGGATGACACAGGTTATTTATTGAAATCAGTCAGGAAGCATTTCTGATCCTGACTTCTGAATTCTGACTACTTCAGCGTGGCTGAAAGCCATGCTATGTCATATGCATGAAGTGGGAAAACATGGGAATAATGAAGAGATGAATATCAAGTAAGGGAGAATTGATGAGTGAAACCAAAAATATGGTTCATTTTCATTTTAATATTGTTATTACCTATGTTTATATTTTGCGCATCAGCTTACGAAGTCTCCAGCGTAAATAGGGCTTCAAATCCCCATGATAAGCTGAAGCTTTCCAGTTTGAATATACCTGGGAATCAAGGAAAGGTATTTCTCATTTGTATTGATCGTGTCAGCTTAGCAGACATTTATCAAACTGATACTCCAAACTTGGATTTACTTATCCAACAAGCGGGCATTGGCTTGATGACTACCAATACAGGTGGAAGTCGATCTCAGCGTGATGCCTACCTTACCATGGGTGCAGGTACCAGAGTATCTGCATCGGACAAATCCCCTTTGGGACTTCACGTAGATGAGCTTCATCAGGGAGTAGCTGCAGGCAGCCTATACAAACAAATCACCGGCATGACAGCTCCAGCAGATGCTATTGTCAATCTTGGTTTTGCACAGGCTGTTCGTAATAATAAAAATCGACCATATACTGTAAATATTGGTGCTCTGGGTACTGCGCTGAAACAAGCGGGGCTTCGTTTTGCTGTCATTGGCAACAGCGATACAGCCGGGGAGTACAAGAGATATTCAGTATCATTCATGATGGACGAAGAGGGCATAGTACCAGCTGGGGAAGTGCATGAAAGTATTCTAATGGAAGACCTGGGCAGACCTTTTGGAGTACGAACAGACTATGGGAAAGTAATGAAAACCATAGAGGAGTTATGGGATACTATAGATGTATTTGCATTGGAATTGGGAGACACATCAAGGGCTGAGGACTTCCGTTATGAAGCTACAGATGAAATGAATCAAAGGTATAAGAGCACAGCGATCGAAGAGGGCGATGCCTTTATCGGGGAGTTGATTCAAAGGATGGATCCCGGTCGGGATTTACTGGTCATAGCATCTGCTCTTGGTTCTGCAAACGATTTGGCGGAAAACAACAGACTCACTCCCGTTATTGTTATGGGCCCTGGGTATGATAGCAGTTTGCTGGTATCTGCTTCTACCAAGCGGCCGGGTATTTCAACTAATCTGGATATCAGTACTACAATTTTGAGCCACTATGGAATTAAGCGCCAGGGAGGTCAACTGGGGAACAGAATTCATTCTTCAGGGGAGAAAATGGAAGTGGAAGAGCTTCTTGAATATAATAAAAGGCTGAAAGAGGTTAACAACCAGAGAGCACCTTTACTACGCAGTTACGTTAGCGTTTTAACTATTTTGCTGCTTGCAGCTTTAATATGTATTTTTTTTCTAAGAAAGTATCTAGCCTATGCAGAGATTTTTCTTCAATTTATAATGGTCGTCCCAATTTCCTATTTGCTCTTGCCATTATTTTACAAATCAACTCCTGCAGGCAGCTTGAGTCTTTCCTGGCTGTTGGCATCAGCAATTACAGGTCTTGTATGGGTGTTCACAAAAGAGCGGAGCATGATAGCAAAAAGCGGGTCATACTGTCTAATCATTACGGTTTTGCTGATTGCAGACCAGCTTACAGGAGCTGCTTTAATTGCATTCTCTCCCTTGGGTTACGATATAATAAGTGGAGTACGTTTCTATGGACTTGGTAATGAGTATATGGGTGTTTTGCTGGGTGCAAGCTGTACCGGTATTGGTGTGATCAGCCAATACTCCGAACAAAAGGGTAAAGGATTGTCTATGTGGCTGCTTCTACCTGTGTTTGCATTAATACTGTTTGTGTTGTCCCATCCTGGAATCGGAGCCAATGTAGGAGGTACAGTTTCTGCTCTAATGGCTTATTCATCCTTTATCATTCTGCAATGGAAAGACCAGCTTCGTCTCCATCATATAGTTTCAATTGGTGCAGTCACAGCAGTTTTTCTTGTATTGCTTTTTCTGTTTGACAGTTCCCGCGCTGTCGACAGCCAGTCACACATGGGACAGACTGTTTCTTTGATTCGGGAAAATGGATTTTTCGAGCTTGTGCTTATTGCAAAGCGTAAGATAGAGGTGAATATCAGGCTGTTTCGTTATACCATCTGGACTCGTGTATTTTTACTTTCACTTTTCAGTATGGCAATGCTTTTGTTTCGACCGGTAGGTATTTTTCGTGTAATTAAGAAGAAACGGCCCCGTTTTATAAAGGGAATAGTCTCAGGTGTAATTGGATGCATTACTGCTTTGCTGGTAAATGATTCGGGCATAGTTGCAGCGGGCACTTCCATGATTTATCTGGCTCCTCCGGTATTACTGGCAGTAATGGAGCAATTACCCGATCGAAGAAACAGGCTGCTATGGAAGAAGGCTGCATTATGAAAATAATGGAGATTATTGGTGAAGCGGAAGGTGGCATGAAGGGGCATTACATATCTTTGGTAAAAGGCTTGAAAGCTGAGGGTGCAAAAGTAATTACCTTATGTAATTTTCCAAAAGACGACATAAGGAAATTGGAGGCAGCTGGTATCCAGGTTAAGTCCTTTCCATTTTCCAGGATCATAAGACCATTTCTATTTTTGTGGAAACTTATGAGCTTGATTTATTTGATCCGGATGTCTGATCCCCATATCATCCATTGTCATGGTTACAAAGCCGGTTTTTTAGGAAGAATGGCAGGATGGCTTTCAGGAATGCCAATTACATTTGTTTATACTGTACATAACTTCGTAACCTATGGCAGAGGCAAGATTGCAAGCTGGTATATACGACTTTTTGAACAATGGATGGGGAAAAAAACCCAATCGATCATATGTGTTTCCAAGGCATTGAAAACTTCATTGAATGAGGATATAGGCATTCCGGAAGGAAAATTGCATGTAATTTACAATGCTGTACCTAACTGGCCTCCTGGTGATGGGAAGCCCATCAGGGAGAAATACAAAATCGGAGACAAGGAGCGGGTTATAGGAACAGTGGCAAGATTAATACCTTCCAAAGGGATACACGTTCTATTGACTGCTATGTCAGGAGTTCTATTTAAATACCCCAATACCAAACTGTTGATAGTTGGTTCAGGTCCGGAAGAAAACCATTTAAAAAAGCTGTCAGAATCTCTTGGAATTGCCAGACAGACGGTTTTTGCAGCTAAGGTTTCGAATGTACAGGATTACTATGCTGCTTTTGACATCTTTGTATTACCTACTTTATCTGAAGGACTTGGAATTACCATCCTCGAAGCCATGACTTATGAATTGCCTATTGTCGCAACATCAGTAGGAGGGATACCGGAATGGTTAACTCATGAGAAAAATGCTATTTTGGTTCCACCCAATAATGTATTTGCAATTCGAACAGCCCTGCAATCATATTTGGAAAATGCAGAGCTGGCTGAAAAGCATGGCCGGCAAGCCAAACAGGATATTCTGGCAAGAGGTATATCCGAAGAAGAGATGGTTAAGCAGACATGGCTTGTTTTAAAAGAAGCAGCTTTATAAACCAATCATGCATTACCCAAGGATATGATATCCCGCATCTACGTGAATGTTTTCTCCTGTAATGCCGCGAGACATGTCGCTCATCAGAAATACAGCAGTATCGCCAATGTCTTTTTGAGTTACGGTTCTGCGCAGAGGTGCCTTTTCTCCATATACATCCAAAATGGAACTGAAATTTCTTACACCCTTGGCAGATACAGTTTTAACAGGACCTGCTGAGATTGAATTTACTCTGATTTGTTCAGGTCCCAAATCATTGGCCAGATAACGCACGGAGGCTTCCAGTGCTGCTTTTGCTACTCCCATGACATTGTAGTTGGGTACTGCTCTCTCCCCGCCAAGGTAAGTCAGGGTGATGATGCTCCCTCCTTCCAGCATCAATGGTCTTGCCTCTCTTGATACAGCTGCCAGAGAATATGAACTGATATTTTGAGCCAGCAGATAACCTTCACGAGAGGTATTGTAATAATAACCGCCTAATTCTTCTCCTTTTGCAAATGCAAGACAATGAGCAAGACCGTGCAAAGTATTGAAATCCTGCTTGATGGAATCAAAAAGCTGTATGATTTCTTCATCCGATGTTACATCACATGGGTAAAGAGCAGCTTCAGGCAAGGATTGTGACAGCTGGGTTACAGAAGATTTGGATCGTTCATTCTGATAGGTCAGAATCAACCTGGCACCAGCTTTGGCACAAGATTCGGCAATTCCCCAGGCAATACTCCATTTGTTGGCTACCCCCATGATAAGTATATTTTTGTTTCTCATCAGTTCTTTCATCATTTCCGTCCTTTCCATTGGATTATGAAATGAATCCTCAATATAATATGAATGATTTCCTATTAATATATAATACATTTTATGCAGCAAAAGAGCAATGAAAATCCTGCTATTGCATTCATTTTTCAAATATGTTAATATTCAATTTAGGTAATTTCAGTATCCGTTATCTGTTATTTGTGCATTAGCAGGTTAGAAAATATCATATTCTGGTTATGATATATCAATAGTATGTTACAAATAACAGATATCAGGATGATTGTTAAGGAGGACAACATATTGGTGAGTGTGACGAAAGAGACCCTGGAAAACAAAAAAGTCAAGTTGGAGATAAAAGTTGATCCAGAGATATTTGAAAAGGGAATGCAGGCGTCTTATCTGAAGAACCGTAAAAATATTATCATTCCAGGATTTCGAAAAGGCAAGGTACCGAGAAAAGTACTGGAAAATTATTATGGTGAGGCAGTTCTCTATGAGGATGCCATCAAGGAAATTTTTCCCTCAGTCTATGACGAGGCAGTAAAGGAAAGCGGTATAGAACCTGTTGACAGACCTGATATTGACATAGTTCAAATCGGTGAAGGTGAGGATTTAATACTCAGTGCAGAGGTGGATGTTAAGCCTGATGTAAACTTGGGTGAGTACAAAGGTATCAAAATAAAAAAAATTGAAGCTGTAATTACTGATCACGATGTAGAGCATCAGCTGGAGCATACACAGCAAGAAAATGCCCGCTGGATTACCATAGAAGATCGCGGTGTTAAAAATGGTGACATGGTTATTTTAGACTATGCAGGCAGCGTGGATGGCGATCCTTTTGCAGGCGGAACAGCTGAACAGCAAACCCTGGAAATTGGGTCGGGCAGCTTTATTCCAGGCTTTGAAGAGCAACTTGAAGGTATGAACCTGGAGGAAGAAAGGGACATAAATGTAAGCTTTCCGGAAAAGTATCATTCAGAGGAACTAAGGGGCAAGGATGCAGTATTTCATGTAAAAATACATGAAATCAAGGAAAAAGAGCTTCCTGAAATCGATGATGATTTTGCCAAGGATGTCAGCGAATTCTCCACACTGGATGAATACAAGGCCGATATAAAAAGTAAACTTCAGGAGAGTGCAAAGCAAAATGCAAAGAACCTAATGGAAAATCAGCTGTTGGATAAAATTTGCACAAATGCCGAAGTTTACATTCCGGATGTAATGCTGGAAACTGAGATAAATAACATAATCCAGGATTTGGAAATGAGTTTACGCTATAACAGAATGGATTTACAAAGTTACCTTCAAATGTACAATACATCCATGGAGGATTTAAGGGCACAATACAAAGAAAGTGCATACAATAGAGTTAAGATGCGGCTTGTGCTGGAAGCTGTTACAAAGGCGGAAAATATTACCGTAAACGATGAAGATCGGGAAGAGGAGTACCAAAAGCTGGCTGAGCAATACAAACAGGAAGTGGATGAAATCAAGAAAAGCTTTTCAGCCAACGAAGCATACATGGATAACAGCGTGCTGGTGCAAAAGACTATTGATATGCTTATGGATTCGGCTGTATTAATTGAAAGCTCAGCAGAAAACAACGATAATAATGATCATGATCACAACCACGACCATGATCACGATGAACACAACAATGATCAGCATGATCATGAAGCAGAATAATATTATAAACAATCAGTCAAGGAATAAGGAGGAGTCGAAATGAGCCTTGTACCAATTGTAGTAGAGCAGACTAACCGGGGAGAGAGATCTTATGACATTTTTTCCCGTTTGCTTAAGGAAAGAATTATATTTTTAGGTGAGGAAATCAATGATGTAACTGCCAGCTTGGTGGTAGCACAGCTTCTATTTCTGGAATCCGAGGATCCGGATAAGGATATCAAGCTTTACATAAATAGTCCTGGCGGCTCTGTTTCTGCAGGCTTTGCTATTTATGACACCATGCAATATATTAAAAGCGATGTATCCACTATTTGTATCGGGATGGCTGCTTCCATGGGAGCGTTTCTTCTGGCTGCAGGTGCTGAAGGAAAACGCTTTGCATTACCCAACAGCGAAATTTTGATACATCAACCTATGGGCGGAACAAGAGGTCAAGCCTCCGACATAGCAATTCATGCGGAGCATATTATAAAGATGAAAAAGAGATTAAACAGCATCCTGTCTGAGCGTACCGGTCAAGCACTGGAAAAAATCGAAAGAGATACCGACCGGGATAACTTTATGTCTGCTCAGGAAGCTAAGGAATATGGTTTGATAGACGAGGTAATTGTTCCCCGAAAATAGCTGATATGAGGTGAAATGATGGCAAGATATGAAGACAAAAAACAGTTAAAGTGCTCTTTTTGTGGAAAAACACAGGATCAGGTAAGGCGATTGGTAGCCGGTCCGGGGGTTTACATCTGTGATGAGTGCATTGAACTTTGCCAGGAAATAATTGAAGAGGAGTTTGAGGATGCCTCCGAACTGGAATTAAAAGACATCCCAAAACCTACTGAAATCAAGCATGTTTTAGATCAATATGTCATAGGGCAGGAGCGTGCCAAGAAAACGCTGTCCGTTGCAGTATACAACCACTACAAGCGGATCAACAGCGATATCAGAAGCACTGATAATGTAGAGCTTCAAAAAAGCAATATTGTTATGATGGGGCCGACGGGTTCCGGTAAAACACTACTGGCCCAAACTTTGGCGAGAATATTAAATGTTCCCTTTGCAGTAGCTGATGCCACTTCCTTAACTGAGGCGGGATATGTTGGGGAGGATGTAGAAAATATCCTTTTGAAATTGATTCAAGCATCGGACTATGATATTGAAAAGGCTGAAAAGGGTATCATATACATCGATGAAATTGACAAGATTGCCAGGAAATCAGAAAATCCTTCCATAACCCGAGATGTTTCAGGAGAAGGTGTTCAGCAGGCATTATTGAAGATTCTTGAAGGCACCGTTGCCAGTGTTCCCCCTCAAGGAGGCCGCAAGCATCCCCATCAGGAATTTATTCAGATAGATACCACCAACATTCTCTTTATATGTGGTGGCGCATTTGACGGTATAGACAAGATTATTCTAAATCGAATCGGCAGGAAATCCATTGGTTTTGGAGCTGATGTACGCAGCAAGTCCAGTGAGGATGTCGGCGAGATACTTAAGAGTGTTCTCCCGGAAGACCTGCTGAGATATGGCTTAATTCCCGAGTTCGTCGGCAGGCTGCCAATCATTGCTACCTTGCAGACTTTGGACGAGGAATCCCTTATAAAAATATTGAAGGAACCTAAGAACGCATTGGTTAAGCAATACCAGAAACTCTTTGAGATGGATGATGTAGCCTTGGAATTCGATGAAGAAGCCCTGAGAGAGATAGCTAAAATGGCTATCGGCAGGAAAACAGGTGCTCGAGGATTACGTGCTATCCTTGAAGACATCATGCTGAATGTTATGTATGATATCCCTTCTCGAGATGATATCGAAAAATGCATCATCACCAGAGAAACCATATTAAATCATCAAGAACCGATGCTGATCATCGCCGACGGTCAAAAACCGAGAAAACAGTTAAAAAAGGCCAGGGAGAAAAAAGAAACAGCATCCTGATAAAAGAGTCGTATATTCTTAAGAAGAGCTCAGAACAAGTTTAAAGTTCCGCATGCTCTTCTTTTTTATGCCATTTCTTTCCTGTCGATTGGATAAAAATGCTTCTTCAGCCGTATAATAATCCTGCTTTATATTTTGAAAATGATGGAAAGGCAGGTAATGACCAAGTGACTGAGATCATTATCATCATACAGTTTTTCTTTACTATCATAATAGGGCTGTATTTTTTGAATTTACTGAGAGGGCAGCAAGGAAACAAGTCAGCTGTGGACAAGGAATCTAAATTGGAAATGGAAAAGCTGCAGAGGTTACGGGAAATTTCCTTAACTGAACCCTTATCTGAAAAGACGCGGCCTAAAAACTTTAAGGACATAATCGGGCAGGAGAACGGCATCAAATGTCTTAAAGCTGCCTTGTGCGGTCCAAATCCACAACACATTATCATATACGGTCCTCCCGGCGTGGGAAAAACCTGTGCGGCCAGATTGGTGTTGGAAGAAGCTAAAAAAAACGGACGTTCTCCTTTTAAAATGAATGCCAGATTCATCGAGATGGATGCTACTTCTGTTCGCTTTGATGAACGCAGCATCGCAGATCCTTTGATTGGTTCTGTACATGATCCAATTTATCAAGGCGCAGGTCCCCTGGGTGTGGCAGGTATTCCCCAACCCAAACCTGGTGCTGTTACAAAAGCACATGGCGGAATTTTATTTCTGGATGAAATAGGCGAGCTGCATCCCATACAAATGAATAAATTGTTAAAGGTATTGGAAGATCGAAGAGTATACCTGGAAAGTGCATATTATAATTCCCAGGACAGCAGTATCCCCAGGCATATTCATGATATTTTCCAAAATGGTCTGCCTGCTGATTTTCGATTGGTTGGAGCAACTACCAGGAGTCCTTCTGAAATATCTCCTGCCATTCGATCCCGCTGTCAGGAAATCTTTTTTCGTCCTCTTACACAGGATGAAATAAAATGGATAGCTGAAAATGCCGCATTGAGAGGAAACTTTATCATAGAAAAAAATGCGGTTTCCGTAGTCGGCAGTTATGCAGACAACGGGCGAGAGGCAGTTAATATGATTCAACTGGCTGGAGGAATCGCATTAGCGGAAGAACGGAACATCATAAGCACTGAAGATGTAGAATGGGTTGCTAATAATGGTAACTATTCTCCACGATTGAAAAAGAAAATATATGATAACCCTCAAGTGGGGTGCATAAATGGTTTGGCTGTTTATGGTCCAAATCTGGGAACCGTCTTGGATATTGAGGTATCGGCAGTACATGCTGCAAAGGGTAAGGGAGTCATAACCGTAACAGGTATTGTAGATGAAGAGGAAATCGGCGGGGAAGGCAAGAAAATGAAAAGAAAGAGTACGGCAAAGGGTTCTGTGGATAATGTGCTGACTGTAATACGCACATACTTAAAGCTGGATCCCCGAAATTATGATATTCATCTTAATTTCCCAGGGGGAACACCTATTGACGGCCCTTCTGCCGGCATTGCCATTATGACAGCTGTCTACTCAGCAGTCACAGGTATAGCTATAGACAGTAAACTGGCGATGACTGGTGAAGTTTCCATTCGCGGCGATGTAAAGCCCGTAGGCGGTGTTCCTGCAAAAATAGAAGCTGCAATACAAGCAGGCATAGAAAAGGTCTTCATTCCAATAGACAACTGGCAGGAAAACTTTGCAGATCTAAAAGCTGAGATTATACCTGTGAGAACAGTAAAGGAAGTGATTGATCTTTCTTTGAATAAAACAGATGGAGACAGTGTGTCTGCCAAAGTAACAGCGGAAACAAAGCTTCTTATTGCTTCGAGCACTCCTAAAAAGGGGTATGATTGCACATGCTGAAGAAATTCAGTATAATGATAACGAACTTGATTTTACGATCAAATAAGGAGTGAATACCCCTATGAGCGACAAATCGATAAGAAGACTGCCTTTACTGCCTCTACGAGGTTTAACCATATTTCCCTATATGATACTTCATTTTGATGTAGGCAGATCTCGATCTATTGCCGCATTGGAAGCTGCTATGGTCAATGATCAGAAAATAATTTTGGTTACTCAAAAGGACACGAAAATTGACGAACCGGAAACGGAAGATATTTTTGAAGTAGGAACTATTTCCAGAATCAAGCAGCTGCTTAAACTGCCTGGTGAAACCATACGAGTTCTGGTAGAAGGTCTGGAAAGAGGAAGAATTCTTGAATATACCAAGGAAGAGCCCTATTATGAGGTCGATATAACCACTCCCCTTCTATATGAAGGAGAGGAGATAGAGCTTCAGCTGGAGGCAATTTCCAGAAGTGTACTTTCCAGCTTTGAT
>ENA-UOOM01000781-UOOM01000781.1-fermentation-metagenome-genome-assembly--contig:-NODE-781-length-33836-cov-8.838163_pt1 | contig 33836 bp, 31 predicted proteins | sample MGYA00245781_ERZ724031 | MGnify/ENA primary metagenome ERZ724031 (study PRJEB28704, sample SAMN03018317) | fermentation metagenome | biome: anthropogenic terrestrial biome; feature: soil; material... | reverse complement strand
AAGCCCTGGATTATATGAGATCAGGAAAGGGCATCAAACCTGTCATTGATTTGACCAATCGTTAAGGATGTTAATTCTGCGATTACTTAAAAATATATTAAGGGAAGGCGAATGATATGGAGCAAAGAGAAAAACTTCTTACAACCCCGGCGATCATTAAGCTCGCAATCAGCTTTGCAATTGGACTTTATATATGCATGATGACCCCTCCTCCCACATTGGGACCGGCAGCAATGCGTTTCATGGGTATTTTTATAGGCGCTATGCTGGCCATGGTTTTGAGAGCCCTCCCCGAGTGGATGATATCCCTGATTGCCCTTTTATTCCTGGTAATTTTTAACGTAGGTACTTTCACCACCGTTTTCGGTCCGTTTGCAGGAACATCGATATGGCTGATTATACCCGCATTCGGGATCGCGGCTGTTATGGCCAAAACCGGTCTTCTGAAGAGAATCGCCCTATTTATTTTGAGCTTGTTCCCGGAATCTTTCCGGGGGCAGATATCAGCTTTGTTCGTATCAGGTATCGTAATTAGTCCTCTTATCCCTTCTACCCTGGCCAAGATGTCAATCTTCGCGCCCTTCACGGCTTCCATGGCCAACGAGATGGGTTATGAAAAGGGCAGCAAAGGCGCGGCCGGGCTATTTCAGGCGCAGTGGTGTTCGGCAGGTTTGCTGGGTTATGCATTTTACAGCGGTTCTTTCGCCGTCTTTATGCTGCTGGGATTAATACCCAAAGACCAACAGGCCTTTTTCAATTGGGTAAGCTGGTTTCAGACTTGTCTGCCCTGGCTGCTCACCATGATCGTGCTATCCTACATTTTCATCATGATAGCCTACAAGCCCGAAAAAGAACTTCAGCTGACCAAGGGTTATACCAAAAATGTCCTTAAAGAAATGGGCCCCATGAGTGCCAATGAAAAAATCGCCGGCATTATTTTAGCCTTGATTTTATTAGGGTGGATGACGCAGACCTGGCATAAAGTGGATGCTTCCCTGATAGCCATCGCCGGCCTTTGTCTTTATGCTGTCGCCGGGCTGTTCAAAAAAGAAGACGTTGCTACGGCGGTTCCCTGGTCGGATCTGATTTACATGCTCTTGATTTTCTCTGTAGCCGCCCTGATTGGTACGCTGAAAATCAATGTTTGGCTGCAAGGCATCCTTGATCCCATCCTTAGCCCCCTGTTTGCCAATACCTATCTGCTTATCCTGGCTATCGTTGTGGTCACCTATATATTGCGTTTCTTTATCCTATCCCAGTTCACAATCGCAATTGTGGTCTATGCCGTTTTATCAGGTCTTGCCAATGCGGCGGGCATGAACGGGCTGCTCATTGTATTGATCACTTACATCTCCGGAAACATCTTTATGTTCGATTTCCAAAACATTGTCTACGTTACGGCGCGAACCTCCTCCAGGAATATGGTCGACCAAAAAAGGACGCTGCCTTATGCCACCGCCTGGTTGTTCATCAACCTGCTCGGCTGGTGGGCAAGCGTTCCGGTCTGGAGAGCGCTTGGCCTTATGTAAGCAGTAATCCCAGCCTCCAGTCATAGCAAGAGGGGTTTCAGGTTTAAGCTGGAACCCCTCTTGTTTTATGGCCTTACAAGCCAGGGAGGTATTAAAGCGGGCTGGCGCCGGGAAGAGTGAAACGCTCAGATTGAATGAGGCCGAGGCCCCGCCCGGGGAATAAGATTGTGGCAGTTTCGCTGGAGATCCTCGAAAGGGGCTTGAGCAAGTTGACAGACATTGGCCTGTTGACGGGGGGGTGAGTGAGGGGCCTAAAGGTTTTTTCCCCCATCTTGCTGCATTATCCGGGTAAAGCCCGGCAATGTCCAATGTGTCCTGAATGTAGGATGAGTGTCCGCAATATTATACAAGTACTATCCTACCGATGGAATTTACTTGAGAGAGCTGATCAATAATATAAGGAAAACGAGTGCCAACAGCTTGATAAGCGCCCATTTGAAAGCTGCATCAATGCCTGTTTGGCAAGATCTTGTTTCAATAGATAAAAAATGTTTTTAAGAACAGAGCCGATAAAATCCTAGTGGCACAATAATTGCTAATAAAACTGATAAAGGTTGCCGAACCCCCCAAATATATTTGTGAGGAGGGATATATAGCTCTGTTTTGACTTTTTCGCAGCAACTGTAGCCCAATGGGTACAATTTAATCGTACGATTTAATTCCAGGACTTTGTAACGCCAGGTGAAGAAAACCCATATGCCTCGGGCATGTGGCAGAGGAGGAACGATATATGAGTTTACAACCTAACTTTGATCCCGGGCCAATCAAAGAAAAGATGTGGCAGGCTAAACAGAAATTTGTTGGCGACATTATTAAGAAAAAGGCCAAGTTAACACCAGACCGTATAGCGGTTGAGTGGGAAGGCCGGGAATGGACCTTCAAAGAATTGAACGAGGATGTTAACAGATTAGCCAACAGTATGGACAAGATCGGCATTAAACGCGGTCAGCGCATATCCGCCCTGTCGGGCAATCGGGTGGAATGTGCTCAGATTATGTACGCGGTAGCAAAAATCGGCGGGATTATCGGATTCTGCAACGACCGTTATACTGAATTGGAATTGCAGGAAGCCATCGAGGTTATCACACCGGAGACCATTATTGTTGCGAAGCCATATTTTGAAAAGTTTAAGAACATCCTGCCCAACATGCCTTTTGTTAAGAGGATCATTCTGTTGGATGATATGGGGGAAACCGGTTTCACTTCATTACCAACCTATGAGTACCCCAAACTCCTTGAAGAGGGAGACACCAAAGAACCCGGCATCGAACTGCACGAAGAAGACGCCTATTTTATCGTTTACACCTCGGGCACAACTGGCAGACCTAAAGGCGCAACCATTTCCCAGCGCTCGTCAGTAATGAGAGTCATGTACAATATGGCCGAATATCAACGGCTTTTGAAAGTAGACCAGGACGACAATTTTATCGCCCGGGGCGCTTTTTTCCATGTAGCTTCAGTGGACCAGATGTTTGCCACCCATTCTTTCGGTGGTAAAGTAATATTCCATGACGGCTACAGCGCCGAAAAATATGTTGATGTAATCACCAAGAACAAAATCGGTTGGCTGGCTATGGCCCCTGGCATGCTGGACCGCCTTATTAAAGAGATCAAGAAGAGAGACGCCAAAATTGTTGGCGTTAAAGCGGTAGGCTCCATGGCCGACCTGGTTCCGGTAGAAGAAATGGCAGAACTGACCACCCTTTTGAACGCACCTTATTTGAATACTTATGGTTTAACTGAAATCGGGCCTCATAATTTCTCCAACAATGTTATTCCCATTGGGGCTAAATACAACGCATTATCAAAAGCTGAAGGCCTGGCCTGCGAGGTTCGCCTTCTCGACGCCGACGGCAACGAGGTGCCGGACGGCGAAGTGGGCGAGCTGGTTATCCGCACGCCGATGATGTTCAGTGGTTACTGGGACAACCCGGTAGAAAATGAAAAGGTTTTCTATGATGGCTGGTTCCACACTGGAGACTGTTTAAGACGCAATCCTGACGGAACTCTGGATTTTGTTACCCGGGTTAAATATATGATTAAAACCGGCGGCGAAAACGTATATCCCGCGGAAATCGAACGCGCCCTTAAAATGCATCCATTAGTTAAGGAAGCGGTTGTGGTCGGCGCCAAGCATCCTAAATGGGGTGAAACCCCGATAGCCTTTGTTGCTCTTACAGAAGAAGGCAAAATCACCGGTGAGGAATTGAGAGAATTCTGCAGACAGTATCTGTCCGGATTTAAGCTTCCCAACCTGGTTGAAATTATGCCATTTGAAGATTTCCCCATCAATTCCAACGGCAAGGTTGAACTTGGCAAAATGGCGCCCTTTATCAAGGCGGCGGAAGCCAAAATCGTGTGATTTTTTTAGTTAACCGGTAATTTAGTCATATATGAAATTGACTATGACCTACTCCCGGGAATAAGCATCCGATGTCTTTCATCTAATGCCTGATGAAGCCGGCAGCAATATATATTGTATTTATGGAAGTATTGGTTTGAGCATTTATTATATATCAACTGGAATTGGATGATGACATCGGTGCTTTATACCGGGGATATGAGGCTGGAAGATTTGATGGCAACTAAGTATTAGAATTTCGGGAGGTAAATGTAATGGTTAAAGATAAGGTAGCTGTAGTTACCGGTGCCGGCAGGGGCATAGGCAGAGAAATTGCCCTGCTTCTTGGCAAATATGGAGCCAAGGTAGTTGTTAATGATCCGGGCGGAAACACTACCGGTCAAGGCGTAGACCAGATGGTCGCCGAAGAAGTCGCCCAGGAAATCAGAGCTGCAGGGGGTCAGGCAATAGCCAACTTTGAGTCTGTTGCTTCGCTGTCGGCAGCTGAAAAGATCATAGAAGACGCAGTTAAGAACTTCGGCAGAATTGATATTGTAGTTAACAATGCCGGAATTCTCCGGGACCGCATCCTCTTCAAAATGAGCGAGGAAGAATTTGACGCCGTCATAGGAGTGCATATCAAAGGCGCATGGTCAATGACCAGAGCTGCTGCGCCCCATATGAAAGAACAGAAGTCGGGCCGTTTCATCAACTTTACCTCAACCACCGGTTTAATCGGCCAGGTAGGTCAGGTTAATTACGGAACTGCTAAAGCGGGTATCGTCGGGTTAACCAAGAATACCGCCCTGGATCTGGAAAGATTCAATGTGACTGCCAATTTGATTTGTCCCTTTGCCTATACCCGGCTGGTGGGCACCATTGAGACCGATGATCCTGCCAAACAAGCCCGGGTTGAGAAGTTCAAACGCATGACTCCTGACAAGATTGCGCCGCTGGTAGTATATCTGGCCAGTGACCAGGCTCAGGAAGTGAACGCCCAGATATTTGGAGTCAGAGGCAATGAAATTACCCTGTTCTCGCAAATTCGTCCCATTCGCAATATGCACCTGGATAACGGCTGGACCCCGGAGACTATAGGCGAAATATTCGTACCCGCGGTCAAGAATAGCTTCTATCCGCTGGAGATTTCCGCTGATGTTTTCCCCTATGATCCATTGGTGTAATAATTGAGCCAGGGCAGTAAAACCATTGGAGGTTAACGATATGAACCCAAGAACAGCCATAGTTGGCGTCGGGGAGACAACTTATTCCAGTAATTCCGGCATGACGTCCACAGAGATTCTTCTCCAGGCTTCGTACCGGGCAGTACATGATGCCGGGCTAAAGATGTCGGATATTGATGGGGTCGTCTTACCCAGAATCCGGACTGAGCTTCATATTAACGAGTTTGAGTTCTATACTCATGCCAATCTGAGATTTAGAGCCATTGCAGGCATGGATGCCGGTGCCGGCGTGGTAAATGCCATTGAACTGGCCCAACTGGCTTTGCAGACCGGAAAGGCCAATTACGTCCTCCTTTATATAGGCGCCAATCAGGTGTCAGAACCCGAAAAATCCTCACCCCGGGGAATACATCAAGAAGACCTTTATAAAAGAAATTGTGAAATGCCCTTCGGGTTTTTCCCGCAGCCGGTATATTTCGGTTCAATAGCGAACCGTTACCAGAAGCTGTATGGAAACATTGAGAACCAACAGGCAGCGATAGCGGTGAACACCCGCAAACATGCGATTCTCAACGGCAATGCCCAGATGAGAAAACCTATGACCGTGGAAGATTATTTCCGCTCACCGCTGCTGGCCGAACCATTACGCCTCTTTGACTGCTGTGTAATGACCGACGGTGCAGCTGCCCTGATCTTAACCACCGAAGAGAGGGCCAGAGATCTGGCGCGTCCTGCCGCTACAGTGCTAGGTATTGCTGCGGCGGGGCTAAACCCGGCCAGCCCGTTTTTCTTTACGCAGACTCCAGACCCGCTGACGACTTCGGCGGCACAGACGGCTCCGAGCGCTTTTGCGCAGGCGGGGGTTACCCATGATGATATCGATGTTCTGGAAATCTACGATTCCTTTACCATCAATGTCATACTCCAACTTGAAGACCTGGGATTTTGCCCGAAGGGAGAAGGCGCCCGTTTTATTGGCAACGGAGAAGTCATATCCCTTGACGGGAAGCTGCCTCTCAATACCCATGGAGGATTATTATCCCAGGGTTATATGTACGGAATGGCCCACGTCATAGAGGCCGTGAAACAACTGCGAGGTGAGGCTGGATTGGCTCAGGTAAAAGACGCGGAAGTTTCTCTGGTGTCAGGTTTTGGAGGATGGTTCCAGGGTACATTGATTCTAGGGGGTAATTAAGCATGGATAAAGAGAATTTCCTTTTGCCTGACATTGAGTGGCCGGTTTTAGTTCCATTTTGGGAAGGCTGCCGTAATGAGGAATTGAAATTTCCCCGCTGTAAAAATTGCGGCGGCTGGCAGTGGTATCCAACCATCATCTGCCCTGACTGTGAAGGCGAATTTGAATGGGCCAAAGTCTCGCCCAAAGGCAAATTGTACAGCTGGACCGTGGTTCATAAGGCCTTTTTTCCTGAATTTAAAGAAAAAATACCTTTTATCGTCGCCTGTATAGAAATAGATGATGCTCCCGGTGTCCGGTTTATCGCCAACGTCGTTGACTGTGAGCCGGAAGATCTCAGTATCGGCATGGAAATGGATGTTGTTTTCGAACATGTTGACGATAAGATAAGCAAGCCTCAGTTCAAAATAAGCAAATAATTAATAGCCTGAAGGGAATATGATAATGTGCTCTTATCATATTCCCTTTGAGGCCCCGGGCTGGAGTTTTAAATCTCAGTAGAGTTGAACATGAGGGGCTTATGAATATCGTCGCATTTTGTCGAAATATATATTTAACAGCCTACAGTTGTAGTATAATTTAAACATATCTAGGAGGTAGTTGAATGAAGTCGCCGGAGGAAATATTTTCACTAGCTGGCAAGGTGGCAATGATCACAGGCAGCGGACGGGGCCTGGGACGGGAAATGGCCCTGGCCTTTGCCAGAGCCGGAGCTGACATAATAGTAGTTGACCGTAACTCGGAGCGCGACCAAAAGGCCGCATCGCAAGTAGTTGCTGAGGTTGAAGCACTTGGCCGGCAGGCCCTTTCATGTGCCTGCCACGTTGGACGCTGGGATCAGATCAATGATCTTGTCGATACTGCGTACAAGCACTTCGGCAAAGTAGACGTGCTGGTGAATAACGCTGGCATGTCCCCGCTTTATGACTCTCTGGTTAACGTAAGCGAGGAGTATTGGGACAATGTTATGGGCGTTAATTTGAAAGGACCGTTTAGACTCTGCGCATTGGTGGGAAGCCGCATGGCCGAAGGCGAAGGCGGGTCGATTATAAACATCAGCAGTGTCGCGGCAGTCAGACCCACACCCAAAGAGACTCCTTATGCCGCTGCCAAGGCCGGCCTGAACGCGCTCACCGGTGCTTTCGCCATAGCCTACGGGCCCAAAGTACGGGTCAATTCCATTATGCCGGGACCCTTTTTAACCGATATTTCCAAGGCATGGGATATGGAAGCGGTAAACAAGAAATTTGAAAATACCCTGGCCCTTCAGCGGGGCGGAAGACCGGACGAAATAATCGGAGCGGCGCTTTACTTTGCCTCCGAAGCCTCCAGCTTCACCACCGGCGCGGTTTTGCCCGTGGATGGCGGCGGATTCGGAAGATAACAGGCTATTACTGCTAGTTCAACTTAGCAAGTACATTACAGGGATGATATATGTGCGTATTCTCGAGAGGAGGATTAGAATATATGAAATCTCGTATCTGTACCGAGGATGTCGAACAAACTTTACTGACGCTGGTTGAGATAGTTTATCTGGGGATCGTAATTGTAGACAAAAAAGGACGCGTAACATTAATAAACGAAAAACTGGCTGCTTTTTTCAATGTTGATGGTGATGAAGTTATCGGCAAGCATATAACCGAATTGATGGAAAACACAACTTTACACGAGATTGCCGGAACCGGGCAAGCAGGCTTTGATGGGATTCAGGTCATCCGTGATCAGAAGATGATTGTATCTTGCGCTCCTGTAATAAACGATCAAGGGGAGTCTGTCGGCGCAATTCAGAAGATTTCTTTTCAGAGCCGGAAAGAGATCGAAGAATTGATCAGAAGGCTTAGATTGCTGGAAGGCAAGGTAGAGCATTATAAAAAAGAATTAGAAAAATCCAATAGCGGGTCATATGCTTTGGAAAATATTTTGTCCTGGAATGACAGGTTTAATGAACTCAAAGTAATTGCCCGCAGAGCTGCTCATAGCAGTGCTACTGTGCTTATCATCGGTGAAAGCGGAACCGGCAAAGAATTATTTGCCCATGCCGTTCATCATCTTAGCCAACGCAGAAATGAGCCGTTTATTAAAGTTAATTGCGCCGCAATTCCCGATAATCTTCTGGAATCAGAATTGTTCGGTTATGACTACGGGGCTTTTTCGGGGGCTAAAAAAGGCGGAAAACCCGGAAAATTTGAACTGGCAGACAAAGGCACGCTTTTTTTGGACGAGATAGGCGATATGCCGCTCTCCATGCAGGCCAAATTACTGCGCGTGTTACAAGATAAAGTAATAGAAAGAGTCGGTGGGACCGAGTCCAAAAGAGTTGATATGCGAATTATTGCCGCAACCAACAAGAATTTGCGTCAATTGATTGCGGAGGGTAAATTCAGAGAGGACCTTTATTACCGCCTGAATGTTATTACGTTGGAGATACCCCCGCTCCGGGAAAGAAAGGACGATATCCTTCCGTTAGCCAAAGCTTTTATTACTCACTTTAGTTCGGAACTGGGAATTCCGGAAAAGACATTTTCGTCGGAGGCCCTGAAGGTTATCACCGAGTATTCCTGGCCTGGAAATGTCAGACAACTGGAAAATTGCATTGAAAGAATCATGAACTTGCATGTAGGGGCTGTCATTGAACCCAATCAATTGCCTTCAGATCTTTTTACTGACGATCAAGATATTCACAGTCCTTTTGTTGAAGATGATTATCGCAACACCATTCTGGTAGAAGAGAAGAAGATCGTTGAAAAAGCTTTAATAAAGTGCAACGGGAACAAAACTAAAGCTGCTAAAATGCTAGGCATCAGCCGCTCCACATTTTATGACAAATTAAAAGGCACTGGATTGGGATAAGCCTTAAGTTTGTTGATTAATGCCGGGGCTGAATCTGAATAACATTTGCAGCAATCAAGATTCAGTCCGACACCTTAATTAAACCGGTCAAGATAGATCCGTTTTTTGAGAGCAAACCGGCGAATTAGACAACTAAAGGTAATAAGAGCGGCCGGCATCATATCATACTGAATAAAAAGTCAATAACTATGGACTGTTAGAGGTTGTATAACGTTCCATAGTTTTTGATTTTTTAGAGTATTTGGCTCGAACCAGGTTTTTAGCCGATTAATCTATGATCGTAATCATTAGGTTGCATTATTAAGGAGGATGGCTATGTCTATAAAGTGTTACGAATGCCAGTGAAAGTTGCGCCTGTGCAGGCCGGGCGGCAGCATATCCAATGTTAATACCTCGGAGTGGACCCAAAGCATGTTTTGTTATCAATGCCAGGAGGCTGCTAAAAATGCAGGCTGTACTATTCGGGGCCTATGCGGCAAGGACGATCAGATCGCCCGGCTGCAAGATTTGCTGGTTTACGCCATTAAGGGAATCGCGCAGATTGTAGTCAAGGGAAAGATCGATATTGGCAATATTCCGGAAATAAATCTTCAAGTTTTACGCAGTCTTTCCATGACTCTAACCAACGCCAATTTTGATGGTGCGGCAATTGAAAAACAGATAAAAGAAATGATGTCTTTAAGAAATAAATTAAGACAAGGGGCCGACGCGACTGCTCTCCATGACGCCGCCATATTTGAAATCAACCCCGGCGGGTCCAGGCTGTATGCCAAAGAGCACATGCTATATAAAGCTCGCCTGGTTGGTGTATTGGCCACCAAAGATGAGGATTTACGCTCCTTAAGAGAAACCATCATATATGCCGTAAAAGGGATGGCAGCTTATCTGGACCAGGCTTTACATGCTGGAAAAGAGGACTTTCAAATCTATGCCTTTATTTACGAAGCCCTGGCTGCTACGCTGGACGACTGTATTTCAAGCGACGACCTGGTTGCGCTGGCTTTAAAGAGCGGAGAATATGGCTTGAAAGCGATGGCCCTCGTGGATCAGGCATACACAGCAAAATACGGCCATCCGGAAATAACCCGGGTTAATATCGGGGTGCGAAATCATCCGGCCATATTGATATCTGGAGATGACTTGACCGATCTGGAACAATTGCTTGAGCAGACCAGGGGAACAGGTGTTGATGTCTACACCCATGGCGACATGCTGGCAGCCCATCATTATCCCGCCTTCAAAACCTGTGACAATTTGGCAGGAAACTATGGCAACTCATGGTGTACGCAGGCGGGAGAGTTTAAATCTTTTCATGGACCGATCCTGTTTAATTCTAACTGCATTATGCCTCTAAAGCAGGAAGAACTTAAAACCAGAGTATTTACAACCGGTTTTTCGGGCTTCCCGGGGTGTGCTCATATCGTGCCCGATGTCGGCGGGAAAAAGGATTTCTCCTCCTTGATCGAGCTGGCTAAAACCCTTCCCGGGCCTGAGGAGATTCAGTCCGGAAGCATAGAAGGCGGTTATGCGCGCCATCAATTGGCTGCCCTGGCCAATCGACTGGCTGATGCTATCGACTCCGGAACCATAAAGAAAGTCTTCTTTATGCCCGGTTGGGACGGCTTATTGAAGTCAAGACGATATTATACCGAATTTGCCCGTAAGCTTCCCGGGGACACGGTAATCTTAACTGCGGGGTGTGCCAAATATCGTTTTAACAAACTGGAATTAGGCAATGCTGCAGGTTTACCCAGAGTACTGGATGCGGGGCAATTGAATGATAGTTATTCATTAATGGTTTTGGCATTGAAACTCCAGGCTATCATGGGGCTGGACGATATAAATAAGCTTCCCTTTGTTTATAATATCGCCTGGTTTGAGCAAAAAACGGTCACGGTACTGTTAGCCTTATTGTACCTGGGCGTGAAAAATATTCACCTGGGTCCTACATTGCCGGCCTTTCTATCTCGAAATGTTGCCCAAATATTTGCCGAAGAGTTCGGGATTAAAGGTATTACTACGGTTGATGACGACATAGCCATGTTTATGGCTGAGTAATGGTGAGGGTCTGGCCCTGACCGTTGACTATAAAACAGCTTCTGTCAACGTCAGGGACTGACCTCCGCAAAGCTTTATGCGTCGCTGCTTTATTCTAAATCTCCCTCTTCCTGGTTGCACCCTCAGCATCACTAAGCCTCGGGTTGGCATATCGAATGTTATTAAGGTACATGGTGTTCCCTTCGAACCGGCATCCATCCGGAGCCACATGCGTTAATAACGCTTATCCCTGCTTTTATATAATAATCCCGCCTGATAACAAGAGATTCATAAAGCGACAGGGCAAGACAGGCTGCGTTTAGGCTTTCCTGCGGTACACGCTGCGGAATCAAATGCAGCCCCAAAGGGCATATTGGTGAAGTGGTTTGAAGGGAAATAACGTCCGGATATATTGACACCTGTAAAGACAGCAATACAATCGATCTCCTCCCTATAAGGCTGGATATGTGAAAAAAGGAGTATCACCTCAACGCGTCGGCATGAAACCTATAGCGGTTGAATGGGGCCCAAGATTCCCTAAATTTCGATATCGAAATGCATTCATACGGCGAAGAGCGGGCTGCAGGGCTGTGCAAGCCGGGAAAATTGCTGCAAAACAACCCCGATTATAGGTGGGGTGGCATAGTTATTGCTTAATATGTTATTGCCAGAGATATGGGTTATTAGAGGTGGAATATTTGTATTTGCCGAGGAGGAATAGCAATTGATAGATAAACGGATGACTTTAAAAGAAGCAGTCAGCAAGTATGTTTTTGACGGTTGTTCGCTCAACATAGCCAGTATATGCGCCCGCGAACCACTGGCTGTCGCCCATGAAATCATCAGGCAGGGCCGCAAGAACATGACCTATATCACCGACACCACTACTGATCCCATTGAGCTGCTGGTCGCAGCCGGATGTTTCAGCCGCATCGAAGCAGCCTATATTTGGATCGGGGTAGTCGGGCAGGGTTACAATATCCGTCGCGCAGTTGAGGAAGGGATTCCCAATCATATCGAAATGATACCTTACTCCAACTATAGCGCCGGGCTGCGCCTGATGGCCGGAGCTATGGGACTCCCGTTTTTCCCCACCAAGTCGCTCCTGGGAAGCGACATTATTAAATATAATCCGGACATAAAAGTCATAGACGACCCATACGGTACTGGTCCGATAGCCCTGGTGCCGGCCGCTACACCTGACGTTACTTTTATTCATGTGCAACGCTCCGACATGGCCGGCAACTGTCAGATATGGGGGATGTTGGGCAACGACGATTTTGCCGCCAAAGCCTCCAAAAATGTGGTCATAACTTGTGAAGAGATTGTGCCCACCAGCGAGATTCGCAAGCTCCCCAACATGACCGTGATACCGGAGTATGCTGTGTCCGCAGTGGTGGAAGTGCCATTTGGCTGCCACCCGCTGTCTGTTACCGGCTACTATTGGATGGATAATCCCTTCCGTCAGGAATTCATTAAGGCTTCCAAAAGCAGGGAAGGCGTTTTACAGTGGCTGGATGAATGGGTTTACAGTATAGACAACCATGAACAATACCTGGAAAAAGTAGGGCGTGAACGCCTGGCCAAACTCCAGGAAATGGAACAGGACAACTGCATGATACCGGAGATTATTGCTCGGACGAGGGAGGGAGTATTGTAATGAAATACGCTGAGAAATATTCAGCCTCGGAAATGATGGCGGTTGTTTGCGCCAAACAAATTCGCAATGACGATGTGGCCTTCGTAGGGGTGGGCATTCCGCTGATGGCAGGAGCAGTTGCGTCCGCAACCCATGCGCCGGATGTGATCCTGGCCTATGAAGGCGGCGGAGTTGGAGCCAAGACCCGCCGCATGCCCTGGACGATATCGGATTCCCCCACCACCGACAACGCATTGGTTGCCGGTTCCATGAACCGGATTTTCAGTGACTTGCAGCGCGGTTTTGTTACGGTAGGAATTATCGGCGGAGCGGAATGTGATAAATACGGTAATTTAAACACCACCACCATATTTGGCAAAGACGGCAGTTACGATCACCCCAAGGTCAGGCTGCCGGGGAGCGGCGGCGCCAATGATATTGCTTCTTCGGCCCCGCGCACGGTCATTGTGATGCGATTGCAGAAAGGCAAGTTTGTAGAGAAGATAGACTTTAACACCAGTCCGGGGCACTTAACCGGTTATGATTCAAGGAAAAAGGCGGGCCTCCTGGGAGGAGGGCCGGTTGCAGTTGTGACCGACCGCGGCTTGTTTAAATTTGATGAGGTAAGCAAAGAAATGTATTTGGACGCCATCTATCCAGGGGAGACGATAAAAGAGATTAAAGAACTGATCGATTGGGACTTGAAAGTATCCCCGCAGTTAACGGTATTGGAACCTCCGACAGAGGAGCAGATCAAAATAATGAATGAATTGGATCCTCTGGGTACTGTTTTGGGGACTAAGACAATGAAAGGTGATGTGGAGCCTTTCGACGATTATTATCAAGCGCTAAAGAAGGGGTACTCTGCAACCCGGTTGGTTTTGTAAATCATTAAGACGCATAGCGGAACGGTTTGGATCAGGGGGATGTTCTTTTGAATCGCGAATGAGTCGAAAGAAGCGTCCCCCTTACTCATTTGCGTCCCCAAGCAAGGTCTTTTGACGTATGGGCCGGCCTCAGCGGGAAAACCCCGAACATTTCGAAAAACCTTTCTAAGGAGATGAAAACAAGAAAAGGCCATTCGAATCCGGGGCCGGATTGACGGATTTTCAGGCGTTGGATGTAAAGGACAGCTGCACCTGTTCCTTGGTACGATAGCTTTTGGTATGTATAGCTCCCTGTTGGATAAAGGCTACTGTAGGGCCGGAACCCGGCGGGCCCTCAAAGGCCGCGTTGATCTGGGCAATGCGGATTTGTCGGGCGGCCAATTCCAGAGTAAATATGATGCCGGCCGTATTGCCGAAACAGCCGGCATGGGCGATGCCCGTCAGTTTTCCCAGGACCACGATGTCCAAACCTGCGTAAAGCTCGGCCCCTTCGTGAACATCGCCCCATACCACTATTGAACCGTCGGCATGTACAGTTTGCCCGCTGCGAATATGACGGCGCAGAAATACATCGCGCTGAACCGGCGCGGCTGCGGAGTTGTGCATGTTGTCTAAAACCATACCATGATCCAGGCACAGCTTCTGAAGTTCGATGAGGTCATTGTAGGCCAGAGTTTTTAACCCCGGCCCTTTAAAGACCACCGGTGAGCCCCAGAATAACTTGGGATTTGACTCCAGGCGCTTTTTTAAGTATTGGCAATACTGTTCATAGCCTTGATCCTTGTTAAATACCAGGATCAAGGTATTATTCAGACCCTTTATGGTAAGTGGATCCACTTAACTACCTCGCTTTTACGGTGATGTTTATATCGATCACGGTCTGGCGTCCCTGGCGCAGCATGTGAATCCGCGGTTCCCCTGAGATTTCCAGGTGCTTTCTCACCACCCGGGCTACATCATTGCCGATGATTTGAAGCATATCCGCCGAAGCAGCGCAACGATCCTGCGCCAAAACCACCTGAAGGCGTTGATTGGCCTGAGCGCGGCTGGAAGCACCGGAGCGGTTAAATAGCCTTTCGAATATACCTAGCACAACCTTCCCTCCTTAGTGACCGGAGAATATGCCACGGCTGAAATTTTTGATGCGGCCCCACCAAGACGGTTCCTGGGGCGGAAGTATGGGAACCTCTTCACCGACAATACGTCTGGCCACATTGTCAAAAGCTGCTCCTGCCCTGGATTTGTCATTTAGGACTATCGGTTCGCCTTTATTGGTAGAAACCACCACATATTGATCTTCGGGAATAACTCCGATAAGATCCACGTAAAGATGCTCGGCCACGTCCTCTATACTCAACATATCCCCGTTTCTAACCATATCCCAGTGCACCCGGTTGACAATCAGTTTGATATCCTGAAAACCATTCGACTCCAGCATGCCGATGATCCGATCCGCATCACGCACTGCGGAAACCTCCGGGTTGGTGACCACTATAGCCCGGTCCGCAGCGGCAATGGCATTGCGAAAACCCTGCTCGATCCCGGCCGGACAGTCCACCAGGACATAATCGAATTCTTCTTTGAGCTGGGAGCAAACCCCTTTAACCTGGTCCGGGGAGATATCATCTTTGTTGCGGGTCTGTGCCGCCGGCAGCATATACAGACCCGGAAAGCGCTTATCCTTGACCAGAGCCTGCTTTAATGTACACTCCCCTTCAATAACCTGGACGATATCATAAATCACACGATTCTCTAATCCCATAATTAAATCAAGTTTTTTCAGGCCGATATCCAGATCGACGACCGCAACCCGGAGTCCCATCCTGGCCAGGGCGCAGCTGACATTGGCAACTGTAGTGGTTTTGCCAACCCCGCCTTTACCAGAGGCGACCACCAGCACTTGATGCTGTTCAGAACCTGCTGTCATACTCATGTGTCTCCTCTCTGACTTGCTGTTTGCGACAAAATAAGACACCATTGGATTTATTGTAATGGAAATGGTACCAATAATAAACTGCTGCTCCATATTTAGCCCAGGTTTTATATACTTGATTGCCAATCCAAATGTCAATCCCGGTTAATCCCCTAAAATCATGATGATATGCTATTATCCGGCAGATGCTTACGGTCTGGTTAGTTTTGAATGGATATCAGAACAGCCCGGGCTGAATCATTGGGGCGAGCTGATTGGAGCGGTTGCCGGGCTGCAAAGGAGCGCGTTCCCGCGATTGAGGGGTGGCCTTTACCTGTACCATTTCGCTATGCCAGGCCGCCAGGTTGCGCAAGGCATGAAGTTGTTCCCGCCGGCCCTGTTTGGCCTTGAGTAAGGCTCTCCGCAGTGTCTGGTACGAATTGGCAATGTCATCCTGGTTGACCGGAAAGGGGAAGCCGTCCTTACCGCCGTGAGCGAAGGCATAGCGGACCGGATCCGTATAGCTGGGCCTGGCTCCATAGGCTACTTCAGCTACCAGGCACAGCGCGCGCAGAGTGGAGCCCCCCACCCCTGGCACCTGTAAGAGCTGTTCGAAATTTTGGGGCTGCATTTCGTAGGCTGCTTGTATGGCCTTATTTAGATAAGCCGTAGATGGGATACTGTGCCGGTTGGGCAGATTGATGCTGCGGGAGCGGCTGATTATCGACTTAAATTCCTGTATTAAAAGATGCGGGGCCTCGCGGCTCAGGTCGGCACACAAACGGTTAAGTGATTGATTCTCCTGAGAAACCAGATTAAGGGTCTCGACCGTACTGTCGCCACAGACCGCTGCCTGTGGCTCCTCGGTAAAACACTGCATTTGAGCGCTCAGCCAGTGATAACGCCGGGCCTCTCTTATGGACTGGTTCATGCCCTGTTGAATAACTGTCCAGCGGCCCTCCCAGTTGAAAACAAAAAAGTGGTGATAGATTTGAAAGCCGTCCTGTACTGCCGAACTATCAATCTTGGCCGCCATCTTGCTGGCATAAACCAACTGTTCGGCATCGATTGCCAGAGGATGCCGGTCAGCCAGTCTGCGAATCTCAGCGGGGGTTTGGCGGGCAGTCCTTCCTTTGCCTCCTGAGCAGAACAGCCCGGCTGCCGGGCCGATTTGCTGCAGACCTTCTTTGATAGCTGCGCATACCGTAGTAGTAAGCCCGGAAGAATGCCAATCGAAGCCTGCTACGCACCCCAGGGCCTGAAACCAGAAGGGATCCGACAAGCGCCTCAGGACTTCGTCTACACCGCACTCCTCAATGATCACCTCGATCAGGGTCTGGCAAAGCCTTTTCATGTGCCCAAAAAGCCAGGCTGGACACTGACCGCCATGGAGAGGAAGGTTGGCAGTACCGGTTTTCATTCCATTTATATCTCCTGTATTATTTGTTGAATATAGAATAGCACAAAAGGCCCCTTAAGAACATATGTTCTTAAGGGGCCTTTACGTAAATCGTGAAATTGTTATTTAGTCCTATTAAACTTGTGGCCTAAAAACAGAAACAGTGGCATTATCATGCCACCCCGGATTTGGACTTGCATTGGGTGCAGGGCTAAAATTTATCCCACCATTTGAATCCTTGAAACAAGAAAACTCCAATTACTGCGGCCACGATACTCAGGCCAAGACATACGGCAACGATGACCACTGCAACAGCTGCGCCAGGACTCATAGAGATCACCCACCCAGATTCTATGTCTATTAATATAATATCATGATTTGTTAACGCTTCCTATCTAATAGTTATATATTTAACAAATGACCAATTAATGTATGATAAATCTGATTTGGAAACATCCTGCTCTTTCCTGCTTAGTATAGAGCATGGGAGGGATGCTCTATACAGATTGTTAAACCAATCAGCAAACGAATATTCGGCAGTTTAGAACTGCCGGTCCAGGGCTTAGCCCCGCCGGGGGTGGCCTTGCTCGCAACCCGGAAAATGTGGGCAAGTACCAGGGGGAAAGGGGCAGTAGTCGCGATTATCGATACCGGCGTAGATTATCGCCATCCGGATCTGGCTCCGAATATGATCGGCGGGATTTCAATGGTCAGCGGGGTCAAGGATTATATGGATGACAATGGCCATGGTACTCATGTAGCCGGAACCATCGGCGCCAATGGCAAGCTCCTGGGAGTGGCCCCGGAATGCAAGATGCTCGCCATCAAGGTGTTAAATGCAGATGGCAGCGGCGCCATAGGCGATATTAACCGCGGCCTGGCCTGGGCCCGCAACTGGCGCGGACCTGGCGGAGAACAGGTTGATGTCATCAATATGAGCTTAGGCGGCCCGTTGCCAAACCCGACCTTGCACGCCGAGATAATCAAAACCGTAGGCCAGGGCATAACAGTTATTTGCGCAGCAGGCAATGCCGGCGATGGAAATCCAAATACCGACGAGGTATCCTACCCGGCCTATTATCCTGAAACGGTTGCGGTAGGGGCTATTGACCTTTCTACAGGTATCGCCAATTTCAGCAACTCCAACAGCAGTATCAATGTTGTGGCTCCCGGGGTTGATACCTATTCCACCTATCCGGAAAACCGCTATATCAATCTATCCGGTACATCAATGGCGGCACCGCACATCTCCGGTGCGGCCGCCCTGATCTATTCGCGTTGGAAGCAGCGCTTCGGCAGTAATCCAGATGCTCAGACAGTAAGAAATATACTGGACTATCAGGCTATTGATCTTGGCGCAGCAGGGTTCGACCACCTCTATGGCTATGGCTTGTTCAGCTTCGACCCTGCCGGAGGAAAGGCCATCAGAATAAAGGTAGGCGAACGGCGCTACCTGGTTAACAATAAAGAGGTCTTTTTTGTTGAAGCCCCCTTTTCCCAGGGCAAGCTGGTCTGTGCGGACATAATGGAGATTTGCAACTTGCTTTGCACAGATAACCGCTGGGCGGAAGAAACAGACGGCAAAGGAACTGGCATATTGGAAATTTGGAGCTAGGAATTTCCAATTACTGTAAAGCCCAGAAATAGCAAACCAAGAAAAAGGAGTTATTAGAGGGATTATAGAATATAGATATAACAGAGGACTTAATAGAAATCGGCATCAAAGGGGGCGTTGTTATGGTTAAACTTCACATTTTTGCTGTGTCCGACTCGGTCGGGGAGACTGCTGAAAAAATCGCAGTAGCTTCTATGCTCCAATTTGAAGTTGATCGCAGTATTACCCGTTTCTCCAGGGTTACCAAAAAGGAACAGGTTGATGAGATCATCAATAAGGCTGTTGAAGAAGACGCAATAGTGATTTATACCATTGTGAAACCTGATTTGTCTTGCTATCTTGACGAACAGGCCGAGCAGAAAGGTGTAACTGTTGTAAACGTCATGGCGCCGTTGTTTGAAGTTGTGGAGACTAAGACCGGATTAAAGCCTGCTTACATAACAGGACTTACGCATAAGATGGACGACAGCTATTTTAATCGCATGAAGGCCATCGAATATACCATAGAGCATGACAATGGGCAGAATCTGGACACAGTGGCTGAAGCTGATTTGATCATACTGGGAATGCCGAGAACCTCAAAAACTCCTCTGGCAATGCACCTGGCCAATGTCGGCATAAAGGTGGCCAACTATCCGATTGTCATGGATACGGAGATTCCAAAAGAAATCATTGAACTAAAAGGCAAGAAGGCGATGGTAGGCTTAACTATAGACCTGGAGACCCTGTCTGAACTCCGCCGGGAGAGAATGCGCAGCTTTGATCAGCCCGTTGATATGGAAAGCATTGATGAACTGGTGGCCGAAGAACTTGATCATGCCTACCAGATTTATTCCAAACTCAAATGCATTGTCATTGACGTAACCCTGGCTGACATCGAACAGATTGCCAATACTATTACTCATAAATTCCAATTGCCCCTGAAAGTTACCCATCACCGCTTTTAAACCGGGGACAGAACTATAATCCAAATTCTTTAGGGACAGCGGAATGATTTGCGCTGTCCCTTCATCATGGGGAGCACTATGCCATTTGTCTACATATTAAGATGCAATGACAACAGCCTTTATACCGGTTATACCACTGATTTATCAAGGCGATTGGAGGAGCATAACCAGGGCACAGCCAGCAAATATACCCGCGGGCGCCGGCCAGTTCAATTTGTTCATGTGGAAGAATATCCTGACAAATCCAGCGCGCTTAAACGAGAGCGGGCCATTAAGGCTATGAAAAAATCTGCCAAAGAGGCTCTGTTAAACGGAAAAATAACTAACAAGCCCTGATATTCAGCAGATTACATAGAAACAAAACCTCCTGGAGAAGATAAATGAAGATAATCTTATCAAGGAGGTTTTTATATGCAGGTTAATAAGGGTATGGTGATGAACCGTGAAAGCTTCCTGCAAAACGGCCTGTGGTCAAAGGAAGAATATGAAGGCCTGATAGTCAGCGGTGACACTGCCCGGGGCGGGTATAACATCGCTGTTGAAATCGGGGACGATATGGTTCTGGTGGTGGATCAAGTCAAAGATAACGAGGTAAAAGAAAAGGTGCAGGCGTGGTCGTCAGAAATTGTAAATATTCAGCGGCAATATGGATTTGAACCATAGATTGATCATTACTTCCAACCCAAACAATAATTTGAAGGCAGGATTTTGCAAACAGGATACGGATCTTGAAAATCCCTCCCGATACGCCTATCTGGGGAGGGATTTGTGCGTTAACCGGGCCTGCTTTCAGAAGCGCAGAGCTGATAAGTCCAAGCCAAACCCAATATGGGGTAAAAAGCAGTTTTCCTTGAATATCTGTTCTTTATGAGGTACAATATTGTTTGCGTCAAGATTATCTAAATAATCCGCTGAGACAGAAAATATAATTTTTTCGGGATGTAGCGCAGCTTGGTAGCGCGTCTGGTTCGGGACCAGAAGGCCGCAGGTTCAAATCCTGTCATCCCGACCATAATTTGTCTGAAAACCCGCAATTACGCGGGTTTCAAGCATTTCTGATCGGTGTGTTTCTCCGTCGGAAATGTTTTTTTTGCATGTTTTTTGCCTAGAAAATAAAAAAAGAGAGCGTCTACCCGCCCATGGCCTCTATTAACTTCTGAACACCTACCATATTGATAGCTCGCCGCAGATTGTAGGCAAGAAAACTAAGCCCCAGTTCCCCGGTGGCCTTTTTTATCCCTTTGCATAGCAGATAGTGAGCGCCATGATACCACTTGACAGTGCCAAACGGGTGCTCTGACAAGCATAATCGCAGCTTCGTTCATGACGCATTGTTCGATCTCCTGTCGGTCATCATATCCCTTATCCCCGAGAACATGGAGAGTATCCGTCTCCAGCGCCGCTTTCGCCTTTTGCGCCATAGGCGCCAGGGAGTTGCAATCGTTACGGGAGTTGCTTACTTCATAATCGACAATCAAGTGGCTGGTTTGCTCAACCACAGCTTGTACATTGTAACAGCAGGCAAAGCCGTCTTTGGTTCTCATCATCCGGGCTTCAGGATCGGTAGTCAGCTTTTGGGTTTCACCGGTTGCTTGCAATTCATGCAGGTAAGCTTCGTAGGTTTCTCATTAATCTGCGGCTGGAGCGGATACGGTTAAAATAGCCGCAGATGTAGAGCTTAAGCAAGTCTCTGGGATGATAAGGGGCCTACCGGTATTGGCGGGCCTGGCATGGGTGATTCCCAGGGCGGCGATATCCAAACTATCCACAAAGGCATCGATGACTCTTACCGGGTTGTTCTGGTCCAGTAATTCTTCCCGGATTGCAGGGAAAAGTTGGGGTTGGCTGCGGTCTTCTCCTTGTATATAGCCCATCTCTGACCTCCCGATGTATTTACTTATATATCAATTATATCTGATTCCATCTTTGCGGCTGGCTTTTCGGACACTCTGACCATGTAATTACGAAACCAAATTAAGAGAAACTTGAATTAAATCAAGCTTCATCCGCTTATAGCGCAAAAGGATTACAGCAAAAACAATCCTCTTTTTATTTAAGCATAGTGTTTACATTTTAGCATTGATTGTCTCCTTATCAGGTAGTCTTGCAAGACAAATCAAAAATAAGGAGTGATAATCATGTCGACCATGAAATCCGCACAGACCGTCTATTACGGTCCCAGCACCAGCACCTATCCCTCGGTGGGCAGCGTTTCTCAAAACGAAACTGTAACCGCCATCTGGATAGAGGGGAATTGGGTGCACCTTGAGTACAGTGTTACCGGTACCACCAATAAGAAAAGAGGCTACGTTCCCACTAGCACGGTAAACATTACCGAGTCGGTGCCGACGATCACCAATCAGAACCTTACCAGGTATGTGAATACCAGCGGCACAACTTACACCGGGCCTGCGTCAACTGGATATGTGGCCGCCGGTTCCGTTTCAAGAGGGGAAACGGTCTTTTATACCGGTCAGATGTTTAACAGCTATGCGTTTATTGAGTATGCCATTACCGGCACCTCACAAAAGAAGAGAGCATATTTTTACGCCGGGTACCTATCTACAGCACCTGTCACCGATCTGATTCTGGGTGAGTATCCGCCCGGTATGAACATTAACGGATCTTGTTACTATAGCCAGAACTGGTATTACCAGTCAAATCCTACTCTGGCCGGTCAATGCACTTGGTTTTGTTGGGGAAGGGCTCTGGAAAAGTGCGGCAGGTCCATAACTTTCAGCGGAGATAATAATGCTAAAAACTGGTATGCAAATGCCAATGGCGGGTATTCAAGCAAACAATCCAGTACAGCAACTCCTATGAAAAATGCGGTGGCCAGTTTTTCGGGTGGCACTAATGGGCATGTCGTCTTCATTGAAGACGTTGTGGGATCTACTGTCTACTATACTGAGGCAAATTGGGATGGCGATAACACACCTTCGTATGATGATGGCCGTGTTAAGACGGTTTCCACGGCAAGCTTTTCTACATTACACGGAAAAACCCTGAATGGGTACCTTGTACTATAAACTACGATCAATAGCTTCCGGCGTACGCTGGAAGCTATTGATCTATGTGCCGGAGCAAATGACTTCTCCAGAAAAAGTCTCCTCTAAAACCCTTCGTGCTCTCTTAGTATTTCTTAACCTATTGGACATAAACTTCAGAGTTTATCCAGTGGCCATTCAAGAGCACCTCTTCAAATTTCTGATCAGCTTCACCAGCTATAGGGATACGGGTTATGAGATGCGCTCCGCTGAAGAATGAATACCCATCCAAAAACAGGTGCTTTTCAGTAACGTTGAACGTTATAAGTTTTAGATATTCTATCACCCCATTGAAGTCTTTTTCAGGAGGCCGGTAATTATAAATAGTCTGCCGTTCCTTCCCGGCTAAATTGACGGATCTAAAATAATATAGTCCCGGGGCTTGCTCCAATATATAAATCCGGTCTTTATAAACAATAAAATACCGGACGCTGGCATCATCATCAGGAGAATAAATTTTCATCTGGTTTTCGCCATTTGCATCGATACGCCAAATTTCCTTATTACTCAAGTAATAAATGTAATCCTGATAAGGCCGGCATTGATCCAGGTGTGATGTTTCTAAAAGAAGCTGCGATTCTCCCTTATCATTCATCCGCCATAACTGCTGAGAATAATTATTCCCGTCAGTCGCTTGCTTAAAATCTCCTGTAATATATAAAACCTCATCTTTATAAGCCTCCATCAAAAACAAAGGCTCTACTTGATTCAATGCCTGCGGCTTAGGAAAGCCCTCGCTTATATCCAATGTATAAATAAACTTGTCCTGTGGATTCCAGTAAAAAAGCCGATGATCATATAAGCTGAAGCTGCTGGCATTTTCAATAATCTTTTCTTCTTTTGCGCTTTGATTGGCTACATTAATCCGGTATAAGGTATAAGGGTAATCTTTTATGTAATATAAAAAATCGCCGGATATGCCGATCCCGCGATCAGGCAATAAAGAACCGGTAAGAATTTTTACAGGGACATCATCGCCTGCTTGACGATAAATTGCATAAGAATCGGTATGCATATCTGGAGATACAAAATACAGCACCCCTTCTCTTTCTAAAGCCATCTTATTGCCGGGCACATTGCCCTGCAGCTTTTCGGAATTTGTATTGAGACAGCCTGAAATCGAGATGAGCAGAGCAAATATTGCTATCAAGATCATTGATCGGTATTTTTTCATATCATGCTTCCTTAACAAATTATGTATTACCACAGCACCCTTTTGGAAAGGGTGCTGCAGCAAATAAGCTAGAATTGAGAAATGATCTGCATAATGGCTTGTTTATAAGCCGAATCATAACCTTTGAGAATCAAATCGCCCGGTCTGCCGACATCGCCTGGGAATTCAAACAAACAGGCATTCATGCCTAATGAATGGGCATAGCGGGCTACATAGCCTTTCGCTGAACTTAAATCTGCATAAGAATTGTTGGGGAAATAATTCTTAAAGATATTTCCTAAAGAAGAAGCACTGCCTCCTACCACGATAATTTGCTGAGTCCATCCATGCGCATCAATGAAAACATTCGTACCAGCAGTTGATTTATTGTTTGCGATAAAATCCCTTAAAGCCTCTGATTCCTTACACCAATATGCTTCCGGACGGGTATAGTTTCTGCTGCTCGTCATCACCTCAAAAGGTTCAAAACTCCGGTTTACATCGACACCGCCTTGCACCAAAACTCCCCTGGTACTGCCATAGCGGTACGTAGTGCAACGTCCCGGACCGTCATTGGTAGTCCCGTCAATCAAACCATCTGGGTTTGAACTTGGGATGACAAACACTGACCATCCATTTGTTGTTAGAGTAGAAAAATTGTCTGATAACATCTGTAAAACTGAGCCTGCTAGATTCACCAGCTCCATACCATCATAATACCAGTTATCCTCAAATCCACGAATGGCAAAGTTTAAAATTAAATGTTTATTGCCGGTTCCAATACGATAATAAACCAAATCTCGGCCGGCACCACTTTGACCATAGACCGCACTATAGACATTCGGGAAAGAATAGCTGGGGATAACAACGGCATAATATACCGAAAGCGCACTTGTTGGCACATAGCCCCGTTTTTTTATACCACTGCCTATATAGTCGATATAAGCGTAGCCATACACATTTTCCTTTAAGCGAACCACTGGTTCATTTTGCGAAATGGAACCGACGGATGCATATTGATTGCTTGGTCCTGCATATACAGCTAAATTACTGTTTGCCATATAAAATGACGAAGAAAGTTCGGGCAAGGCAGGCACATTGGACATATTTTTAAAGATATAGCCAGAAGCAGCAGTGTAGCCGCGCTTTCTAGCGGAAGATGTGTTGTATTCGATATAGCAGACAGAATCATTCTTTTCTAAGATAACGACAAATTCTCCTGCGCCGATTGCTCCATATTCAGGAGTAGTATTGAGTTCCGGCGTATAATGAACCACAATGCGGCTATTCGCTATGGCCAACCCGCCTAAATCGTAATGTCTAAGATTGTTGGTGTGGATATATCCTCTTTTGGGGCCGGCCGCGGTAGAATATTCAATTTGATAATAATTGTTTTCAGCACCTGAGAAAACAGTAACTGCTTCATTTGCCGCCACAGCACCTATCGTGGTGTATATATCTGGATTTGGGCCAGCATATACCGTAGTCGGTGCATTGGTCAGATCTGCCCAGCCGGTATAACTATTGGTCTTGTCTGGGATGGTAATGCCCGCAGCCAGGTTGATATTATCGGCTAAGACAAAGCCCTGCTTGGCTCCTGCCGCTGTTGAATAGACGGTAAAGTAATAGTTCCCTTCCTGATGCACTACCCCGACAATTTCTAAATAATCGACGGAACCGATGACGGCATAATTGGCTGGGCTAGGACCGCCGTAAACGACAGAATTGCTCATTACAGTTCCATATTTGAAATTATCATCATAGAGGGGTAAGGCTGGAACACTGGCACTTGTGTTGATTCGATTCAGCTTCCAGGCAAATACATAGGCTCGCTTGCGTTCAGTGGTTGTGTTGTACTCCACATAACACACATAACTATTGGAGCGTAAAACCACAACGAATTCTTCTTGATAGAGCAGGCCATAAGAGGCACCAAAAAGGAACGGGGCTGCATACATATTTGCATCCTCGGTCATTTTCGCTAATGCAGTCGTAGTATCTCTTGTGACCGTATTGTATCTGACATAGCCTCTTTTGGCTCCGGTACTGGTTTGATATTCGATGAACGCAAAGCCCGAATCATTGGCAATTAGAACAGTCACTTTTTCACTGGAGGAAACCGATCCCAATTGAGCATAATCAGATTCTCCCGGCCCTCCATAAACAAATTCAGGAGAGTCCATAGTTCCCAAAACGCCGCCTTGATAAGCCGAAGGGCAAGCAGAAGCGCTACCGCCTTCTATATATCCTCTTTTATCCTGCTGAGTGGAGACAGAATATTGAATAAAGCGCCAGCCGTATTCTTCCCATAATACGGTATAAGGATCGCTGGCATCTATTGAGCCAATAGCAGCATATGCTTTTTTGCCAGGGCCTCCATATACGATTGTAGCCATAAGAAAAATCTCCTTTCGTTTTTTGACATAAGAAAAGCCGCTTCTTTATATAAGAAACGGCTTAAAATCCGTAATATGATGGTCGATGGTGGTTTAAAGTATTACTTGTCTTGCATTATAACAATGAGGTTTTTCGCCTGAACGATTGACAACTGCATAATTGTTTTTTTCAAATGCCTTTCATATTTACCTCCTTATTTTTGATTTAGCATACATTTAAGTCGCTCTTACATATAGCTATACAGATTGGGACCAATAAAAAGCCGCTCCTCGTTGGGAAGCGGCTTTTGGCATAATCTGCATTTTAATTATATTGACCGATCAGGATGAAATACAAGGAAATCTTTTGTATTAAAAGTTAAAACGAAATGGAATAATCATTAATCATTTTCTAAAAAGTCATTAAACAAGGGAGGAAGGTGTGCTTACTATCTCAATGTCATGGTACAGTCCAAGATAGAGGATGTACCTATATCTTTCTTTATTCACTTCTCAAAAACAATGACCTCTCACAATGCTTATCTGCCAAAAATCCTTTATTTTTTAGGTCATCTAATACTCTGCTTGTTTATCTTTTATGTTATTCGATATCGCAGTATTGGAACAATTTAACCTAAGCCAATAAAGTCTACCCGCATTTATTTGGATAGAAAAGCACAATTAAAGAAATTTTTGCTATTTATAAAGAGGGCCAAACCATGCCACATAAGAAATCGTAATTTTAGCTTTAAAGGCCCTGTATATCGGGAGGTGAATAAAGTGGACATTGAACATAAAAAAGACTGTCTACGAAAATATAGAGTTATTAAATACTCATTGAAACAAAAATTAGATGAATTGGAGGACCTTAAAGATCTGGTTAATCGTATAACCTTCTTTATTTCTGATGAAGGATTTTCACCAAAAACCCAAGGCAATACCAAAGAGAATAATGTAGTCAAATTATTACAAGCTAAAGAAGCTTTAAATCAAGAAATTCAGGATTTAATCGAAGCCAAGCAAGAAATAGAAAATGCAATAGAATCCGTTGAGGATGAAAATTTAAAAGTCGTATTGCGGTTTATATATCTCAATGGAAAGCCAGTCGAAAAAATCGCCGGCAGTATGGATTATACGGTCAGAAACATTCAATACATGCATAGAAAAGCCTTAGAAATGGTCAGGATGGAAGATGATGAGCATGCTGGTGAAAATAAAAAAGAAATCCCAGGTTACAATTCCTAGCGAATTAGTTGAACGATGGTTGATGATTGGGAACACTTCTTTGGAATGTCCAAACATTAACTTTCTTTTTTGCCTTGAAATCCTTTACTTATGCGGTTTTGGGCGTTTTTTAAAAGCCTTTCCGCAAACACCTTTTACATCTTCATGGTGGTTTTGGGCTGCTATTTTAAGAAGCCAAACCAAAATTATTGTTAAAATTTGCCGAAAATGATATTATCAGCATGGGTTAGTTTTGCGCCCGTATGAATATAAAACTGTACACCCAGTTATTACGCTCGGTAGTAGAAATTAGAAACTTTCTAACATCCGAACTGCCGAATATAAAATAAAAATCTGAACGACGGTTGAGGTTGGGCCGCTTCACCATTGCCCGCGAAAATGTGAGTTGCGGCGCGTGCCGATTTCACTTTTTCAATGTGCCGCCTGGCGGCGGAATGGACACACTGACGCGACGTTCACTTATGGACAAAATATCCACAAATGATCCATCGCAATCCCCAAAATATGAAAAACGAGGGGTGAAAAGCTTGAAAAAGAAACCGTTCATAATTTTGCTGCTTGTCAGCATGATCATCTCCGCAGCCGCGCCCGTGTTCGCGGCTGATACCGTCACGGCAAAACCCACGGCCTCGACTGTGCTTGTGAACGGTAGAAACGTGGCTTTTGACGCATACAATATCAACAGCAATAACTATTTCAAGCTCCGCGATTTAGCCTATACGCTGTCCGGCACGGCCAAGCAGTTTGATCTCGGATGGGACGGAGCGAATAACGCGATTTCACTCACCAGCGGCCAACCGTATACAACGGCTGGCGGTGAGATGCAGGGCAAGGGCGCGGGAGATAAAAAAGCCGTGCCTACGGCCTCAAGGACATATCTTGACGGTAAAGAAATCAGCTTCACTGCTTACAATATCGAGGGCAGCAATTATTTCAAACTGCGGGATATTGGAGCGGTGTTTGATTTTGGGGTTGACTGGGACGGCGCGAGGAATACGATTGCAATTGACACGGGCAAAGGGTACACGCCGGAAACAACAGCCCTGTTGACGCAAACGCCAATGGATGGTACGGTCGATGTTTTATTCGATTCCAGGTATTATGCCTATGGGGATCAATTACTAAAGACGGAGTTATTCTCCTATCAGGATGAGGTCTATGTTCCGCTGCAAGGGATTTTTGAGGCGAGCTGGTGGACTTTTAGCTGGGATGAAGCCACGCAGGCAGCATCAATTACTCGTGATTCTGTAACAATATTAACACCTCAGTTGGAAGAGATAGCCGAACGTTGGGCCTATCCCATGCGAGGACGAGGCGACTACAGAGCGGATTATGTGCGCCTGATAGAGTACGATGCAGAAACAGGCACCCTTGTCTGTGCAGGGCGTGAGACGACATATTCTTTTCGGCTGACTGAGCAGGCACAGGGGCAGTTTCAGGAGCTGCTGGCCCAAGGTTTGGCTACCGGCGATATTTACCGCCTGGTACCCTATTTCCCCTGGCCTTACCCCGTGGGTGCTGGTCACCCGTCTCCGGAAGCCTGGGACCCCATATTTGTGGAGCTATCCTATCCATATTCTGTGGAGCGTCAGGCCATCGTTCGTCCCATAACCGTCAATGTGGAAGTTCGTCCTATAGATAAGGGGGGAATCCCGGTTCTGCTATCCATATCCGTGGAGGCTTTGGAATACAATGGTCTTCTCTATGTCCCTGTTACTGCGCTGGAGCAGGCCAATATACAGCACTGGTGGGGTAGCTGGGGCAGCATCGTTACAGAATAAGGGTAAGTAACCACGAACGAGGCTGGACGGGACGACTCCAAGATGAGTTAGGAATCGCTGTAGTCATTCTCCGTACAGCAACGGAAAACTGTGTATTCCTCTTCGGGTTTTACCTTCATGCGCCGCGTCACAAGGCGGGAAAAGTCAAAGGCGTTGCGCTTGTCGGCCTCGGCTGTGTACCACCCTAAAAACTACCCTGGTGCAATGCGCCAAAAACGCAGTCAAGCGAAAAGACAGCTTTTTTCGAGCTCAAAAGGAAAGGATTACTATGATTGACAAGAAGCCTAAAATGCAGTTTCCTGCCCTACTTGTTGTGATTCTTCTAGTCGGCACCGTGGTAGGCTGTACCATGGGGGCAAACAATAACAATAAAAAATCCGACATAACTCAGTTGACAGTGGAAGAACCCAACTATTTCAATGGCAATGATTCTTCTAACGGAGAATATATGAATATCCGCAACCAAACACTGTTGACAGCGGAAGAACTCAACTACTTCAATGGCAATGAATTTTTTAACGGAGAATATATTAATATCCGTAACCAATTTTTGAGCTCGCTCTACGATACGCCTGAAAAGATAGACCTTTATGCATTGTTCTACTGTGGCAGCGGCCAGCGGGTATATCCTACGGAAGCGGAAATAGCAGCCGTCATTGCTCAGAACGGCTGGAGTAGAGCGCCCGAATGCGGCTGCGATAAAATCCGCCGCATTGATATGGATGCTGTATTGAAAAAGTATACGAGCCTGACCCTTGCCGATACCGATAAGACAGGACTCAATAAGTTTACTTACCTGAAGAAATACGATGCCTATTACCATTTCCATGGTGACACCAATTATCGGATGGAAACAAACTTTTCCAGTGGCGAACGGGAAGGGGACATCATCCGGCTGTTCTATAACGACACATTCATGGCCGACGGGAACAAGGTGCTGACACTGCGCAAGACGAACGACGGATATCTCTTCATTTCCAACAAAAAGGCAGTATCCCCTACTCCTAGTGATAGCAAGTAAAAAAAGAGAGGTTTCTATGAGAAGGGTTTTCTTAATTACGGTAGTTGTAATACTGTTTTTTTGTTCTGGGTGCACAATCAATTCGGGACCAACCCATCTTTGATCCAGCCCCAGCCCAAGTAAGTGGGGCAAATAACTCCTTGAATAACATGCAGGCATTGCGTGAAGAGTACTTTGAATTTGCAATCAAGAATCGTTTGGATTATGTACCCATATTTGAGGATGGGAAAGCTCCTTCGAGTAGTACCGAATATTTGCTATTCGCGTTGCCGTAAGACTTGCTGAAGACCTCCAATATAGAGTGCATCTATTTTGAGCACACATTACATTTGAGGTTTAAAGGAGCAGTCACACTGCTCCTTTTTTGATGCCTATTTGCTGTAGTAAAAAGAACACTCATTTGCCAGGATATGCCGGGTTAAAATATGGTTATAGTTGAAAAAACGGCAATTTCGAGGTTTTCATGAAGATGTTTGAAAAAAGTTGCCACTCAGTCTGGAGGTAAACCCACCTCAGGTAAGGAATAATGATGATAATTGACAATGAGCTAGACCAGGATTACAGGATAATATAAAGAATTGGCGGTTCAATTATCTTAGAGATAGATAATATATGTAAGAAAAGGCAAACTTTAAGAGACGGTTGATGTTTGATTAACTTAGCAGCATAATATATACGGTATTTTGAAGTCGGGTGGTGGATTATGAAAGTACTTATTATTGGTGCCGGCAAAATAGGTTTTACTATTGCGCAGTTGTTGTCCAATGAGAATCATGACGTGGCGGTTATTGAACAATCCCCGGAGCGCCAGCAGATTCTGGACCAAAGCCTGGATATCCAGGTAGTTCCCGGAAGTGGTTCGTCTACATCGGTACTGGAAACAGCCGGGATTCATGATGCGGACATGTTGGTGGCGGTTACCGAGTATGACGAACTGAATATGGTGGCCTGTCTGCTGGCCAAGAAATACGGGGTGAAAACAACTGTTGCCCGGGTGCGCAACCCGGAATATCTGGAGGTTAAAGCCTTCTCTTTAAACGAAGTAATGGGCATCGATCTGATAATCAATCCCGAACGTGTCACTGCCCTGGAGATCAGTCAGATCGCCCGCAACCCGGAGGCCACGAATGTCGATTACTATGCCGACGGCAAAGTTAAACTGATGGAACTGGAGATAAAAGAAGACTCGGTGTTGCGGGAAAAGAAGATCAAAGATCTTGACAACTCGGTTCCTTATAATATTGTAGCAATAGCTCGCCAGCATAAAATGATAGTCCCCCGGGGTGATGACGTACTGTGGGTTGGAGACCACATTCATCTCATGGCCCGGACCAGCGAAATGGTCAAGGCGGAAAGAGCCTTGGGATTTGCTACTCCAAGAGTCGAGCATGTGACTATTCTGGGCGGCGGACGAACCGGTTACTTTTTGGCGCAGATGTTGGAGAAAAGCAAACCGGCTATGAGCATTAAAATCATCGAAAAGGATATCAACCGGGCCCGGCAGATATCGCATAAGCTCAATTCCACGCTAGTCATCCACGGGGACGGCAGCGATTATCAGCTTCTGGAGGAGGAGAACATAGCTTCCTCAGACCTGTTTGTAGCCGTAACTGATGATGATAAGATAAACCTGCTCTGCTCTCTGATCGCCCGTAACCTGGGAGTCGGCAAAACCGTCTGCCAGATCAAGCGGACTGATGTCTTGCCTCTGGCAGAACAATTGGAAATAGATACAATTTTAAACCCGCGTCTGCTTACCGCCGGGGCGATTATCAAATACGTCAGGGAGGGGGAAATTCTCTCGGTTACCCTCATGGGGGACGAACGCGCTGAAATGCTGGAGCTCCTGGCCCAGCCCGGATCGCTGGTGCTTAACAAGGAACTGTGTAAGCTGAATTTTCCCAGTGGTTCTTTAATCGGAGCCCTGGTCCGCGATGATCAAGTCATCATTCCCGATGGCAAATCGATTATAAAACCCTATGACAGGTTAATGGTATTTTCGCTGCCGCAAAGCATCCATAAGATTGAACGGCTTTTCAAAAATGGAGGTAGCAGGTATTGATACGATGGGGAGCAGTTCTGGGTAATCTGGGACGCATCTTGATAATAATCGGCGTGTCCATGTTCAGCTGCCTGTTGTGGTCGATCGCTTATCGAGAAGGTGTAACCGTCGCTATTGTAGAGGCGGCATCTATAACGGTAATCACTGGTATAGTCCTCAGCCGCGGTTTCAAGTCCTATGATCATATCAGTTACAAAGAGGGCTATCTTCTGGTCAGCCTGGGATGGGTGGTGGCTTCCGTTTTTGGTTCACTGCCCTTCATGATGTCTGGATATCTGCCTTCTTTTGCCGACGCCTTTTTTGAGACTGTCTCAGGTTTTACTACTACCGGCGCCAGTGTTGTAGCCGACGTGGAATCCTGGCCCAAGAGCCTAATGTTTTGGCGCTGCCTGACTCAGTGGCTGGGAGGGATGGGTATCATAGCTCTTTTCATCGCCATCATCGCCGGGATTGGAAACCGGGCCAACCAGCTATTCAAGGCCGAAGTCCCCGGACCCATCTCTGATAAGATCAGCCCCCGCATTCGCGAAAACGCCCGCAAGCTTTGGTTGTCATATGTTTTGATAAGTGTGGCCTGCGCCGCAGTTCTCTTGGCCCTGGGCATGAATCTCTTCGATTCCCTCTGTCACACTTTTGCCACCATGGCAACAGGCGGGTTCTCCACCAAAAATAACAGTATCGCTTATTATGCCAACCCCCTGATTCACTGGGCTATAACATTTTTTATGTTTATCGCCGGCACCAACTTCACCCTCCACTTCTTAGCCTTCAAACAGCGCAAACCCTTACTTTACATGCGGGATCCGGAATTCAGGCTCTATCTGTGCATTACCGTTATAGCTACCTTGCTGGTGGTATTCAGCTTGGGTGTGGCGGGTACATTGACTGGCTGGGAAGAACGTAGCAGAGCCGCTGCTTTTCAGGTCGTATCCATTTTGACCACTACTGGATTTGCCACCGCGGACTATAATATTTGGCCCTCCCTGGCGGGAGGGGTACTGTTCCTGATGATGTTCGTAGGGGGCTGCGCCGGATCTACGGGAGGGAATATCAAACCGGGACGGTATCTGATCATCGGATATCGCATCCTTATCGAACTGAAGAAAATGGTTCATCCCAAGGCGGTCCTGCCATTGCGTTTTGCGGGGAAACATATCAGCGACGATCTGCTCAGCAATGTATTGCAGTTCTTCTTTCTGTATATCATGTTTCTGGCGCTGGGCACGATATCTATGAACGCGGTAGGTATGGATATCTTCAGCGCTCTTACCGCCGCAGCTGCCTGTATCGGCAATATCGGGCCGGGATTCGGCCTGGTTGGTCCCACCCAGAATTTCGGTTTTGTTTCTGACCTGGGGAAGTATGTCTTGAGTATATTAATGCTTGTCGGCCGTTTGGAGATATACCCGATTCTGGTGCTGCTTTTGCCTGAATACTGGAAAGATTAGTTTGAATTGTAAGAAAACGAATAAATGTTGTTTTGCTTCGCCTTGCCATTTTTATGGTCGGGCTTTTTATTTTTCTTGCAATCGAGTTTAATAAATGATTTTTCCCGATAATGTTTCCTGACTTTCTGACTTATTGGAGAAGAATTGAGAAAAAAGGTCCTCGAAGCGC
>ENA-UOOM01000780-UOOM01000780.1-fermentation-metagenome-genome-assembly--contig:-NODE-780-length-33837-cov-5.004470_pt1 | contig 33837 bp, 27 predicted proteins | sample MGYA00245781_ERZ724031 | MGnify/ENA primary metagenome ERZ724031 (study PRJEB28704, sample SAMN03018317) | fermentation metagenome | biome: anthropogenic terrestrial biome; feature: soil; material... | reverse complement strand
GTGTCGGGCACGCCTTGCGGGCACCCCACAAAGAATCTCTGAGAACACGGACGCAAAGCGACACGCAAAGCTTTAACAGACGTCATGCGGTTTTGGCTTGACAGGGGCTGCGACGGCTTCCGCGTGGATATGGCCGACTCGCTCGTCAAAAATGATGACGGTGACAAGTCCGGCACAGGCGCCGTATGGGCGGAAGTCCGCAGTATGATGGACAGGGATTACCCCGAAGCCGCGCTTGTTTCAGAGTGGTCCAACCCGCGGCTTTCTCTGAAGTACGGCTTCCACTGTGACTTTTACCTTAACCACGAGGGCAACGGGTATTATTCGCTGTTCCGCGACAACAGCCCCCAGGACGGCCAGCGCAGCTTTTTCAGTTCGCTTGGCCGCGGCGATATCTCAAAGTTCACTAACGACTATATGCCGATGTATGAGCGCACAAAAGACATGGGCTACATAAGCTTTTTAACATGCAACCATGATACGCCGCGCATGAGCAAAGACTTTGACGAAGCCGAAATGAAACTCGCGTACAGCTTCATTTTCACCATGCCCGGCGTACCGTTCCTCTACTACGGCGATGAGATAGGCATGAGGTACAACGGCGGCCTTACAAGTAAGGAAGGCGGTTACGAGCGCACCGGAACCCGCACCCCCATGCAGTGGAACCGTGACATGAACGCAGGCTTCTCCAAGGCGCCGCCTGAAAAGCTCTACCTGCCTGTAGACACGTCGGCCGGCGCTCCCTGCGCAGAGGTGCAGTCACAGGAGGGCGGCTCCCTTCTGAACACCGTCAGGTCTGTTATAAAGCTCCGGCACGAAAACGCCTGTATGCAGGCCGGCGGCCCTCTTGAAATACTTTACGCTGAGCCGCACAAATACCCGTTTGTCTTCAGGCGCGGCAACATGCTTTGCGCGTTCAACCCTTCACGCTCTTTCGTAAAAGCGCCCGTGCCGTCAAAAGGCACGGTAGCTTTCTGTGCGGGCGGCAATGCCGTACTCGGAGAAAGCTCCATCGGGCTGCCCCCGCAGTCGTGCGTTATAGTAAAGCAGTAAACGCGCCGCTCCGCGCGGCATCCCTGCAATATACCAAACAAAACAGTTTTCCGCAAGGCAAAGTACCTCCCAAATGGTACTTTGCCTTTTTTAATACAACTGAAAAGCAGCCAAAACCGGTCGCTTTATTTTATGCAGCCCCCATGCGGGAAAGTATACGAAAAAGGCGGAGCCGCAGGCAGCCAGCCCGTAACTCCGCTTAAACCGGTTATAAAATTTTATCTGCATTAGCTTAAAAGCTCCAAGGCACGCTTCAGCACACAGGTCCGCAGCAGCAGAACCAACGGCGGAGCCGCGGGTTCCACACCCAGCCGCATCTCCACCCGCGCCGGCGGCGGCAACGGCAGCAACTCATAATAATTATCACTCCTTAGTCAAAGTCATAATATATTATGCCGCGGCTGCAAAAGATGACAATATTCGCTTAAAAAATACTTTTCCGACAACTGTCAGCATATTTCCGCGGGGCGGCTAAAGTGCGCGGCCTGTTACCCGCGTTTTATTTTAAAAGACGGTATCCGGGCCTTTTTTTCCGTACCTTCCGAAAGCCTTTTTATAGAATCACGGTTCAGCAGAAAGACTACGGCCGCCCCGCATACCGCGGCAGCGCCGGCTTTTGCCCCATACTTTATAAAAGCCGGAAAAATAAAAACGGCAGGTATTATAAGCGCGCCGAGCGCCGTATACTTAGTAGCTATTACTACTATAAGCCCGCATATATCCGAAATAATACCCCATACCGGCGAAAAGAAGACTATATAGCTGCACGTTACGGCAACACCGCGCCCTCCGCGGAACCTGTTCCAAAACGGGAAGCCGTGGCCGAGCGCCGTGCCTATGCCGGCGTACAGGACGGCTTCACCGCCAAGCGGCTTAAAAAGCACTAAACGGCACAGGGCGCACGCCGCGGCCGTTTTGGCTATATCCCCGAGAAGCGTAACGATGGCATACTTAAAACCCAAGGCGCCGCCTATGCTCACAGTTCCCGGGTTTTTTGTGCCTATATCGCACGCGCTTTTTCCCGTCTTAAAGCGTGCGACCGCCTCAGCCGTAAGGAAACATCCGAAAAAATAACCGACCGCAACGCATAATATGACCATATGCCACAGCCTCCTTAAAACACAGCCGCAAAACCCCATCCTGCCGCCCCATGGCGCTTCAGCCCTCCGAAGCGCCGCCCGCGTGTTCAAGGCAGTCACGCAGGATTTTCCCGCCGTCAAATACGCACGTCTCGGGCAGGGAGCCTTCAAGACCGAATTTACGTCCGAGCCTGCTGAAAACGGCCGGAAGCATCGCGCTTATTTCTTCGGGGAAGTCAGGTAATATAATTATAGCCTGTTTAATGCTTTCTATGACGTACCCTTCTTTTTCCACACCGCACAGCGCCATAACGCCCTTAGGCTCGCCGGCGCCGTCAAGAGGTATCTCAAGCGTTTTAAAAATCTCCGCGGCACAGTCCGGGCGCCTGTCCCCGGAGCGCCCCACTATGAACAGCATATCCGTCTTTTTCAGCATATTGGCTATCCTGCCGTTGAGGTAACTTTCGTTAGTACACGGCTTTACTTTTGAAATACCTATACCGAAACATCCCGCGGCACATTTTATTGCATTGCCGCATTCGTCCGTGCGCCTCGCAAAATGAAAAAGTATTCCCGCTTCCACGTTTTACCCCCGCTTTTATGCCGCGCGGTTTCCCTACGCGCGCCACTGTCATATTCTTTTTATGCCATATCCGTTTACTTCCCGCTGCCCTCGGCAGAGTAAGCTGCGTTTTCCATACCGCCAAGCCCTAAAAGGCGGCGCCTTAACATATCAAGCGCGTTTGAAGCCGCAAGATGCCGCACATACGCTCGGCCCTTGGCTCCGCTGCCCTCCATCTTACGTACCCACGTCCGTTCGCCGTCGCAAAGCGATATATAAACGAGGCCGACCGGCTTTTCCGGAGTTCCCCCGTCCGGCCCGGCTATGCCTGTTATGCCTACGCCAAAGTCGGAGCCCGACCTTTCGCGTACTCCAGCCGCCATGGCGCGCGCCGTCTGCCGGCTTACGGCACCGTAATTTTGCAGCGTATCCCCCGGCACGCCCAAAAGCAGAGTTTTTATATCGTTTGAATATGTCACCGCGCCCATATGGAAAACCTCCGACGAACCCGGCACGTCGGTTATCCTTTTGGCAAGCAGCCCGCCTGTGCAAGACTCAGCCGTAGAAACGGTCATGCCGGCATTTGCAAGCTGCTTTACCACGGTTTCCTCAAGGCTTGACGTTTCCGTTCCGTAAACATAACCGCCAAAGCGTTTTTTCAGCTCCCGCACCACAGGCGCGCACATTTCCGCGGCCCGTCTGCCGTTTTCGGCGCGCGCCGTAACACGCACGAACATTTCCCCGTCGCCTGCGTAAGTGGCCGCCGTCGGGTTCGTACCAGACGTAAGGTCGGTTATTTTTTCCGCGACAAAGCCCTCGCCAAGGCCGAAAATACGCACCATGCGCGACACTATCGCCGCCGTGCGCCCGCCCGCAAGGTACGGCACAGCGTAATTTTTCAGCATTGGCACAAGCTCCGACGGAGGCCCCGGCAGCATAACTACCGTCTTGCCGCTTTTCGTTTTAAAGCCGCAGCCCGGAGCCGTGCCCGCATCGTTGCGGAAAACCGTGCATCCCTCGGGAAGGTAAGCCTGCTTTTTCTGCGTTTCGCCCAAAGCGCGCCCCTTAAAGTACTCCTTTATCCTCTCCATGCTTTCTTCGTGCAGCACAAGTTTTTTGCCTGCGGCCGCAGCGACCGTTTCTTTAGTCAGGTCGTCGCCGGTAGGCCCGAGGCCGCCGGTCGTTATGATAATGTCGCTGTGCTCAAAAGCGTCTTTAAGCGCATCCTCAAGCCGCTTACGGTTGTCGCCTAACGTGCACGAGTAGTATAGGCCTATGCCGGCGGCGGAAAGTTCCCTTGCGACGTAGGCCGTGTCGGTGTTTACGGTGTGGCCGAGCAAAAGCTCGGTGCCGACGGAAATTATCTCAGCATTCATATATTATTACACTCCAGTACATTTTACGCCGTCAGAAAAAAGCGTTAAAATCAAACGTCCGGATATATCTTTGTCGTCTTTACATGAGACAGGCAATCCTCCAAAAGCACGCCGCAGTCAAGGGCTTCTTCGGCTTTCAGCACATATTTCAGCACAGGCCGCGTGCGCGGGTGCTTAGGCGTGAATATGGTGCAGCAGTCCTCATACGGCAGTATGGAAAGCTCATAAGTGTCTATTTTATTGGCAATATTTATAATATCTATCTTATCCATGCCTATAAGCGGGCGCAGCACGGGGATTCCGGCCGCCGCGTTAGTGCACGCTATGGCCTGTATGGTCTGGCTTGCCACCTGCCCGAGACTTTCACCCGTTACAAGCGCGGAGCAGCCTTCCTTTAGCGCTATGGCCTGCGCGGCTTTCATCATAAAGCGGCGCATTATAACAGTGTAGATATCCTGCGGGCATTTCTCCTTTATTTCCTCCTGTATCTTTGCGAAAGGCACGGTATACATCGTCATGCTCCCCGCGTACCGCCCTACGCGCCTGAGGAGGTCAACGGCCTTTTGTTCGGCACGCTCGCTCGTGTAAGGGGGGCTTGCAAAGTGCACAGCCGTAAGCTCCACCCCGCGTTTTGCCATCATCCACGCGGCGACGGGGCTGTCTATGCCGCCGCTTATGAGCACGCACGCTTTGCCGCCGGTGCCTACGGGTATGCCGCCCGCACCGCGCAGCGCCGTGCCGTGCACGTAAGCCGCAAAGTCCCTTATCTCAACGTAAACGGTAAAGTCCGGATTCTCCACATCTACCTTAAGCCCATGGAATTTAGAAAGGAGGAAGCCGCCTACCTGCGCGCATATCTCCGGCGACTTCAGCGGGAAACGCTTGTCAGAACGCTTGCATTCCACCTTAAAAGTCGCTGCCTGTGAAAGCTCCGCGCCAAGGTAAGTTTCGGATGCCGCCATTATGGCCGAAAGGTCCTTTTCAACTTCGCATGCGCGCGTAAAAGAGGCAAGGCCGAATATTTTGGATATTATGCCGCACGCGGCGTCCATGTCCGCCGCTTCGCCCTCCGCCGGTGTGATGTATATCGTCGACTGCGCCTCGCGGATGTCGAACCTGCCGGCGGCTTTCAGCCTGCGGGCGATGTTTTTTCTGAGTACGCTGTCAAAGCCTTTCCTGTTAAGGCCCTTGAGTACCATTTCACCTAACTTGATAAGAATAATTTCTCTCATACTCGGTATTCTCCAGTTTATAAATTCCGCGGCGCTTTAAACCGCCGCGGCAAAGCGGGCCGCCGTTTTACATATGGGATATATGCGAAAGCCCTTCCTTAAGCGTATCCGTAAAAACGTCCACTTCGCCTTTTGTATTGAAGCGTGAAAAGCTGAGCCGCAGTGACGAGTCTATCCTCCGCCCGTCAAGCCCCATGGCCGTAAGGACGTGGCTTTTTCTGCCTTTTGAGCACGCGGAGCCTGACGAAACGTATATCTCTTTCTGCGACAAAAAGTGCAGCATTGTTTCCGCGCGCACCCCTTCCATGGAAAAGTTCAGTATATACGGCAGGGCATCTCCGGGCGAATTTATAGTTATCCCGCCTATGCCGAGAAGTTTTTCCCTGCAGTAGCCGTTAAGCTCCGCCATGGCCGCGTATTCTTCCCTTATGTCAGGCAGCGCGCCTGCGGCCGCGCCGAAGCCCGCTATAAGCGGCGTGCTTTCGGTCCCCGGGCGCACGTCTTTTTCCTGGCCTCCGCCGTAAGTAAGCGGCGCTATGTGCACGCCTTTTTTGATGTAAAGAGCGCCGCTGCCCTTTGGCCCGTGTATTTTGTGCGAGCTTACGCTCATAAGGTCCGCGCCGAGCTTAGCTGGTGAAAACGGCAGCTTGCCGAAAGCCTGCACCGCGTCCACGTGCAGCAGGGCCGGGGCTTTTTTCGCCTTTATGGCGGCGGCCGCCGCCGCCGCGGGCATTATGCTGCCGACCTCGTTGTTTACAAGCATCATGCTGACAAGCACCGTGTCAGGCCTTACAGCACTTGAAACCTGCTCCGCGGATATCTCCCCGTTTGCGTCAGGCCTTATATACGTCACTGAAAAGCCCTTTTGCTCAAGCCGTTTCATTACCTTTAAAACAGACGGATGCTCGACCATGGTAGACACTATATGCCTGCCCCGTTTAGCGCCGGATTCGGCTGCGCCGAAAAGCGCCATGTTGTTTGACTCCGTTCCGCCCGAAGTGAAAAAGACTTCGTCGGTTCGCGCCGAAAGCACTGCCGCGACTTTTTCGCGGGCCGCCTCCATGGCGCGTTCCGCGCGGAAGCCTAAAGTGTGGAGCGACGACGGGTTGCCGTAGTTTTCCGTAAGCATTTCGGCAACTTTTTCTGCCGACTCGCGGCATACTTTGGTAGTAGAGGAGTTATCAAAATATATTTCTCCCAAAAGGAAGCCCCCAAAATTTTAATCGATTTATTCAATATTATACACCACATGCACGTTTAGGACAACGCCGTAAAGACAAACTTTGCGGCGCCTGTGTTTGTTACGGATTTGATACTGTATTTTAGCAGGCCTATATGATATAATAAATTTGTTTATTGCTGATTACAGTAAAAAATCAGCCCTTCGGCGGATAGAAATATATATAACGGAAAGGGGCGGTCTGTACGAAAATGCGCAGGATAGCAGCGGTTATCGCCGCGATTGCGTTTTTCTTTTCTTTTTCAGGCTGCTCCCTTGCCGGCCTTGACGCGCAGTCTCTTATGCACGCGCCAAAGCCGACCGGCAAAGACGAAACGGACATACAGAATCTTTTGGAAAAAACGGCCGGCGAGGACGTAACCCTGAAGTACCCTACAAGCGGCGACTACCGTTCAGCCATCATCACCCACGACCTGTGCGGCGACAAAAGCAAGGAAGCCATCGCTTTTTACCAAAAGGGCGACGGCACTACCGGAACCAATATAATCTTTATGGCCGAAGGGCAGGACGGCTGGCAGAACATCGGCCTTTTCAACAACCCGGCTTCCGGCGTGGAGCGCATATGCTTCGGCGACGTTGACGGCGACGGCAAGGACGACGTCATAGTCGGGTGGGGCAGCAGCCTTAACAACACCGGCGATATCTGCGTTTATTACAGCAAAAACAGTAAAATGGACGAGCTGCAGCTTAACCAGAGCTACACAGAGATGGCCGTCATGGACTTTGACGGCGACGGCAAAGATGAAATCTTTACCGCCAACATGACCGTGGGGACGCAGCAGGCTATAGCAAGGCTCATAAAAATTAAAAACGGAGAAATGGAGCTCATGGGCACCGCCCCCCTTGACGCCGGCGTGACTAAGTACGTCGCCATAAACGCCGGGCTTATAAACACGCAGCAGAAGGGCGTCGTTCTGGACGGCATAAAGGATGCCGACACCATGGTAACGGAACTGCTTTACTGGGACAAAAAGAAAAATGTGCTTGACGCGCCGTTTTATGACGATGCCACCAAAAGCGCCAAAAGCACCGAAAGGCAGACCTCCGTCGTTTCAAAAGACATAAACGGTGATAAGATTATAGAAATCCCCATAGTAACCCTGCTGCCTGGGTACAGCGGCACCTCCGTGCAGGATGCGGGCTACCTTACAAGCTGGCACCGCTTTGACACCTCCACCGGCACCTTCGTAAGGGTAATGAGCATGGTCATAGACTCGTTTGACGGCTACTGGTTTTCGGTTCCGGATATGTGGCGCGGAAAAATAACAACCAAAATGAGCACGTCAACCCGCACTCTGACTTTTTACGAATGGCTCAAAACTTCAAAAAACGCTGCCGGCACCGCCGGCCAGGCTATCCTGAAAATACAGGTGTTTACAAGTAAAGAATGGTCGTCAGGAAAAGAAAAGGGCTTTTTCAAGCTTACTGAAAAAAACGGCTTTGTGTACGCCGCATCCATACCATCCCCCGGCAACGCGCTTTCCATAACGCAGAGCGAAGTCAGCGAGGCCTTCAGTATTATTAACAGTTAAAACGGCAGGAGGACTTATATGTAATGAAAACTATTTTGGTAGCGGAAGACGAGCAGGCTATAAGGGAATTTATAGTAATAAACCTTAAACGTGCCGGATATGATACGCTCGAAGCCGCAAACGGTGAAGAAGCCCTTGAGATCTATAAAAACAAAAAAGGCTCCATAGACGTAGCCGTGCTCGACATAATGATGCCCGGCCAGTACGACGGGCTCGCAGTCTGCAAGGAAATGCGCCGCCAAAGCGGTTCCATAGGCATAATCATGCTGACCGCGAAAACGCAGGAGATGGATAAGATAAGCGGCCTTATGATGGGCGCCGACGACTACGTTACAAAGCCCTTCAGCCCGAGCGAGCTTGTCGCACGTGTAGACGCGGTTTACCGCAGGGTTGACATGGAGCAGCATAAGCCGAGCAATAAATTTACCGAGGAAATACGCTCAGGCGAGTTTACCCTCAACCTGCGCAACCGCACACTTATGAAAAACGGAAAGCAGATAGAGCTTACACAGGTGGAGTTCCAGATAATGGAGTACTTCTTTTCAAGCCCCGGCTCCGCCCTCAGCCGCACCGACATTTTAAAGCACGTGTGGGGCAGCTCATACTTTGGTGAGGAAAAAATAGTAGATGTTAACATAAGGCGCCTGCGCATGAAAGTGGAGGATGAACCTTCTAACCCCAGGCACATAGTCACCGTATGGGGGCTTGGTTACAAGTGGGAGTCATAGTGCCGCGCGTTTCCGTAAAAGAGGGGTGAGATATCATGGCGATAAAAAACAGCATAACTAAACGCTGGCTTTTAAACATTTTGGCCATAGTGCTCTTTGCCATGGTACTGCTCATCGCGACGCTTTCCTTTGCCGTGCGCGGTTACGTCTACAACGGCATACAGTCCGCCCTCAACGGCCGCTCCGTCGAGCTTTTAAATATGTTTTCAGGTTATGAAAGCAAGTCGCAGAGCGAGTTCAGCGACGCTGCGCGCGGCTACGTGGAGGACTTTCCCGACAAAGAGAGCATGGAACTCATGGTGCTTAACTCAAACGGAAAAATTATCATTGCCTCCATAGGCTTCGCTCCCGACTACAGCCAGCCAATGCCCGACTACAAGTTTGCCCTTGCCGACCAGGACGGCTACGGCTCGTGGACCGGCAAACTGACAAGCGGCGAAAAGGTTATGGCTATTACGCGGGTTATACGCACGGCAGCGGGCAGCCCAGTCGGCGCGGTACGCTACGTGGTTTCGCTCGAAAGCGCCGACAAGCAGATATTTACGGTAGTCGCCGTACTTATAGCGGCAGGCCTTGTTATAATACTTTTCATCATAGTCGCAAGCTACTACTTCATGCGGTCCATACTTACGCCGTTAAAGCAGATAAGTTCCACCGCAAAGCTCATAGCGCAGGGCGACTTCAAAGCAAGGATACAAAAGCAGAGCGACGACGAGATAGGCCGCCTGTGCGACACGATAAACGACATGGCTGACGAACTCGGCGAAAATGAGAGAATGAAAAACGACTTTATTTCTTCCGTTTCGCATGAGCTGCGCACGCCTCTGACAGCTATAAAGGGGTGGGCCGAAACACTGCAGTCAGGCGAAACCGACAGGAAAATGTTTGACCGCGGCATGGGCATAATCATACATGAGTCCGAACGCCTTTCCGGCATAGTAGAGGAGCTGCTCGACTTCTCAAGGATGCAGAGCGGCCGCATGACGCTTAGTATGGAAAAAATGGATATACTCGCCGAGCTTGGCGAAGCCGTATACATGTTCAGCGAGCGCGCCAAAACCGAGCACAAGTCCCTGCTCTACGATGAGCCGCGCATGCTGTCGCCTGTTCTCGGCGACAGGAACAGGCTGAGGCAGGTCTTTGTAAATATACTGGACAACGCGCTCAAATACACCAACGACGGCGGCACCATAAGCGTCACGGCATCCGAAAACGACGGCTCCATACGCGTCGTCATAAGCGACAACGGCTGCGGCATACCGGCGGAACACCTGCCTAAGGTGAAAAATAAATTTTACAAAGCTAACAAGACTGTACGCGGCTCCGGCATAGGCCTTGCCCTGGCAAACGAGATTATGCTTCTGCACTCCGGCAGCCTTGCCATAGAAAGCCATGAAAACGTAGGCACCGCCGTCACCATAAGCCTGCCTACCTTTGACCGACTTGAAGACAAGTCCGCCGCGGACGCGGACGACGAAAGGAATATTTGACTAATGCCAAGGGAAAAAACCAAATGTATAACTTCCATAGGCGGGCAGGCCCTCGTAGAAGGGATAATGATGCGCGGGCCGCATAAAACCGAAATCGCCGTGCGTAACACGGACGGCGGCATATCCCTCGAAGAAATGAAAACCTCCGACGGCATAGCAAAAAAGCACAAAGCCTTCAGGCTGCCGCTTTTAAGGGGCATAGCGGCATTTATTGACTCCATAGCCATCGGTTACCGCGCGCTCTCCGTTTCAGTCGAAAAGGCCGGCCTTGACTCCGACGGCGACTATGAGGAGTCTAAGTTCGACAAATGGGTTGAAAAAAAGTTCGGTGAAAAAACAATGGCCGCCGTTATGACCGCCGGCACCGTACTTGGCGTGCTTTTTGCCATAGTGCTGTTTTTTATACTGCCGACGTGGGCCTTTAACCTCATAGAGGTGCCTGCGGGCCATGGGCTGGAAGGCTGGCGTTCCCCCATCGAAGGCGCCATGCGCATGGCAATATTTTTAGCATACATAATACTCTGCTCCAGGATGAAAGACGTGCGCAGGGTTTTCGAGTACCACGGGGCGGAACATAAAACCATTTTCTGCTATGAAAACGACGAGGAACTTACCGTTGACAACGTCCGAAGGCACAGGCGCTTTCACCCGCGCTGCGGGACAAGCTTTATCGTTCTAATGCTTATACTGGGCATAATCATAGGGCTTTTCATACCTTTCAGGAACCCGTTCCTGCGCACCGCAGTCAAGATACTGTGCATACCGGCCGTTATGGCCATAGGTTACGAGCTGATAAGGTACTGCGGCCGGAACGAAAACATGCTTACACGCATAATTTCCGCACCCGGCCTCTGGGTACAGCGCATAACCACAAAGGAGCCTGACGACTCTATGATAGAAGTAGCCATCGCCGCCATAAAGGAAGTCATACCCGAAAACGGTGAGGACAGGATTGACCTGCGGGGCGGGGCAAAATGACTTTAGGCGAAGTTTACAGGCAGGGTAAAAAAGCGCTGTCGGCCGCGGGCATAGACGGCACGCCGTTCGAAGCTTCGGCGCTTTTTCAAAAAGCTTTCGGCCTTGACAGGCAGCAGCGTGTCATTTTTTCTTCCGAAGCGGCGCCGCCCGACAGCACGGAAAAGTTCTTCGCCATGGTAAAAGAGCGCGCGGGCAAACGGCCTTTGCAGTATATCTTAGGCTCGTGGCCGTTTATGGGCCTTTCACTCAGCGTCGGTGAGGGCGTGCTTATACCGCGTGAAGAAACGGAGCTACTCGTGCGCACCGCCGCGGACTTTTTAAAGGGCCGGAAAAACCCGGCCGTTATAGACCTGTGTTCCGGTTCGGGGGCTGTGGCCCTCGCCATAGCCTCGCTGTACCCCGGCGCCGAGATTGTAGCGGCCGAGCTGTACGGCGGGGCATTTTCATACCTTGAAAAGAATATAAAAGCTTCAGGGTTTACAACTGTAAAGCCTGTAAGGCTCGACGTGCTTAAGCCGCCGCCCGGTTATCTGCAAAAAGCGGACTGCATAACGGCAAACCCGCCCTACGTAAAAACGGGCGACATGGCGGCCCTCCAGGCCGAAGTACAAAGGGAACCGGTCCGCGCCCTCGACGGCGGAGCTGACGGGCTCAGCTTTTACCGTGCCTTAGCCGGTTTATGGGTTCCCATGTTAAAAAAAGGCGGCCTTATAGCCGCCGAAACCGGCGACGGCCAGGCACGCCCCGTCATGGACCTTTTGTGCAAAAGCGGTTGCGCCTTTAGCGGCATTTACACGGATTTCAACGGCATAGAGCGCGTAGCAGCGGCGGAAGCGGCCCTAAGTTAATATATGGTTAAAGCGCGTACCGCGCATAATAATGCCGCGCGCTTTCAGCGCCCGCCGGCCCCGCCCGCGCCGGGCTCTTTGTCAGTTTTCTCCGCGAATATATGCGGCAGGTACCCAAGCTGCGTAAGGACTTTGTAAAGTATGAGCAAAACCGAAAAATATATAAGTATCCAAAAGTTGCCCGCCACAAGGGCAAAGTATATCGCGGCAAGCATTGTCAGCGGATGGATATTTATAGAAGAAGAAACAATTTTAGGCTCTATTATCTGACGTATTGCCGTAATTATAAACCAGCACACTATGAGTGCCGCGGCCCTGAAAACATCGCCTTTAAAAAAGTACACAAGGCTCAGCGGTATATAAATAGTCCCCGGCCCCAGTACCGGCAGTATGTCCGCAACGCCGGTTATAATGGCGAGTACGAGCGGGTACGGCACGCCCGCGGCTAAAAAAACTATGAGCGTTTCCACAAACGTTATGAAATATATAAGCAGGTAAGACCCTATATATTTTCCGCCCATGCTTTTGCTCTGCTGTGTAATGCTCCGCATGCCGTTTCCGCCGCCTTTTGTAAAAAAGCCGGCCATAAAGCGCTTTATTGACTCCATATCTTTTGAAAAGAAATAAGTTGAGACGACCATAACGAGAAGCATAGTGAAAATGGCGGGGATAGAAGTCAGAAACCGCAGCACGCCGCTCAGGACTTTTGTTAAAACGTTCATGCCGGTTTTAAATATGTCGAAGATTTTCTCCTGGTTTTCCTTTATAAAGTCCTGGTTCATGTTTTTCATGGCCTTGCCCAATTTCTCTATCCAGTTGTTAAGAGGCGCCGCGGCGCTTTCCATTTGGCTTGATGTAACCTCCGAAATGCGCGCTATGAGCTGGCTTATCTCGTTAATAAGCCAGTAGCCGAGTAAAAACAAAAGGCCGAAAAGTATGATGTATATAAAGACAGTGGCGGCAGCCGCGGCAGCCCCGCGCGGGAAGCGCAGGCGCTTTTTAAGCCACCCTATGACGGGCTGTATCAAAAGCGCCAGCAGGAACCCAGCGATAAACGGAAACGTATACTTGAACGTCACCGTAAAAATGTAAAATATAACCGTGTATGCCACAAAAAAGATAAAAAGCGGCTTGAGCCTTGCGAATTGGGCTTTACTAAGCAATTTCTGTTTCTCCTTGCTTTTTTAGCCACCCCGCTGTATAATATGGGCGGATATTGTATTATTATTATTATTATTTATAATATCTATATGTAATTAAAATGCAGTTATGGCTTTCCGCCGAAAAAAACGTGCCGCATGCCTACAAGTAATTATTAACGCATAATTCGGACGGTTAAAGTTTACACTGGCGAATAATCCTAAAAAAATATAAAAAAAGGGAGCGCCCTGCGCTGCGGGGCACCCCAGTTGGACGTGCGGGTATTACTTCTCTTTGCCTAACAGCCAATCAACCGAAACATTGAGAATGTCGGCTAATGCCGAAAGCTCATAATCCGTAACGTAGCGGATCTGGCCTTCCAGTTTAGACAAACCGGAAGCATTCATGTCGACTCCGTTCACCTGTAACTGAGCCAGCAGTTCTTTCTGCTTCATACCCTGGTTTTTGCGGGCCATTTCCACGCGTGCCCCAACCATATTGCGGGTACCGAGTGCTTGCTTACGCAGTCTCAATTCATTCATCTCCTCTTGACTAATTTGTTTACACATATTCTCTTTTCACAAATCTGTGCGCAACCGGAGGATGCCGGGGGCTTCTTTTCTTACGGCGAACCAATCGACAATCTTCCGATATTTATAGTATAATATTTTTTTGTTTAAAATGCAATAAAAAATTGGTTTATTTTCACACGTTTATTAATTTGTTTAAAGAAAGTTCACGGTTCCTACACAATTTTATTTTGTCACAATTATTTTTAAATATTCCCCTGTAACTTTATTAATTGGAAGTGATTATATGGTAAACCATAAAAAGGATGAATTTTTAAAATCCGCTGCCGGAAACATGGCCGGCATTTACGATGCCGTTGCTTCCCACTCGCGGGAAATACAGCTGGGCAGCCTTGAACGCGGTTCGTCGGCGCTCATCATTGTGGATATGGTCAACGGCTTTGTAAAAAGGGGCGCTCTGTCAAGTCCCAACGTGCTTTCGCTAAATGAACAAATTGCCGGGCTTTTGAGAGCATGCAACAAGCTCAACATTCCGGCCGTATGCTTCGCGGACACACATTCACGGCAAAGCGCACAGTTCAGGGATTTTCCGGAGCACTGTATAGGCGGCACGGAAGAGTCCCTCGTTACCGACGAAATTGCCGCCGGTAAATTTGAACTTATACCTAAAAATTCCACGAACGGATTTTTAGAGCCGGCCTTTACCTCGTGGCTTGGAAAAAACGGCAACATCGACAAGTTCATCATAACCGGCTGCTGCACGGATTTATGCGTCCTCCAGTTTGCGCTGGCTTTAAAGGCCGACTTTAACCGCCGCGACCGAGTTTCAAGGGTCATAGTGCCCGCCGGGCTTACGGCTACTTATGATGCTCCTCGTCACAGCGCGTCGTTTATTGATACTATGTCATACTATAATATGTTGCAGAACGGCATTGAAGTCACAACAAATTTTAAATATTGAAAAGGAGCTGTAAAAAATGTTGAGGACAGGCGGCAATGAAAAGGAAAACCTAACTATGCTTACGGACTTCTACGAAATAACCATGGACAACGGCTACTTTACAAACGGTTATAAGGATAAAACCGTATATTTCGATATGTTTTTCCGGCAAGTTCCCGACGACGGCGGCTACGCTATAATGGCCGGCGTAGAGCAGGCCGCGGAATACCTCGAGAACCTCCGGTTCACCGATGACGACATATCATACCTGCGGGAGCGGAAAATGTTCAGCGAAGGCTTCCTCGGCTACCTTAAAGACTTTAAATTTATATGCGACGTGTGGACGGTACCTGAGGGTATGCCCATTTTCCCCGGCGAGCCCATAGTTACAGTGCGCGGCCCTGTCATACAGGCGCAGCTTATTGAAACGATGATACTGCTTACCATAAACCACCAAAGCCTCATAGCGACAAAGGCCAACCGCATCTGCCACGCCGCGCAGGGCAGGCCGGTCATGGAGTTCGGCTCGCGCCGCGCCCAGGGGCCTGACAGCGCCGTACTCGGGGCGCGCGCCGCGTACATAGGCGGGTGCTGCGGCACCGCCTGCACCCTGTGCGACCGTGACTACGGCGTGCCGGCACTCGGGACAATGGCTCACAGCTGGGTGCAGCTTTTTGACTCGGAGCTTGATGCTTTCCGTGCTTACGCGCGCGAATACCCGGAGGACTGCACGCTGCTTGTCGACACCTACAACGTTTTAAAGTCCGGCCTGCCCAATGCCATAAAGGTCTTTAACGAGGAGCTTCTGCCGAAAGGCTTCCGCCCTGCTGGCATACGCATAGACAGCGGCGACATAACATACCTTTCAAAAAAAGCGCGCAGGATACTTAACGAAGCCGGTTTCCCCGACTGCAAGATATGCGCTTCCAATTCTCTTGATGAATACATTATACGCGACATGCTTACACAGGGTGCGTGCGTTGACAGCTTCGGCGTGGGCGAGCGCATGATAACCTCGTCGAGCAACCCTGTTTTCGGAGGGGTGTACAAGCTGAGCGCCGTCGAAAACACTGACGGTACAATAGTGCCGAAGATAAAAATAAGCGAAAATGTTTCAAAGATTACTACCCCCGGCTTTAAACGGCTGTGGCGCCTCTACGATAAAAAAACCGGCAAAGCCATGGCGGACGTAATCACCCTTGACGGAGAAGCGATAGACGACACGAGGCCGTACGAGATATTTGACCCTGACTTTATATGGAAACGCAAGACGCTGTCGGACTTCCATGCAGTCGATATAAGGCAGCAGCTTTTTTCACACGGCAAACGGATTGGCCTGCCGCGCGGCATAAAGGAAATAAAGATGTTCTGCAAGCAGCAGATGGACACGCTGTGGGACGAAGTGCGCCGCTTCGAAAACCCGCACCACTACTACGTGGACCTTTCGCAGAAGCTTTGGGACCTTAAGAGCCGCATGATTTCTGAAAATTCATAAAGTTCCGCCTCCTAAAATTAAAAAGGCCGTACGCTTTTCATAACAGCTAAGCGTACGGCCTTTTTGATGCGTTCAGATTAATTAAACTTTACTTTCCAGATATCGCGCGCGTACTCCGCAACGGCGCGGTCACTCGAAAATCTGCCGGCGTTTGCCGTGTTGATAAAGCCCTTGCGCGCGAACGCGCGCGTATCTTTAAAGTCGCGGTTGGCGCGGAGCTTTGCTTCAATGTAGGGCTTAAAGTCGTACAGCAGGAAATACTGGTCGGGCCTGTGCCAGCTTGCGCCCTTTAGTATGGAGTCGTAAAGCCCGCGGAACACGCCGGTGCCGCCGTCGCTGAAAGTGCCGTCCACAAGCGTGTCAACCACGCGCTTTACGGCATTGTCGCCGTCATATACCGCACGGGGGTCATAGGAGTCGCGTATTGCGTCGAGCTGCTCTACCTTTGCACCGAAAATATAATTGTTTTCTTCCCCTGACTCACCGACTATCTCTATATTTGCCCCGTCATAAGTGCCGAGCGTCGGCGCACCGTTAAGCATAAACTTCATATTACCGGTACCGGAAGCCTCGGTGCCCGCAGTCGATATCTGCTCCGAAATATCGGCGGCGCAGACAAGCTTTTCAGCGTATGAAACGTCGTAGTTCTGCACGAAAACTACCTTCATAAGGTCTTTGACGCCGGCGTCGCCGTTTACCATGGAAGCTATCTCATTTATAAACTTTATAATGCCCTTCGCCCTTACGTAACCGGGCGCGGCTTTCGCCCCGAAAATAAACGCAGTAGGCGCAAAGTCCTTTATGGAACCGTCTTTAAGGCCGAAATAAATATAAAGTATGGAAAAAGCGTTCAAAAGCTGGCGCTTATACTCGTGCATGCGTTTGACCTGTATGTCGAACATAAAGTCTGAAGGGATAACCACATTTTCCTTTTTCAATATACAGCCGGCGAGCCGGCGTTTTTTTATCCGTTTTATCTGCGCAAATTCATCAATGGCATTCGCGTCGCCGCTGAACTTTTCAATGCCCTTTATAAGCGAAAGGTCGGTTATCCATCCGTCATTGCCCAAAAGGCGCGTTATGAGCGACGAAAGCTCAGGGTTGCACAGCGCAAGCCACCTGCGCGGCGTTATGCCGTTAGTTTTGTTCTGGAAATTATCGGGGATAAGCGCGTACCATTCTTTCAGCACATCATGCTTAAGTATTTCCGTATGTATTTTGGCAACGCCGTTTACAGTCGACGAAGCGTAAACAGCCAGATTGGCCATGTTTATAACGCCGCCGTTTATTACGGCGCATTTTCCAAGGTTCTCGGCGAAAGCGCCGCCCTTTTCATTAAACTCACTCTGCTGCCGCTCATTTATTTTCTTTATATACTTATATACATCGGGCAGTATCCTGCCGTAAATTTCCCCGTCCCATTTCTCAAGCGATTCGGCCATTACCGTATGGTTTGTATAGTGGAACATGCCGCGTGTCACGGCGAAAGCTTCCTCGAACTCCATACCGTACAAGTCGCAGAGAAGGCGTATGAGCTCGCACACGGCTACAGCCGGATGCGTATCGTTCAGCTGTACTGCGCAGTAATCCGAAAGGCGTGAGAAATCCCCGCCGTAAGCCTTAACATAGCCCCGGAGTATATCCTGTACGGATGCGCTGCAGAAAAAGTACTCCTGCCTTATGCGCAGTACTTTGCCTTCCTCTGTTTCGTCGTTCGGGTACAGCACGCGCGAGATATCCTCCGCGCGGTTTTTTCCTTCTACGGCTTCATCGTAACGCCCTTCGTTGAACTTTTTAAAGTCAAAGCCCGAAACAGGCTCGCACTGCCACAGGCGGAGGGTGTTTATGTTTTTGCCGCCGTAGCCTATAACAGGCATATCGTACGGCACGGCGCGGACCTCCATATCCGCAAACCTGACCGTTACGGCTTCCCTTTCGCGTCGTACTGACCACGGGTCGCCGTACCGCGCCCAGTCGTCAGGCTTCTCCGTCTGGAAACCGTCCGAAAACTCTTGCCGGAAAAGGCCGTACCTGTACCTTATGCCGTAACCCGTGACAGGGCAGGCGTGCGTGGCGGCCGAGTCCAAAAAGCACGCGGCAAGCCGCCCAAGGCCGCCGTTGCCGAGGGCGGCGTCCTCAACTTCATCAAGCCTGTTTATGTCGGCGCCTTTTTCAGCTAAGGCTTCTGATATTTCCTTTGTAAGGCCGAGGGCAAGAAGGTTGTTGTAAATTGCCCGCCCCACAAGGAATTCGGCCGAAAAATAGAAGACGCGACGCCCTTTGGCATACCGCTCCTCGCTTTCGTGCCAGCCTTTGGCGATATAGTCCATGATGCTGCGCGAAAGCGCATCGTGGAGTTCGTATGGCGCGGCCTCTTTAAAGCCGCAGCCGTATTTTTCCGAAAGCAGAAGCTCTGTCTCACGAATGATTTCATTTTCGGGCATAATAAACCCTCCATAAATTATCATAATATATTTTACGCTAATATACTACCATATGATTTCGAAAATTTCAACTTATTTTTTCCGCCTATTTCGAAATGCCTGTCTTACTTTCGTAAATAACCTAAAAAAGCGGTATTTTAAAGCATAAGAAACGGGCGGAGCATGAAAGACGTGCCCCGCCCAAAGGTTTTACCCCCAAAAATTATTATATTTAAGCGCTTAAAACGCCGCCTTACGTCGCCTCGTACCCTTTAGGCAACCCGGTGGATTCCCTTTTTACAAGCTCAGGCATAAGCAGCAGGCGGCTCACGCAGTTGCCGCGTAGGATCTGCTCCATGACAAGGCACACGTTGCGCCCTATTTCAAGCCTGTTTTGGCGTATGGTAGTAAGCGAAGGCGTAGTGTACGAGGCAAGCGGCAGATCATCGAAGCCTATGACGCTGACGTCGTCCGGCACACGGACGCCCATGCGGTAAAGCTCCCTCATAACCCCGTGCGCTATGAGGTCGCTCGCGCAGACTATGGCAGTAGCGCCGTTTTCAACGAAGCTGCTCACGTACTTGTCGGCCATATCGGAAGTGTAGTCGCCGTTTGCTATAAGCTTTTCGTCCGTTTCAAGGCCGAAGGCGCGCATCCCGCTCAAAAAGCCCTGCAGGCGTTCGTCCGACACCATGCTTACGGTTTCGCCGTTAAGCATGGCTATTTTTTTGTGGCCGAGGTTTACAAGGTGCTCCACCGCATAAAAAATCCCCTGCCTGTTGTCGACGCCGACGCACGCAACGTTTTTGTTGTAAACCACGTTGTCGAGAAGCACGGTGGGAATATTTGTCTTATCGAGCTGTTTAATGAAGTCGTTGTGCAGGTTAAAGCCTAAAAGGAACCCCGCCGAGTAATTGTTTGCCACCATAAACTCGTCGTAGTCGTACTTTGCCTCTTCGTTCATGGCAAGCGGCATGATGGAAACGTCCCACTTTTTGGCCGCGGCTTCAAGCTTGAAGCCTATTATTATATCATACCCGAACTGCTCCACCCGTTCATAGCCCATATTTTCGATAAAAACGCATATCCTTTTCGGGGCGGTATCCGACTTAGCCTGCTTAGGCACATAGCCTATCTTCACAGCAGTGCCGAGTATCTCCTGCCGCGTCTTCATGCTGACGTCGCTCGCGCCGCTCAGCCCCTTTGAAACCGTGCTTACCGAAAGGTTAAGCTTTTTCGCTATATCTTTAAGTGTAGGCATTTTTATTTTTCACATCCGAATATCATTTATCATAACTGCCGTATATAAAAAACAACTAAACATACAGATTTTAGCATATATTATGCAAAGTGTCAAATATATCAAAGCAACCGCTTCTGCATATATATATGTTGACAGTATTCGTCAAAATACTTTTCGCCCTGTGCTTCATAGCCTAATTTTTCGTAAAATTTTTGTACCCTGCACTGTGCGGAAAGGCCCGTGCTTTCCCCTCCGAGCTTTTTCGCCCTGTCCTCCAGCACTTGCACAACCGTGGAACCGAGCCCGCGGCCGCGGTATTTTTTAAGCACCGCCACACGGCCTATGATAAAAATTTTTTCGTCCGGCCCGCGCAGCAGCCTGCCGCAGGCAGCCGGCCCGCCGTCCGCGAACAGCACAAGGTGAAGCGCCCCGGGGTCCTTTTCGTCAAATTCATTTTTAAAGCCCTGCTCGTTTATAAAGACTTCCGTCCTTATAAAGCGCTCCTCGCCGTACACTTCGCCTACGCGGAATTTAAAGCATATCTGTTCTTCAGGCGTAAGGAACATCCCCTAAAAAATAATTTACCGCTTCAGCTTATATCAGAGAAAAAGCTGAGAAGGTTCCTGCAAAAATAAAATACAAGGCACGACACAGCTACGTTCCAGCCGACTGCCGGAAGCCCCCTGACTATCACCTGAAGCTGCGGGAAAGCGTCGCGCACGGCGAGGCTCAAAGCGGCGCCCGGCGCCATGATGATAATAAGCATGAAAATATACAGCAGCATGATTACTCCGCGGTTTGACATCGAGCCGAAAAGCCGCTGCGCCAGCACGTTGCCCGCCGTAAACAAAAAGCCGCAGCTCGCGTACAGCAGCGCGCAGAAAAGCCCCGTAAGCGGGTTTGCGCGCGCCGCGGCGCACATAACGGCAAATATAACCACGCCGTCCAGGGCGGGTTTTATTATAGTCGTCATGCTTGCCCATATAAGCTTTTTAAACGGCGGCTCCGGCACAAGGTAGATGTACGGCTTTGCGAGTTCCCGCGTCCAGTCTCCTAAGCCGTTCATAAAGAAAAGTATATATATGCTTATGCCGGCCGATACCAGCATTGCCCCATCAGACGTAAAGCCGGCCGATACGTTTAATATAATAAAGTAAGAGATAAGGTTTACCGTCAGCATTACCGCCGTCGTCGTGTCGGCAAAAACGAAGCGGCTCCTGCGTCTTGCCTCGCATATATGCTTGTAAAAGAACGTATTGGCGCCGCAGCCCTTGCCAATGCCGGTTCTGCCGGTACGCACCTTTCCTTTTTCGTTTACGTTTCTCCTGCCGGTGTACGCCCGCCTGCCCCTGGCAGCCTCCGCTGCTTCGAAACGTACCTGTGCCGTTTCCAGCACGTCTTCATAATAATCAACATCCGTTTTAACAAACAGTATAATACTGATAATTAAAAATACCGCTATGACAGCCGTAAACGCCGCGGCCCGCGCCATTTGACCGGCAATAAACGCAAATACCGCGCCCTGGAACCACCCGGCGAGCGGTATATACTCAAGGTACGGTGACGAAATCGCCGGATAAATAGCCGCAGCCGTCCGCCCGTTGCGGCAGAATATAATAATAAAAACAAGCACGTTAAGGCCTAACGCCGTATAAATCAGCGCCCTCGCCGCCGCCGTGCGCTTTTGGCTGCCGTGTACAAAGCTGTAGGTGAGCAGCGAAAACACCTGCACGCTGAAAATAAAAAGCGCCATGAAAATTATGAGCAGCGCCACGCCGCCAAGCGTTATGGGGAACGTGTCGAGCAGCGTGCCGCTGTAAAACGCCATGAAAACGAAGCTCAGAAGTATGCCCGCCATCTGCTTCAAAAGGCCGTAAAAAAGTACCGCTTTAGGCGAAACCGGTGAAACAAAAAGGAAGTTTACGTCTGGCATACTGAAAATCGCAGAACCCTTTTTTAGTGAAGACAAGGCATTCTGCGTACCTAAGAACAAAAGGAGTACGAGGAAAATGCCCTGCAGCAGACGCATATCCTTAAAATCACGCTGCTTCGCCGGAGACTTCACGGTATCTATAAATACAAAGACAAGGAACGCTATGAAAAAGATATAGAGCAGCAGCTTCGAAGGGTGATGCAGAATATCTTTTATAAAATTTTTTACCTGCCTGCGTATAAGGTAATTTACAGCTTTCATTGCCCCGCCCCGTTTCCGCCGCCTTCCGTTATGGAAAAGAACAGTTCTTCGAGGCTTTCGCCGCTTTTTTCGACTTCGTCCCTGGTGCGCACCGCCGCTATCCTGCCGTTCATCATTATAAGGGCTTTGTCCCAAACGTCGCGCACGCTGTCGAGCATATGGGTGCTTTCCAAAATAGAGCACCCCCCGCCGCGCAGCTCAAAGAGCATCTCTTTAAGCTGTTTTATCGCGTGCGGGTCAAGGCCGACGAGCGGCTCGTCCAAAAGCAGCATCTTTGGCTGCGGCAAAAGCGCGCAGCATATGCTTATCTTCTGCTGCATGCCCTTGGAAAGCTCCTTGCCGAGCTTATCCCTTTTGTCGTAAAGCTCCATGCGTTCAAGGAGGTCGTCGGCCCTGCCGCGCCAGTCCTGCAGCCTGTAAGCTCGCGCTATGAACTCCATATGCTCGCCCACCGTAAGCATTTCCATGGGCGCGGGCATCTCCGGTATATAGCCGAAGCTGCGCTTTGCCTCGACGCTTTTGTTTTCGTGCCCGCATATGAGTATGTCGCCGTGGAACCGCAAAAGCCCGGCTATACACTTTATCGCTGTTGACTTTCCCGCGCCGTTAGGCCCTGCCAAAACAGCTATCTCACCGTCGTTTACCGTAAAATCCAGATTATCGTTTGCAAGCAGTTTGTTGTACTTTTTGGTAAGGCCGTGTACTTCAAGCATAAATTCTCCTTAATATTACTTTTGGTATATCTGTGCATTGTATTATGATTTAAAACCATATTTCTTTGATTTCTATTATTGTATGACAGAAGCGCCCTTTTGTCAAATGCCTGCCTGCCGCCTTAAAACAGCGCAATTATAAAAAAACCCCGGCCGCACTGCAGCGGACGGGGTTTGCAAAATGCATTATTTACATATCCTCAAAGGAAATTTTAACAAAAAACGAAACCGAGCACGACGGCTGCAGCACGGAGCCCATGCCCCTGCCGAAGGCTGAGGCCGCGTTGTCGTAAAAGCCCGTCGCAGGCTCAAACGCACAGTTCACGTCGCCGCGGAAACCTCCCCTCGTACACCAAAAGCCGAGGTACGGCAGCGCATCGGGGTTATATTCGATTACCGCCCTTAATGCGTGCGCGGGGTATTCGTAGCCGCATCTGCCCTCGCGCACTTTGCCCTTTAAATAAAATTTAGACGAAGGCTCCCGGGGCGGGCTTAAAAAGCGCCCTGTAAACGGCATCTCCGTACCGGCTGCGCCGAACTCGCGCGAACTCTGCACGTTTACGAGTACGCCCGTCCCATCGGGGTAAAGAAGCCCCATGCCGTCCTCGATATTGACAAGGCAGTGGAACGCCCACAGGTAAGGGAACGGATCTTCTCCGGTGTTACTTATTTTGTACCCGCATTTTATGCCGTTTTCCTCAAGGCTGACACGCTTTTCATATATATAAGGCAGTATTTTACTTTTACAGCGCATGACAACGCAGTCGCTGCCCGTCGAAAAGTCAAAGGCCGATGACCAGATTTCCCCGTGGTCGGGGTACTTTACTTTTCTGCCGCCAATACATATGCCGCAGCTGTCTATGGTAGGGAAAGCATCGTCAAAGCCGCACGCCTCATATTTGCTGAAGTCGTCGCCTAAGGAAGCTTTTTTGAAGGATCCACGCGGATTTTGGAAAAGCAGCTCAAAGTGCTTTGCCTTTTCATAGAGCGAAGCCACTTTACCCCCGTGTTCCGGCAGGACAACGGCGGACGCTTCGGAGTTTTGCAGTACGGCGGCTTTTTCTCCGTGCCATTCAGTTACGGAAACCACAGTTAAAACCTCCCCTTTATCCTCTAAGGTCTTTTAAAAAGCCAAGGTGGTCTTTTGCCCCTGCATGGTTCGGGTCTTCGGCGAGTATCTTTTTAAGCTGGCTTTCGGCTTCGTCAAAGCTGCCGAGGCCGATGTTGCCGAGCGCCATCATGTAAGTGCAGTGGAAGCGGTTCTTTTTGTCAAGATCCTCGTCAAAGATCATAAGGTCCGGAAGCGAGACGGCAAAGTAGTCTATCATTACATGGTCATAGTAATGTTTTTCACCGTAAGTCACGAGTTTGTTAAAGCGGCTGCCGGCTTCTTTAGCATTGCCGAGCTTAAGCCACGCGAGTCCCTGGTAAAATATTGTTTCCGGCGGCTGGTCGTTGTAGTACATCATGCCGGCCGGTTCCGAAAGGCCCGTGGAAGCTTTTTTGAAACATTCCTCCGCTTTTTCCTTTTCGCCCATTCCTTCGTAAGCGCATCCCATAAAATAATAAATGTTGTTTTCCTGCGCTATTATCAGCTTGCCTTCGCCGAGGTTATGCGGGTAAACCGTGGCTTCTTTCAGCAGCGAAACGGCTTCGCCGTACTTTTTATCTTTTATGGCGGCTTTTGCAAGGCCGACCCTGCACGCCACATACTGCGAGATGACTTTGCCTTCGCCGCCCTCCCAAGGGTGGAACACGCGGCCCGCTATAAGCTCCTTTGCTTTTTCGAAGCTGCCTGACATGTTGAGCAGCGCCGCATACTCAACATAAAGGTCGTCGCGGTCCTTAACAAGCTCCGGATACATTTGGAACGCCTTGAGGCGCTCGTCCGGCGATATGTCGAGCTTTTTCTTCAGCTGGTCAAGCTCCATGAAAACGCGCGAGTCAGTCGGGTCAAGCGCAAAAGCATCGTTCATTTCCCTCAAAGCTTCACTGCCGTCGTGTTTTTTATTATAATAAGCAAGTGACAGGTTGCGATGCACGGTGGCGAAAGACATATCGGTTTTTTCGGACTTTTCCCAGCAGTCCACGGCTTCTTTGTACTGTTTTTTGTCATACCAGAGGTTACCGAGGTAATAGCTTGCTTTTGCGTCGGAGGGATTCTTTTCAGCGGCGTTTTGAAGCACGAGTATATCTTCAAGCCTGTGCGGGAAGCAGTAGTCGCTGCACGCCTTTGCGGCAAGGGTTAAGAAGCTTTTCTCTTTTTCCGCTTCACCGAGCCTGCCGCTGTAAAAAGCAAGGTAATAGTACATAAGCGGGTAAACGCCCATGCGGTCGTCCTGCATGCCGGTATAATACGACAGCAGCTCCGCGGCCTCGCCGTACATGCCCGCCTGCGCGTAGTCTATGGATATCTCTATAAACGGGTTCGGGCTTACGTCCATAAGCCCGTAAAGGCTCTCCATGGTTTTACCGTAAGCTTCATTATCCCCTTTGCACTTAGCAAGGAGCGCCGTTTCAAACCTTGAAGTAAAGTCAAGCGGATCTATGGCAAGGTTTTCTTCAATGTACTCGCGCGCCTTTTCGGTATATCCGAGCTTTCTGAGCAGCGCGAGCTTAAGGCCCCTTGCTTTCATATTATGGTAATTAAAAAGTACGGAGCGACCAATATGCTCAAGCGCATTGCTGTAATCTTCGAGGGAAGCATCTATGCAGGCAAGCTGGTAATACGCCGCGCCCTGCCATGCGCCGTTCCATGCGGACTTGTAAAACGCGTCGTATGCTTCGGCGCTCCTGCCCGTATACTTAAGGCTGAGGCCGAGGTTGTAGTACGGCTCGCCGTCGTAGGGGTTAGGGTTTGAGCGCGTGAGCTTTTTAACCGCGGCTTCAAAATACTTTTGCGCCTGTGCAAATTTACCGCGGCTCAAAAGCAGCCTGCCGTAGGCGTTGTTAAGGCGTATGTCAGACGGGTCGCGCCGCAGCCCCTCAAGGTAGTAGTCGGCCGGCTCGCGCGTCGCGTGGCGGTACTGCTCTATGTGCAGTCCGTAAAGGAACAGGTCCTCCGCAGACTTCACTTCCGACGGCTGCGGTATTTCTTTAGCCGGCTCTGGTATCTTAGGTATAGGCTTCTCTTTAGGCGCGCATGTTATGACGTTCGCGCCGTTTTCGTCGTAAACTTCTAAAACGCATTGGCTTGCCTTAATGTTTTTATACTCAGGGTATATTTCATCAAAGGCTTTTTGGGGCGAAAGGTCCGTGCGCCTGTCGGCGCAGACCCTGCCGCCTGCGCGCACTGATATATGCGCATTTTTGTATTCCGACGTAGTGTAAACGACGGCGTGCAGGCCGTCTTCCGTCTGCTCTATATTGGCTGCCGCGTTCACGTTTGCGTTTTTCATAACGCCGGCTTTTTTATACGGCATGAAGTACTGGGTAAATGTTTTTTCCTCAAACGGTTCAAGCCATGAAAAGTCGGGCTGGTTGTCGGTGTAACAGCCGGTCATAAGCTCTACGTAAGGGCCGTCGCTGTCAGTAAGGTTGCGGTCCCAGGCTTTGCCGAAGTCGCCGCAGCCCCACGTCCACTGCTTTTTGCCCGGTGAGATATGGTGGTCCGCTACGTGGTAAATGCCCGCCTTTTTAGCGTGGTCGTAGCCGCCTACAAAGTCGTAGTCGGAGTGGTACGCCATGTATGAGGTCGGCACGGGTATATTTTTGTAACGTGAAATATCAACGCCGGAAGAGTAGTCCACCTTATAATATGTCCCCGTTGCTATGGGGAAAGTCGAAACGTCGCGTTTGCCGTGATCCATAACGGCCGTAACGTCAGGCGGAAAAACCGACTGCGTGTCACCGTTTACCGGTACAGCGGGGTTTGCCCACCAAAGGAAAGTCTGGGGCATATTTGTGCGGTTGTACAAAGTCGTCTTAAGCTCTATATACGCCTTATCCGGATAAAGCGTTATGCGCGTCATTCCCTTTGTGCGGAACATATTTTCTATTTCGCCGACGCACACGGTGCAGCTGCCGTCTTTGTTGTGCAGGACTTCGTAATTAACCGGGTCAAACGTGCTCGGGCGGTGGTGCTGCGGCCAGTTGAACTCTATGCCGCCGGATATCCACGGGCCGGCGAGCCCGACGAGCGCCGGCTTAATGACGTGGTTGTAGTAAACGAAGTCAAAGCCGTCCGTTTTGTCATAGGCGCGTTGTATTCTTCCGCCTATTTCGGGTAAAATCATAACGTAAAGGTACTTGTTCTCAAGGTACAGCGCGTGGTATGTCCTGTTTGTTTTTTCTCCGGTTATCTTGTCTACCACGCTGTGCGGGTAAACGCGGCCGGAGCTGCCCTGATACACCCTTTTTTCAAGGAACATCGGGTTTTTGTCGGGCTTGCCTATGGTGTACGTAGGTATTGCCGTGTCTTCTTCCCAAACGGCCACGCCGCTTTTTATGTTCTTAAGCATTTTAAAGATTCCTCCGTTGGTCTGTCAAAATATGTTGCGCATTGCCGCCCGACGGAAGACCGCGCCGTACCTTTCATGTGAAACTAAAGGTACTCCAGCCCGCTGTAACGGCTGAACGGGTAAGTTTCGTCCATGATGATACTGCAGTTTGTGACTATATTCTTTCCGTCCGGCAAATGGTTTTCGCCTGCCAGAAGCCCGTACAGCAGTTTGCACGCAAGGTAAAACTGCTGCGACGGGTTTTGGTAAATGGTAGCGCCTATTATCCCGTTTTTAAGAAAATGCTCTACTCCCGATGTGTACTCATGCCCTATGACGACTATCCTGCCCTTGTTGCCGGTGTCTTCAACGGCTTTGGCAATCCACTCCGTAAGGCCGTTTGAAATGTATATGGCCTTAAGCCCGGGAGTCCGGTTTATGACTTCGAGCGCTTTTGCGTAAGCGTTAATATAGTAGTCGCGCTCGCTTATGCCAGCTATGGTCGAAACGTCAGCTATCTCTATGCCCGGGCAGTCCTGCTTTATCTTTTCGGTGAAGCCCGCCACGCGCACACGCATGCCCTCTGTCGTGTAGAGGGGCTTAAACAGGGCTATCTTGCCCTCGGCGCCTATATAAAGGCTTACAAGTTTGGCAGCGAGCCTGCCTATCCTTCTGTCGTCCGGCCCTACATGGAACGCTTTGCCTTTAAACTCTATGTCGTCTATGACCGTGGCGACCGGCATGACGCCGCTTATCTTTTCGAGGCGGCCTGTCACACCGGACGGCGAAAGGACTATGCCCTTGACGCCTTCGTCCAGCAGCTTGTCTACCGAGGCCATCTGGTCCTCAACAGAATAGCTTGAGTAGTGGTCCGTGACGAGCTGTACGCCAAACGGTAGCAGCTCGGTGCGCGCGCGCTTTATGCCCGCGGTTATCTCTGACCAAAACTCTTTTTCCACCAAAGGGTACGTAAGGCCTATTTTTATATTTTTCTTTTTAGCCACGAGCGCTTTTGCTATCTGGCTCGGTTTGTACTGGAGTTTGTTTACGGCGGCGGTGACGCGCTCGATGTTCTCCTTTGAAACGCGTCCGCGGTTGTGCAGCACCCTGTCGACTGTCCCTATGGACACATTAGCGAGTTTTGCGACGTCTTTTATCGTGGGCTCTGTTTTTCCCATGTCTGTCTCCTATTCCGAAAGTAATTGATTTGCCTTTACAATAAAGTTTGTATATTCCAATAATAATACTTTTTAGCCGTAAAGGAAAGATACCAATTACCTGCGCCCGCCAAAGCGGAAAAACACGCGCGTTTTAAAGTGCATAACCGCGCCGTCTAAAATTAGTGTTAACGATAACATACAGCTATTATATTCGATAGGCGTCACCGTGTCAATATCTATTCGCCAATATAATCATAAAATGCGACTGTTATGTATAATATTTCACAATCATAGATGCGTTTTATGAAAAAATTTATTAAAAATGTGTTGACAAACCGCTTTCATCGTGTATAATAAAGTTGTGTTCACGTTAACGCAACTATAATAGCTAAATTGGGGGCTGATATTCGGCACTTTATTGGTTACACTTCTAAATTTTGGGTTAACGATAACTGCGATTTTAGGATTTTAGAGCGTACGGAACTCCAAACAATACGGTCAAGGGGGGTAAGTGAATTTGGCTGATTACGTTGAGTTCAAACATATAGAAAAAGTGTTCCCGGGCGTCAGGGCGCTCAAAGACATTTCTTTCAAAGTGGAGAGCGGCATTGTTTACGCTTTTTTAGGCGAAAACGGAGCCGGCAAGTCCACACTGCTGAAAATACTCAACGGCGACTACATGCCTACGTCGGGCGAATACATTATCAACGGCGAAACGGAACATTTTTCAAACCCGAAAGAAGCCATTGAACACGGCGTAAGCGTAATCTACCAGGAACGGCAGATTGTCATGGACATGACCGTCGCGGAAAATGTTTTTCTCGGCGGCTGGCCTAAAAACTCAAAAGGGCTTATTGATTATGACCTTATGAACGGTAAAACCGCGGAAATAGCCAAAAAGTTCGGCATAAACATTAACCCTAAAAGCAAGGCAAGCGAGATAAGCATTGCCTACCAGCAGATGGTGGAAATAATGAAAGCCATCAACCGCGACTGCAAAATCATTGCTTTCGACGAGCCTACGTCGAGCCTCGGCGACGAGGAAACGGAGATACTCTTTAACATCATACGTTCCCTGCAGTCCGAAGGAAAAATAATTTTTTACGTTTCGCACCGTATGGACGAAATCCGGCAGATAGCCCAAAAAGCTATTATTTTCAAAGACGGCAGCCTCGTGGATGTCGTGGACGTTGAAAAAACCTCCGACGACGAGCTTATCAAAAAGATGGTCGGCAGGAGCCTCGGCGATATTTTCAAAGAGTTAAAAAGGAACGACAAAATCGGCGAACCTATACTTGAAGTCAAAAACCTTACTACTCATTATGTTAAAAACGTTTCGTTTAAAGTGCATAAAGGCGAGATCCTCGGATTTTCCGGCCTTGTCGGCTCAGGCCGTACTGAAACCATGCGCGCTCTTTTCGGGGTTGACAAGGTGCTTTCCGGCGAAATACTGCTTAACGGCAAGCCGATACACCCTTCATGCCCTACGGATGCCATAAAGCTCGGCATTGCGTACTGCCCGGAAGACAGAAAAGAAGAAGGCATCCTGCCCAATATGTCGGTCGGTACAAACATAACCATTTCAGTTATGGAACGGTATAAAAGCAAGTTCGGGCTGCTCGACTTCGGCAAAGAAAACAAAACCATACAAAAAAATATAGAGGACCTCAAGATAAAGACGCCGCAGCAGGAAACACTCATAACACAGCTCAGCGGCGGAAACCAGCAGAAGGTCATCCTCGCGCGCTGGCTCGAAACAAACCCCGACGTCCTCATACTTGACGAGCCGACAAAAGGCATCGATGTCGGCGCTAAGTCGGAATTTTACAAAATAATATGCGAATGCGCAAGATCCGGCAAAGCCGTCATCTTCATTTCTTCCGAAATGCCGGAGATAATCGGCATGAGCGACAGGGTAATCGTTATGAAAGGCGGTAAAATCTCCGCCGAGCTGTCAAGGGAAGAAGCCAACGAGGAAACCATACTTAAATACGCAATGGTGTCAATGGTATCTTAAAAAAGTCTTACTTTAAAGGGAGGTTCGATGCATGAAGAAAAAAATTGAGGTAAGCGGCGACCTTAAAGAAAAAATCGGCCTTATGTTCGTGCTTATCATTGAGATAGCGATTTTTTCCTTTATGAACGGCAACTACTTCAGCGCGGCAAACGCTAAAAACATACTTGTTTCATCGTCACTCACAGGGCTTGTAGCCATCGCCGAAACATACCAGATTATCGCGACTTCAATCGATATGTCCACAGGCTCCGTCGCCGCCTTTTCCGGCGTGTTCGCGGCTATGCTTCTTAACAAAGGCATGAACCCGGTAGCGACGCTGCTGTTCGCGCTCGTAGCCGGAGGCATTGTCGGCGTGATAAACGGCGTGTTTGTGACAAAACTAAAGATAGAGCCTTTCATAACGACACTTGCCACCATGGAGATAATCCGCGGTTTCGCATACATTATATGCGACGGCAAAGCAGTGTATATCAGCGATGATTTCTTCATCAATTTAGGCTCGTACCAGATATTGGGGTTCCTTTCAATCCCTGTTCTCGTCCTCATTATTTCGTTCATAATTTTCGGCATAGTCTTAAAAAGGACATGCCTCGGGCGGAGCGTTTACGTTTTGGGCGGCAACAAATACGCTGCAAGGCTCGCGGGGCTGAAGCCAAACACAATTATTCTGAAAATGTTCATCATTTCCGGCGTACTGTCCGCTTTAGGCGGCGTGTTCCTCGCGGCAAGGATGAACTCCGGCCAGCCTTCGGCCTGTGACAACCTGGCTTTTGACGGCGTCACGGCGGCTGTACTCGGCGGCACGGCTTTCTCCGGCGGCGTAGGCACCATGCTCGGCACAGTTATAGGCGTGTTCATCATACAGTGCTTCAACACCGGGCTTACCATGATGAACGTACAGATATTCTGGCAGGATGTAGCGCAGGGCGTACTCCTTATACTTGCCCTGTCGTTCGACTACTTTAGGAAACAGAGAAGGAACAAAAAGCTCATACTTGCAAGCGAAAACTCCAAATAATATATTCCAGCCATGGCTTTAAGCCTGAATTATAAAAAAGGGAGTATGTGTATTATGAAAAAAGGTAAATTTCTGCGTGCGGCCATCGCCCTTACCCTGACCGCGGCACTGTTCGCCGGATGTTCCTCATCGTCAGGGTCTTCAAGCTCCGGCAGCACGTCATCAGCGGCCGCGTCAAGCGGCTCCTCTGCCGGCAAGGAAGCAAAAGACATCGTCCTCGCCGGTATATACAAAATGGGCGACGCTACATGGTTTATCCAGGAAGGTAAAGCTTCCGAAGAAATGGCCAAAAAGATGGGCGCTTCCAAGTTCCTTTACATTGATGCAAAGCAAAGCGGCGACACGTACATGAAGGCACTCGACAACGTCATAACTCAGAAAGTGGACGGCGTGCTTGTCTGCACACCTGACCAAAACTTAAGCCAGGTAACTGTAAAGAAACTCACAGCCGCAAATATACCCGTCATAGCTGTTGACGATGCGCTCCAGGATGAAAGCGGCACGCTCCTTGCGCCATGGGTAGGCATAGATGCGTACAACATCGGCGCTTCCGCAGGCGAATGGATCGCAAACTACATCAAGACAAACAACCTCGTCAACGACAGCACGTGCGGCATAATGTACCTCACGGCAGAAACTGTTTCCAGCTGCGTGCCGCGTACAAAGGGCGCGCAGGCGAAAGTCAAGGAAATCATCCCCGACTTCCCGGCAAACCGCACTTTCTCCGCCGACTATGACACAAACACTGAAAGCGGCAACAAAGCTGCCAACACCATCATAACCGCACATCCGGAAATTAAAAAATGGATGGTTATCCCTGTAAGCGACGAAGGCGCGGCAGGCGCCGCGAGGGCCATAGAGGCAGCCGGCCTGCAGAAGGATTCATGCTGCATAGGTCTCGGCGGTTACCTTGCCCCCGGCGAATTTGCAAAGAAAACCTCCCCGTTTAAAGCAGCCGCTTATTTCTCCGCAAGGGACGTCGGCGGCACGGCAGCAAAAGAAATGATGGAGTACCTTACAAAAGGCACGGCTATCAAAGAAAAATACGCTGTAAGCGCAACCATTGTCACGCCTACAGACGACCTTAAAACCATCATGCCAGAATATATGAGCTGATCCTTTTAAAAATCAAAGCAAAACATTGTGAATCGAGATTTAACGGACCGTAAAATCACAGGATACCGCCGGTGAACCCGCAGCATGGGTTCGGCAGAAAAAACTTTCGCGGCAAGGGTGGGGCGGCATTGTCTTCCCGCCCCGCGCCGCAGTTTTCATGCCGTACTTTTAGCTGCGGTTTACCGGTGATTTTTTTATACAACGGTATGAGAAAAGGTATGAAGAAATGAAAAAAATACTTTATGAACAGATGGTTCCCGACGAACTCATCGAAGAAAAAAAGAAAAACGGGCTTGCCTACCTGCCGGTAGGCTCGCTTGAGTGGCACGGCCCTCACATGGGTATGGGCGTCGACACTTTCAACGCTTACGAAGTAAGCAGGCGCGCGGCGCTGAAGACCGGCGGCGTAGTCATGCCGCCGGTCTTCATGGGCACCGAAAAGCGCCGCAGCCCCGAAACGCTTCGGAAAATCGGCTTTGACGGAACTGAAAATATAGTTGGTATGGACTTCCCCAAAAACAAACTCAAGAGCCTTTACTGGCCGCAGGATTTATTTGAGAAAATAATGGCGCAGTACATAGAAATGCTTATAAGCGCTGATTACCGCCTTATAGTCATGGTAAACGGCCACGGCGCCGACAACCAAGTCGAAATACTTGAAAAGCTCGCTAAAAAATATACTGAAAGTACAAACACCACAGTGTTGTACACGTTTGCACTGCCGGAAGGGTGCATCCTGCCCACAGGCCACGCCGGCCTTGCCGAAACTGCCGTCACGCGCTGTATATGCCCCGCGTGCGTTGAGCTCGGCAGGCTCCCGCAAAAACCTGAAAAACTGAAAAACACGGACTTTGCCATAGTAGACAGCGAAACCTTCGCAAACGGCCCCGCTGAGGGTTTCACGGTGCGCTACGACCCGCGTGACGCAACGGCTGAGTCGGGGGATATTTTTATAAATGAAACAGCCGCAATAATAATTGAAAAAGTTACAAAAACTTTAAACTACTTGAAAAACAGCTCTGCCGGCATTAAAATGTAAAATAACAAATATAGTTCGGAGGGGTACTTACATGCTGTCCGCACAACTTAAAAAGGAAATTGAGCAGGGGAAACTACGCGACAGGCTCCTGCGCGTCTACGGCAACGGCCCCGCAGAAGCCGCTGAACAGGAAAAACGGCTGCTCAGCGCAATAACGGAATTTGAAAAACTATACGGCGAAGGCCGCGATATATCGATTTTCAGCGCCCCGGGGCGCACGGAAATCGGCGGCAACCACACCGACCACCAGGG
>ENA-UOOM01000779-UOOM01000779.1-fermentation-metagenome-genome-assembly--contig:-NODE-779-length-33850-cov-11.280456_pt1 | contig 33850 bp, 29 predicted proteins | sample MGYA00245781_ERZ724031 | MGnify/ENA primary metagenome ERZ724031 (study PRJEB28704, sample SAMN03018317) | fermentation metagenome | biome: anthropogenic terrestrial biome; feature: soil; material... | reverse complement strand
TTAGTATTGATTTTTGATAATTATTTATTATAATTATATATATTAATATTAATATTTTAAATTCTTAAAATTAAAAAATTCACGAATTATTGATTTTGTGAGAAAGTGTGATATAGGATATAATGCTGTGAAATTAAACATTTTTTTAGCTGAGGACAGTTTAACGGATTCATCAACAATAAGTAATCAATTAAATCACTGGGCAAAACAAAAAAATTTGCATATAAATATAGATTGCGTTAATGAGCTTTCATATAAAGAGGTTTCTATAGCCTGCGTTCATAATATTTTATTTTTAGATATTGAAGTTCCTGTAATTAATGGTCTTGATTTTGCAAAACTTGTAAGAGATCATAATCAACATATACCAATTGTATTTTTTACAAGCCACAAAGAACTTGCAATATACGGATATGATGTACAGGCTATGTCTTATATAATAAAGCCAAGCATGCAATCAGATATAGATAAATGCATGGATAGATTTTACCAAAAAAGGCTTCAAAACAAATCAACTAAAATTATTATTCCAACAACTACAACGGAAATTGACTGTTATTATCCTAACCAAATAGTTTATATAGAAGCGGTAAAACATTACACTAACCTATATACTTTGGATGACTGTATACCATATCGTCTTCCATTTAAAAAAATAAATAACTTACTTCCAAAACCTACTTTTTTTAATTGTTACCGTTCTTTTACAATTAATTTAAACTATGTATGCGGTGTAAATAACAACGAAATCATTTTAATTCATGACAAAAAAGTCCTTTTAAGCAAAAATTATGTATACGAGTTTAAAAGATGTCTACTTAATTTACATAAAGGAGATTAAAATGATTGAGAACTGGACTTGGAGCCTTCTGGAATATATAATTGATATTTTTGATTGTGGAATAACCATCTTCCTATTCCATAGTGTTATGACTCCGAAATATAAAAAAAATTGGATTCCTTATTTATTTTGCTTTATATTTGCGTCTACCCTATTTTGTATTAACCACATTACAACGAGTTTAATAGGTGTTTTTCTGTTTACGCTCGTATTTATATCTTATAACTGTTTTGCTATGAAAGATCAAATAGGGGCAAAAATTTTTTGGCCATGCTATTGTGTAATCATGTTTAACATAGTCGATTCGCTTTCCACTTCAATAATTCATTATTTAATATCGCCGACATCTTGGAATATCAGTTCTTCTATTATTCCCATTGCAAGCGGAGAACGCTTTATCGATATGATAGTTTCAAGGGCTTTGATTGCAGCTATTGTAATATTTACTTGCAGAAAAAAGTTTTTACCCATATATTTGGATTATTATATTTGGCTTATTTTATGTATAGAACTTTTTTGCTTGGGAGTATCGGTTTCAATTCTTTTAGAATATATCTATAAGTGGAATGTTCAAAACCATTTGGTTTTTTTAGTAATATTTTTCATATTATTAGTTTGCGTTCTGTCCTTTGTTTTACTGAATATATTTTCAAAACAGTCTGACGATATTTCAAAATTGAAAATAAAGTCGGCTAAAGCTGAAATGAACAAGAAATTCGCAAAACAAGCTGTTTCCGCATATTATTCCCTTAAAAAGTGGAAACATGATTCACATAATCATATAGAAGCCATAAATCAAATGGCTAAAAAAGGCGAAACAAATAAAATAGTCCAATATATAGACTCTTTGGAACAGCACTTTGATTCCGACTGTTTTTTGGTAGCTACGGGTAACAGCTATATCGATGCAATTGTCAACTCTAAGCTTCAACATGCAAGAGCTAATAACATTAAGTTTAGTATAAAACTTGAAATCCCAAATTTAGAAGAAGTAGATAATTTTGATATTTGTTCACTAATCGGAAATTTACTCGACAACGCTATTGAAGCAAATCAAAAAATAGAAAATATTAACGACAGATATATAAATTTTCAAATACAATTTTCTTCCCCATTCTGTTTAATTCATTGCGACAATGCCATTTGCGAACCACCGAAAGAAATAAAAAAGCACTTAATTTCAACAAAGTCCGGCGAAGGACATGGAATAGGAATTACACAGATAAAAGATATAACAAAAAAATACGATGGAATATATCAATACAGCTTTAATTCAAAAACTTTTACATTTGATATAATGGTTCCCGTCAATCCTGTACAAACCTCATTACAAATATTTTGTTATAATCAAAAGGAAGAATAAAAATGATAAACACATTTTCAGCTTGGATAGCCGGCAAGCTATTAAAAAATAACGCAATTAGTGCCGATGACCTTGAAGTTCAAATTTACGGTATTACCGCTATTATCTGCACAGCATTAAATTACTTGATTTTATTGGCACTGGCAATTTTTTTTCACAGGTTTGTTGAGGCAATTATTTTTTTAATATTCTATATGAGCCTTAGAAACTTTATAGGGGGATGGCACGCTTCTTCACCACTTAAGTGTACGGTAATTGGAACCATTCTATTATTTACATACATGCTTATTGCAGAATTCCTACCCGCAAAAATTTTAACCGGATTGCTTTTAGGTGGAGTGGCTTTAATTCTTATTTTTATGTACGCTCCATCCTATATGGACAAAGATTATACCCCCGAAGAAATAGCTTCATTCAAACATAAATCACGTATAATAGCTTTAATTATGCTTTTAATAATCGTCACATCATCATTTTTAACTTTTTGGGAATATCGCATCACTTTCCAAGTCTATGCAGGTATGGGGATGTTTTCAGCAGTTCTGACAATGCTGCCCGTACGGTTTAAAAATCTAAAATGCTAACTAATATAATAAAAATTAAAATGAGCATATTGGGGTAATACTTTGTAAAAATGAAGGTCTGCAAATCGTCAATTTACAAAGAAACCAATATGCTCTCTGCTTTGGATTAAACCGTAAGTTTTTAATTTAAGTATTAATTTAATCCTTTTAAGTAACATGAAGCTTTTACCGGCAATTTAAAAATACCATAAAATTTAATATGTAGTTCCAATAGTATACATACTTAACTAACTGGTTCGGTAAAGTGTGGTTTTACAAACTAAATTGAAATTATTTTAATGGACACTTGTAAATTTAAAAATTATATAACACCGCAAATAAAGCTTTTTTAATCCACCTTATTTTCATACTGTTCAAATTCCATGTCCTCAATAATTTCATCTAAACTAATTGGAAAAACCGAACCCCTTTGCAGTTTTTGTGCCACACAAATTGCTTCCTCCAAATCATGAGACACAATTCTGTCTGTTTTTTCAACACGGGTTACCATGATTTCAACCCCAAACCCAGTGTTGCGGCTACCATAAACATAATATTTTAGGCTGTTGCCGTTCAGCTCAATATTTCCTACACATTTTCTCATTTTCGCCCTCCTTGTTTTGTGAAGTATAACCACACATTACTGTTATCATAATGTAATTAGCGAAAATATTCAAGATAAGAAGGGCGAATATTGTCGTGATTATTGTAAATACGCAATATGATACACCTTTTCAAAAACACCGAGCATATATGGTATGCTAAATTTTTACCATTTTTTTACACAATTTCCAACAAATTAAAGCGCATAATACGCCCAGTATTGCCCCAACTATAATATCCATTGGGTAATGAACAAAAAGAAATACTCTTGAAAATGCAATTAATGAAGCAAGCACTAAAGCCGGTATCCCAAATTTTCTGTTCGCTTTCCACAGAATTGTTGCGGCCGCAAAAGATGAGCCTGCATGTCCCGATGGGAAGGAAAATTCATTTGGAGCGTTGATTAAAAGTGTAACATCGGGAAAAGTAACAAATGGTCTCGGCCTTGCTACAATTGGTTTCAAAATAAGTCCGCCTATAATATGTGTAAGTATTAATGAAGCAAAAAGTATAAGTGCAGCCTTGCGATATTTTTTTGTAATTGCAAGAGCAATTCCTATAAGTACCCAAATAAGCCCGGAATCACCCATCATTGTGATGAAAGGAAAAATCGTATCGGTAAATCCATTATGACAGTTTTCCTGTATAAAATTCAAAATTAATAAGTCCATATTTTATCCTCTCTCAGTTTTAGTTAAGCCATTATACCATATTTTTTGGCAGATGCGAATATACTTAATCATAGCCGGGGGTGATAAATTTGGATTGGCAGTGTTTATCCAAAGAAGAATGTGCGAAAAAGCTCGGTACTGATATTAAAGCCGGGCTTTCTCTACGTGAAGCCGAAAAGAGGCTTAAAAAAGACGGACCGAACGAGCTTGAAAAGCCCAAGAAAAAAAGTCTTATACTACGCTTTTTTGCACAGTTTTCTGATTTTATGGTGATTGTACTTTTAATAGCAGCGGCAATTTCGTTTGCAACATCATTCATTCAGCACAGTAGCGACTATATTGATTCTATAATTATTTTAGTAATCGTTACGATTAACGCAATAACAGGGCTGATACAAGAAAGTCGGGCAGAAAAAGCAATTGATGCTTTAAAAAAACTTTCAAGTCCGCATGCGCATGTTATACGCAGCGGCAGCGAGATTTTTATTCCCGCAGAAAAACTTGTTCCCGGCGACCTTGTCATCTTAAATACAGGTGATTTAATCCCCGCCGATTTAAGGATTACTGAAGCGGTAAATTTAAAAGTAGAAGAAAGCGCGCTTACCGGGGAGAGCCTTCCGAGTGAAAAAATGGCAGATATAAAATTTGCCAAAAACACTCCACTCGGCGACAGGCGAAATATCTTGTATTCAACAAGTTCAATTTCTTCTGGGCACGGCGCCGGTATTGTAACTGAAACAGGAATGAACACCCAAGTCGGTAAAATTGCGCATATGATTACAAATCAGTCCTCACCTCAAACGCCGCTTCAGCAGAAATTGGCACAAACTGGACGGTGGCTTGGGATAGGAGCACTTATAATATGCTTTATTATCTTTATCATGGGCCTGCTTCAGCACGTTCCCGCAATAGAAATGTTTTTAATCGCAATCAGCCTTGCCGTAGCAGCCATTCCGGAGGGCTTACCTGCGGTTGTAACCATAGTACTTGCAATCGGAGTACGCCGAATGGCGGCAAAAAGAGGCATTGTAAGGCGTATGCCTGCTGTTGAAACACTTGGAAGTGCAAGTGTAATTTGTTCCGATAAAACAGGAACTCTTACTCAAAATAAAATGACGGTTGTGGAACTAAACGGTACAAACGGAAAAATATCAATAAACTCTGACAAAGGTCAAAAAATTATAAATCTTGCTTCACTTTGCTGTAACTGTAATGTAAAAGGAAGTAAAATACAAGGTGAGCCGACTGAGGCTGCAATTGCAGCGGCATCTTTGGAAGGTAAAGAGAAGTTGGATAAAAAATATCCGCGTGTTTTGGAAATTCCGTTTTCTTCCGAACGTAAAATGATGACTACAGTTCATCGGATAGGGAACGGAAGGTACAGAATTATAACTAAAGGTGCACCGGATATACTTTTTAAACACTGTACAAGCGCCGCATACAGGCAAAACGAAGGAATGGCGTCACGCGCTTTACGAGTTATCGGTGTTGCTTACCGTGATATTAATTACATTCCAAAGGCAAATGAGAATATTGAAAAAGAGCTTATATTTTGCGGACTTATAGGAATGATTGACCCTCCCCGTCCACAGGCGAAATCTGCTGTTGAGCTTTGTAAAAAAGCGGGGATAAGACCAATAATGATTACAGGCGACCACTCTGCAACCGCTGCGGCTATTGCAAAGCAGCTTGGTATCATGGTTCCAAACAGCAGCGTTTTAACAGGCACGGAACTTGATAAAATGAGCCAAACCGAACTTACAAAAACAATTTACAAATACTCTGTGTTTGCACGCGTTTCTCCCGAACACAAAGTAAGGATTGTTCGCGCTTTCCAGTCACATGGAGAAGTCGTAGCTATGACGGGGGACGGTGTTAACGACGCACCTGCGCTGCGAGCGGCAGATATAGGCTGTGCCATGGGTATATCCGGAACCGATGTAGCTAAAGCGGCGTCAGATATGATTTTAACAGACGATAATTTTGCGACTATCGTTACGGCAGTCCGCGAAGGCAGGGGAATATATGAAAATATAAAAAAGACCGTACATTTCCTTTTAAGCTGTAATATAGGCGAAATTTTAACTGTATTTGTAAGTTTCCTTCTCGGCCTTCCCACTCCTCTTCTTGCGATTCAGCTTTTATGGGTTAACCTTGTTACCGATTCACTTCCCGCGCTTGCGCTTGGAGTTGAACCGATTGACAAAAAAATAATGGAGCGAAAACCGGTAAAGCCCAGTGAAAATATTTTCTCGGGAGGAATGGGATACAATATCATAGTAGAAGGATGTCTTATAGGAGCTCTCTCACTTTTAGCATACAGTATAGGAAGAATTTATTTTGACGTTGACCCGGCTTCACCGTTTATAGGCCGTACGATGGCTTTTGCCGTATTAAGTTTGTCACAGGTTGTACATACTTTCAATATGCGTTCGTCTCAATCAATTTTCAAAGCGGGAATTTTTGCAAATCCAAAACTTGTTTTAGCAGCCATTATCTGTATTTTTCTGCAGGTGGCGGTAATAGTAATCAAACCTTTATCCATGATTTTTAAAACAGCGGTTTTGAGCGGAAAGCAGTGGCTTGTAGTCGCACTTCTTTCTCTTGTTCCCCTTGTGGTTGTTGAACTTGAAAAAGCAATTTTTAAAAACAATTCGGGAAGATATTAAAGCTTAATATCTATTAAAAGCCCTATACCAAATGTTGTGGCAGGTGAAAAATTACCAAAACATTTGACATAGAGCATAGCGAAAAGAGTCGGTGACAAATTAGGCACCGACTCTTTTATTTTATATAGTTGTATTTGTATTGTAATTTATTTGTCCCAGCCGAGCTCTTTAATAAGTTCAGATACTTTTGTATCCGCATAAACACTAGTAGTATTTGGCTGCAAATATATTTCCCCGTTGTAATTATTGCCAAAAACAAATTCTTTTAATTTATTATTCTTTATCGGGTTTTTATATTCAACAGCAATATAGTACAAAGGCGATTCCATTTCTATTAACATATTTTTTGTTCTACCGTCTAAAATATCTTGCTGCCAAGCTTTTAAAAATAACTCTTTTGTCTTTTCATCCGGTGAAAAACTTTTTTCATTGTTGTTATTATCTGTATTGATACTCTTAATATCTTCTGCATTAATATAAAAAGCTGAATTTCCGCTTATCTTAAATTCATTAAGCTTTTTTATTTCCAATATAAGGTTGTTATAATCAGTGGGATTATCAGTGGGACTATTTGTATAATTCTGCGTATCGTAAATGTTACACGGATAACTTCTTTTTAAAGTTTTTCCGTTCTTTAATTTATATATTATTGTAAAATCGTTATAAAGTAAATCTGAATCAAAGCAATAAGGAAATTTTTTCGAACGCTTTTGCAATACAGCCTTTTTATGGCTATCAGTTATAGTTTTAATGTTTTTACTGTCTTTTATTGTTGGAGTAATATGCCCGATAGTTCTACCGTCTTTATCATGGAGATTAAAGTCGTCACTGTTTATATATCTTCCTTCTACTTGAATGCTTTCCACTTCTTCAGCTTGAGGAACTTTGATGTCATATCCGAAACAGCCGGTTACAAAAATCGTATATGCTACAAAGAATACAGCTAAAAATAAGCCGTAATAAACAAAACTCTTTTTAAGTTTTTTAAATCCACGGGAATAAACCGCTTCAACGACAATGTGTGCGGCCAAGGAGCCGGAAATAAGCCCAATAAAGAAGTTAATGGGTTCATCACTTTCTCCAAGTGCTAAACCAATACCCAAACCCGACACTGCAGTTATTAAAAAGCGGATAATTGTTTTTGGCAGCGGGAATGCAAAACCGGTTTCGGCACATTCGCTTTTGCGCCTGTTATATAAAGTAATTGCAGCGGCCAAAAGTATAATAGAAAAAATTAACCACCAAATAAAAAATGACTGATTAATAATTCCGGAATTAAATTCGTTTGCCCTCATTAGTGGCATAAATGCGGCGGCAAATGGCGAGAGTGCAGTTAAAATCAAAGAACCGATATCAACTTGATTACTGTATCCGGGAAGAATGCTTGAAATAAGATAGTTTCCTAAAAATATAAAAAGCGGGTAACCAAGGTTAACTCCCAAAGCGGAAATTATCATGTCGAAGGTCGTTCCGGTACAGACAGCCATTAAAGCCATAAAAATTAATGAAGCAGTGCTTATTAAAATAATCCACAGCATATATGAGACTATTCCATAACATTGGGATATATCAACGGAATAACAAGCACCTACGATAAAAGTAATTGCAAAGTTTAAAAGTACCGGGGCTGTAATTAAAGTAAATCCCGCTAAAAGGCGGCCCAGCATCATTGGTGTACGTCCGACGGGGAGCGAGTGAAATAAATCAACGCTTCTTTTTTGATGCATATAACCGAATAGCAGTGCCGAAAATAAAATAGTAAAAATTAATATCAAAGGCACTACGAAAAATGCGTTAAGTTCCGCAATTCTTTCAATAAAATATTTTGTCGATTCGTCCCGGGCAATTGCGGGATATACTCTTGTTTTTAGGTTGGGCATTATCATTATTAAAAGCATTGGAAGTGCCATGAACATAAGTAAAGCAAGTAATGCACTGATGCCTTTATGCTTTTTTAAAGCCCAAAGATAAGTTTCTTTTAATTCTTTCTTTTTGCTAATTGAGGATGTTGTCGAGGTCATATCCCGCTACCTCCATTTCACTGATAAATACTTCTTCAAGCGTAAGAGGGAGAACTTCTGCAAATATCGGATTAAGTTCGTTGATTTTATTAAGTATTTCTTCTTTGGTACCCCTTACAACCAAGTTGATAAGCGAACCGCGTATTTCTGTTTTTACAATATCCAATGGTTCAAAAGAACTTAAAGCCGGCATGGGCTTAAATACCGCCTGAACTTTATTTATACCGAGTTTCAATTCGTCGAGGTCGCGGTCAAAGATGACTCCGCCCTTATGGAATAGTCCGACATGGTCACATAAATCCTCAAGTTCACGAAGGTTATGTGATGCAATAATAACTGTCATATCACGTTCTGACACTTCACCGGATATAATCTTTTTTAACAGCTGGCGCATAACAGGGTCAAGTCCGTCAAATACTTCGTCAAGCAATAAATACTTCGGCATTGTAGCAAGCGCGCATATGATTGCGGACTGCCTTTGCATACCTTTGGACATGGTGCTTATTTTGCTTTTGCTATTTAGAGTAAAAAGCGAACAAAGCTCTTCAAAGCGTTTTTGACTCCAGTTAGGATAAATCCGAGCATAAAAATTAGCCATATCCGACAATGTGTACTGTGGAATAAAATACGGATAATCCGATATAAAAAATAATTTTGATTTAGCTTCTGAATTTTCAAACGGAGATATTTCATCAAGTAAAACTTCACCGCTGTCAGGTTTGTAAATACCTGCAAGTGTTCTTAAAAAAGTAGATTTGCCCGCACCGTTAGAACCTACAAGTCCAAATATAGAGCCACTGCCGATTGAAAATGATATTTTGTCTAATGCTACAGTGGAATCGAATTTTTTTGTCAAATCCTTTACAGCAATCATTATTTATCACCCTCTCCTTTTGGTAAAATAAGGTCAACCCTTTTTATAATTTGTTCCTTAAGTATTCCACAATCAACCGCTTCTTTAATAGCCTTATCAAGTTTTTCCAAAGCAATTTCTTTCTGCTGGGAGATTGCTGAAATATCACCGGAAATAAAAGAACCTTTTCCCTGAATAGAATAAATTATTCCGTCATGTTCAAGCATTCGGTAAGCTTTCTGTACTGTATTGGGGTTTACCCCCAATTCCTGAGCAAGTGACCTTACACTTGGCAGAGGCTCTTCTTTTCCAATTGCACCTATTGCCGCCAAACGGCGTACACTTTTATAAAGCTGCTCATAAATTGGCTGTCGGCTTTTGTAATCCAATGTAAACGTCAATCTCACCTCCGAGGCTGTATTTTCTGTACTACTCCAAATAATACAGATAGACTATAACATTTATTTGTATAATTGTCAATATGAAATAACAAATATAAAATAAAAGTGTCAGTTTTGAGCTGACACTTTTTGTGATTTCTATAATAAAAAGTATGGGTATTGATTATATTCGGTATATGGAAGTAAAAAATAATGTTAAGTGAGCAAAGACAGAATGTTTTTTAATTAGAGTTTATGTTGTCAGCTACTTTTGAATGACTTTCAAATATCGTAGGGAGAACGTTGATTTGTGTAAGAATTTTATAACAAATAAGAAGCAAAGAAAAGTATATAAGAAGTAAGAAACTTTTGGCTACCAAAGAAAAGTATATTGCGGCAAGCATTGTAAGTGGATGAATATTAATTGATGAAGAAACAATTTTTGGTTCGATTATCTGCCTTATAGCAGTTATTAAAATCCAGCCGATTAATAGTGCCGCAAATTTAAAGATATTGCCTACTATAAGATAATAAAACGAAAGAGGAATATATATGGTTCCGGGACCGAGTACAGGGAGAATATCAGCGATACCTGTTATAATACTGAGCACAAGGGGATAGGGAATACCCAATGCAAAAAAGACAACGAGTGTTTCTAAAAAAGTTATGAAATAAATTAGAAGATATGAACAGATGTATTTACCGCTCAGACTCATTCCGTGGTGCGATGCTGAACGAATATTAAATACTGTATTTTGTGAAAAGAATGATAAAATATGCGATTTAATTGACGACATATCTTTAGAAAAGAAATATGTTGAGAATATCATTACTATAAACATTGTAAAAATAGCCGGAATGGATGTTAAAAAAGAAAGTACACTGCTTAAAATAGTGGTTATTATACCCGCACCGGATTGAGCTATTTTTAATAATTCCTGCTGATTTTGTTCAATATACTGTGGGTTGATTTTATTTATATACTCTCCAATATGATTAAGAAAGCTATTTATTGGTTTTGCAAGCATACTTATGTCCGAAGTTAAATTGTTTATTAAATTATTGATTTCATAAATAAGCCACATTCCAAGAAGAAAAAGTATTCCAAAAACGATTATAAATACAATAAATGTGGAAATTATAGCTGCGGTATTTTGTCTGCATTTAAAGCGACTTTTTAAAAAGCATATAACAGGCTGAACCATAAGTGCAAGTAAAAAACCGGCTAAAAACGGAAAAGTGAATTTTAAAGTTAAGGAAAATAAAATGAATACTGATGTATATACAACAAAAAACATAAAAAGCGGTTTTAATCTAATGAATTTTTGCTTATCTATCAATTATGGTTCACCACCCGTATTTTATATGACCTTTATTACTGAATTAATATTATAGCCTCTAAAACTTGAAAAATAAAGCAAAAATAATCATTATAATTTTTAGAAAATATTTTACCCTAAAAACGGTAAATATTAGTATGGCGATGTATCCTTTAAAATGTTTATTTTTCTCCAATTTATAAAAGTAATAAATTAGAAAGATAGAAAATATTATGGGCAGAAATCAATTAATTAATTAAATAAAAAAAGGCGCCCCGCCAATGCGAAACGCCTTTTCGTTCTATATGATCGCTCAAATTTTATTGTTCTCTGCCTAAAAGCCAATCAATAGAAACATTCAAGATATCTGATAATGCTGCGAGTTCAAAATCTGTAACATAACGGATTTGTCCTTCCAATTTTGACAAACCGGATGCGTTCATATCAACCCCATTAACCTGCAACTGAGCAAGAAGTTCCTTCTGCTTCATACCTTGATTTTTTCGAGCCATCTCGACACGGGCACCGACCAAATTTCGGTTACCTAATGCTTGTTTACGTAATCTCACTAAATTCATCTCCCATATTTATTATTGTTTCGCACATATTCCATAATGTAACAAAATTTCCCGGAAATTTACGCAGAATTGGAAATTTACCGGTCTAAATCCTGTTATCTTATTTATTATAATATTTTATTGTGAAAAATGCAATAAAGTATTATAAAATTATTATTATTGATAATAATAAAACAATTTTTTATTAAAAATCATTTCTTATTTGTTATTTTGTCATAATTTTGATATAATATTCTTGATTATAAGTTTGTTATATAAAAATGTTATCGGACTTTGCTCTGTCGTTATTAAACATTGGAACTTTCTATTTGGTACGTTTTAAAGTACCGAAAATGAATTACAATGTTATTCTATAATATGATAACGGATAGAGCCGAAGTTACATCAAAATTTAATAATTTATTATTGGAGCTGAGCGGGATGATAAAACAAAGCGAAGTTAAAACTAATTTGTCCATGTTAACTGACTTTTATGAAATTACAATGGGCAACGGCTATTTTACAAATGGATTTAAAGACAGAATAGTTTATTTTGACATGTTCTTTCGGCATGTACCAAACGAAGGCGGATATGCAATTATGGCCGGTGTCCAGCAAATTATTGATTACATTGATAATTTGGTTTTTACTGAGGAAGACATTGAATATCTTCGCAGCTGTAAAATTTTCAATGAGGAATTTCTTAATTACCTTGCAAATTTTAAATTTACGTGTGATGTTTGGGCAGTACCGGAAGGAACGCCTATTTTTCCTGTTGAACCCATAATAACTGTGCGCGGCCCGATTATTCAGGCTCAGCTTATAGAAACAATGATTTTGCTTTCAGTAAATCACCAAAGTCTTATTGCTACAAAATCCAACCGCATTGTACGAGCCGCAGACGGCAGAGCTGTAATGGAATTCGGTTCACGCCGTGCGCAGGGCCCGGACGGAGCAATACTCGGTGCAAGAGCAGCCTATATAGGAGGCTGCTGTGGAACAGCGTGTACAATTTGTGACAGAGATTACGGTGTTAAAGCTCTCGGCACAATGGCACACAGCTGGGTACAGCTTTTTGACAGCGAATTGGATGCTTTCCGAGCTTATGCAAGAGAATATCCAAGTCAGTGTACTTTACTTGTCGATACTTACAATGTTTTGAAATCAGGAATACCAAATGCAATAAAAGTATTTAATGAAGAACTTGTACCCAATGGATACAGACCGCAGGGAATAAGAATTGACAGCGGCGATATTACTTATCTTTCAAAGAAAGCACGTAAAATGCTGGACGAAGCAGGTTTTGAAGACTGCAAAATCTGTGCATCAAACTCACTCGATGAATATATAATACGCGACATGCTCATGCAGGGTGCATGTGTGGATAGTTTCGGTGTAGGTGAAAGGCTTATTACCTCATCCAGTGAACCGGTTTTTGGCGGAGTATATAAACTGAGCGGTGTCGAAGACGAAAATGGGAATATTACACCTAAAATTAAAATCAGCGAAAATGTTTCAAAAATTACTACTCCCGGATTTAAAAATTTGTGGAGACTTTATGACCGCGAAACCGGAAAAGCTATTGCAGACCTTATTACCATGAATGACGAAGTGATTGATGAAACAAAGCCGTATGAAATTTTCGACCCTGACCATATTTGGAAAAGAAAAGTAATTAAAAATTTCAAAGCGGTTAATTTAAGAAAAAAGATTTTTGAAAATGGTAAGAATATTTCAAAGCGCCGTGAATTAAAGGATATAAGAAAATATTGCCTTGAACAAGTTGACACACTTTGGGATGAAGTTAAACGTTTTGAAAATCCTCATCAATATTATGTAGACTTGTCACAGAAATTATGGGATGAAAAAAATTGTTTAATTTCTGAACACAGCTTTTAGAATAGGAATTTATATTAAACAGATGCCTATTTTTAAGTCGGATTTATGGTAATTAATATTGATATAAAGTATAATATAATTTAACTTGTGGAAATTTATTTCATATTTGTAAATAATATATGGTTGACAGTTTTATAAAAATAAACTAAAATATACTTTGCGAGCAGACTGAACAGCTGCGGACACAGTCCGAAAGGGCGTGCCCGAGGAAAGTCCGAGCTCCACAGGGCAAGAATAACGGCTAACGGCCGCCGGGGGCGACCCCAGGGAAAGTGCAACAGAAATATACCGCCGTTTTTACGGTAAGGATGGAAAGGTGAGGTAAGAGCTCACCAGCGTGCGGGAGACCGCACGGCTCTGCAAACCCTATTCGGAGCAACACCGCAGAGGGACATTATGCGTCTGCCCGACGCGTCCCGAGAAGGTGGCACTGAGCTGTGATGGCAACATCCGGCCAAGATAGATGGCTGTTCATGACAGAACTCGGCTTACAGGTCTGGTCGTTCCAAAGAGAAAACCCGCGATTTTCGCGGGTTTTCTCTTTTAGTTTGTACGAAAGATATTAAGTTTAAAATATAGATTCTTTAACAATTGTCGGGATAAATTAATATTTAATACCTGCCACTAACTCCTTTCATTTAGTTGGCCTATTTAAATAAGCATCCGTACTTAAATGGGAAGGGTATAAAACAACAGCTTATTTTTTTAAATGAGGATAGAACATATGTATTATATTACCGTTGACTATTTAGAATAAAGAGGGTACAATAATATAAATGAACAAATGTTCTTGAAAATTTCAAGGAAGAGATGGGTTAGTTTGGAACGAGTTATTTTGCACAGCGACTGCAATAGTTTTTACGCTTCGGTTGAATGTCTTCACAGACCTGATTTACGCGATAAGCCCGTTGCTGTAGGCGGCGATGTTGAGGCACGCCATGGAATAATTCTTACTAAAAATCAAATTGCAAAAAAGTTTAACGTTAAAACCGGGGAAGCAATTTGGCAGGCAAAACAAAAATGTCCTGAACTTGTTATAGTACCGCCTGATTTTCCTCTTTATATGCGATTTTCTAAAATGGCACATAAAGTATATCTTAATTATACGGATAAAGTTGAACCATTTGGACTTGATGAATGTTGGCTTGATATATCCTCAAATGCGCATAACTTAAAGGAAGGATTCGAATTTGCCAAAAAAATCAGCAGGCAGATTAAGTGCGAATTGGGTATTACTGTAAGTATAGGGGTTTCTTATAATAAGGTATTTGCAAAGCTGGGAAGCGACTACAAAAAACCCGATGCCATTACTGTAATTAAAAAAGATAATTTTAAGGAAATAGTATGGCCTTTGCCTGCCGGGGATTTGCTGTACGTCGGAAAGGCTACTGCGCGTAAACTATCATCAATCGGCATTCATACTATAGGTGAACTTGCAAATACACCCACTAATATTCTTAACTCTCTTTTAGGAAAATGGGGAGGTTTGCTTCACTGTTTTGCAAACGGATTGGATACAACGCCTGTATGTCAATATGACAATCAGCCGACTGTAAAATCTATTGGAAATTCAACAACTGCTCCGCGCGATTTGGAAAACAATGAGGATGTAAAAATAATATTATTTGTTTTAGCTGACAGCGTAGCAAGAAGACTTCGAGAACAGGGGCTAAAAGCAAAAACGGTTTGTATCAGTGTAAGGGATAATCAGCTGTATTCTTTTACAAGACAGCGTACTCTGAACCGATATACCAATATTACGTCCGAAATTGAACGAGCAGGTATGGAATTGTTCAGAAAATATTACAACTGGAATAAATCTATACGAAGTATTGGTATCAGCGTTACTGATTTTGTAAGTGATACGATTTCAGTACAGACAGACTTATTTTCTAATGAATTGAAACGGGAAAAAAAGGAAAAACTGGACCGCTCGGTTGACAACCTTAAAAATCGTTTTGGCTCTTATTGTGTACAACCGGCTATTTTGTTAGCTGACAGGGAACTCTCGGGATTTGACCCCAAAAAGGAACATACAATTCATCCGGAGGGATATTTCTGAAAGGAGATTTAAGATATGTGTTTAAAAAAATACGTAAATGTTACTGCACGATTTGATGAAAACGGAAATATCACCCCTTTAGCTGTTATTTGGGATAATGATGTAAAGTTTGAAATTGAAAGAGTTTTGGATATTAATCCCGCTGTTTCGCTTAAAGCAGGCGGAGCGGGTATAAGATATACGTGTAGAATCTGCGGACATGAAAAATATCTCTTTTTGGAAGAAAATCGATGGTTTGTAGAACTGAAAGAAAAACAATATATTGCATATTGAAAGGAATTGAATTTTCGCCTAATTTCGTATGATTTATTAATTTAAAGTTTTATTAGGCTAAATCAATTTAAAATCTAAGTAAAATTCCCTTTAATAATTAAAAACACATATCATAGTTTGCTAATAGAATAATAACCACAATAAGAAATTATAAAATGAAAAAGGTTTACCCCGAAAATTCTATGATGGCTGCGAATGTATATAATAAAAATGACTATGACTATGGCTATGATTCTTAACTAATCAAGTGTATTATTCATATGATGTTTTTAAGTAGACCAAATACTTTAACATGCGTTGGGAGAAAATTAAATGAATTATTGTGTTTCACTCAAGGTGAAAATTGAAGGAAACCGAAATCTTCAATTAGGAGATGGACATGTACTGCCATGGGAATATCAAGATTTAATTGAGGCATCAAGCGGATGGATTTTTGTAAACGGAGAGGATTTAGGTTTGGCTGAAACATTTATTACTAAACTTGAAAAGGGCATTATTGAATTGAGTCAGCACAGAGAAGATTATCAAAGATACGAAGTTCGCCATGGAATGGGAACAATAAATGAAGCCCTTATATTTTACAGGAATTTACTTAAAGATTGCAGAGAATACCCATTTGCAGATGTTTTTGGTTCGGTAGTCTAATATTAAAGTACAAATATCTAAATGGGTAATATACTACATTATAAAGTCCCAATCGCAGCTAAAAGCTGCGATTGGGACTATTTTCGTATGACAATAAAAATGGTGTGTATCTTGTCAATATATTTAGTTATTTAGATTACGCTGAAAAGTAAATCGCCGTAAGTTGGGTACGGCCAGTATTTTGCACCGACCAGGCTTTCAATTCCATCCGCTATAGTGCGAGTGCTCTCCATTTGTTCGGATAAAACACTGCGGTAGAATTTAGCTTCTTCAATAATGCAGTCAAATTCTTTTTCAGGTTCAACCATATCGCTGAGCTGTTCCATTTTATTATACAAATCGGCGCTGAGAGAAGAGAGCTTTTTAAGGAGTGTTTCTTCAAGTTCGCAGCTGATATCGGCACAGAGCTCTTTTTTATTGATTGCTTCCTTGCTGATATCTTTCATGTAGGAACATGCGGCAGGAAGAATATCCTTTTTAATCATGTCAATCATAGTGAGTGCTTCGATATGAATTTGTTTGCAGTAGTTTTCAAGCTGAATTTCATAGCGTGAGTAAATCTCGGATTTTGAAAATATGCCATGCTTTTTGAACAGTTCAATATTTTCGCTGCTGATGTAGTATGGGAGAGCATCAGCAGTGGAGCGTAAGTTTAAAAGACCGCGTTTTTTGGCTTCTTCAACCCATTCTTCGGAATAGTTGTTACCGTTGAATATAATTCGTTTGTGTTCTTTGATATTTCTCTTGATAAGTTTATTAAGTGCAGCGGTAAAGTCATCTGCTTTTTCAAGCTCATCCGCAAATTGGGAAAGCGCATCCGCAATGATTGTGTTAAGCATAATATTTGGGCATGCAATTGAAACTGTTGACCCAAGCATACGAAATTCAAATTTATTGTTGGTAAAAGCAAAAGGTGAAGTGCGGTTTCTGTCGGTTGTATCTTTCGTGAAAGATGGAAGAACGTCTAAACCTATCTTCATAACAGATTTATCTTTCTTTTGATAATCGCTGTTATCTTCAATAGATTTAAGAACGCTTGCAAGATCCTCACCGATAAACATAGATACAATTGCCGGAGGTGCCTCGTCTGCGCCCAGGCGGTGATCGTTTCCTGCACTTGCAACAGAGATACGAAGCAAATCCTGATGTTCATCTACAGCTTTAATAATGGCGGTGAGGAAAAGCAGGAACTGTGCGTTTTCACGAGGAGAATCGCCCGGTTCTAAAAGGTTTACTCCGGTATCGGTTGTAATACTCCAGTTATTGTGCTTGCCGCTTCCGTTAACGCCTTTAAACGGCTTTTCGTGTAAAAGGCAATATAGGTTGTGCTTTGTAGCAACCTTTTTCATAATTTCCATTGTAAGCTGGTTTTGGTCTGTAGCTACGTTCGCAGTTGTAAAAATAGGAGCAAGCTCATGCTGTGCAGGAGCAACTTCGTTGTGTTTTGTCTTAGCTAAAATACCAAGTTTCCACAGTTCTTCATCGAGGTCTTTCATATAAGAAGATACTCTGGGTTTGATTACACCGAAGTAGTGATCTTCGAGTTCCTGACCCTTTGGAGGTTTTGCTCCAAAAAGTGTTCTGCCTGTATAAATAAGGTCTTTTCTTTTAGCATACATATCTTTATCGATAAGGAAGTATTCCTGCTCTGCACCAACAGTAGTAATAACTCTGTGTGCAGTTGTTCCAAAAAGTTTCAAAATTCGCATCGCCTGTTTGTTTATTGCATTCATGGAACGGAGAAGAGGGGTCTTTTTGTCCAAAGCTTCTCCGCCATAGGAACAGAAAGCTGTAGGAATGCAAAGTGAGCCGTCTTTAATAAAAGCGTCGCTTGTTGGGTCCCAAGCTGTATATCCCCTTGCTTCAAAAGTTGCTCTCAGTCCGCCTGACGGAAAACTTGAAGCATCGGGTTCACCTTTAATAAGCTCTTTTCCTGAAAACTCCATAATAACTTTGCCATTACCAACCGGATAAATAAAGCTGTCATGCTTTTCGGCAGTAATTCCTGTCATCGGCTGAAACCAGTGAGTGAAGTGAGTAGCACCTTTTTCTACCGCCCAGTTTTTCATTGCGTTTGCAACAATATTTGCAACATGAAGGTCAAGAGGCTTACTCTGCTCTCTGGTTTTCTTCAAAGCTTTATAAGTATCCTTTGGCAATTTTTCTTGCATGACGGAATCATTAAACACCAAACTGCCGAACATTTCAGGAACTTTGCTCATTTATAACCACTCCATTCAAATTTTAAAAACACAAAGTTTAGGTTCTATATTAAATGCTGGGATTCTCACTTCCTACCATCTCCCGCATAATAAATTTAACAAAAAAACAAGCTGTTGTTTTATGCAAAAGGGAAAAGCGGATTATTTAAATAAGCCAACTAAATGGGAGGTAGAGGTAGGTATTAAATATTAATTTACCCCAACAATTGTTAAAGAACCAAAGTTTATTATATGATATAAATAAAAAAGACGCTATAGGGGCATCCCCTACAGCGCCTTTGCTGTTATTTGTTTATTATATTCCACTTGAAGCGTATTGTCAATAAAAAATTTAAAAAATGCAGGATTAGATAATACTACATGCAGAGCTATCTGATTTTAACTTGTCTATATAGCGGACTGCAAAGAAAGTACAATAACACTTATTAATTATGCAAAAAAGTATTGGCACAGTGCTCTTAAAGACGTCTAAAAATCAGCAAAGTTTAGCGGTAATATTATCTACCAACAGTTTTACTTATCATGTAAAGCATTTGAGGAGATAAAAAGAACTTCATGAGAAATACAAACTCAAGAAGTCCTTTATTGTTTCTTTATTTTTAAGTAAAAGCATAAAATAATTCCGACCAATATACATAAAACAGCCGTTAACATTCCAATGATATAAACAGGTGTTTGATTACCGATAACATATATATTCCTTGACCCTGCTTGTACATCACCAGGCGGTTGTGTGGATTGACCGTTTTTACTTAACGAATCTGATGCGGGTATATAGCTGTCATCTTTTGTATTAGTCTTATTATTAGAAACTTTATCGCTTTTGTTATTCCCGTTTACCTTTTTAGTACCGGTTGGTGATTTACTGCTTTTTTTCTTTGAAATATTACTGCCTTTATTTGTTTCCGAGCTGCCTTTTTCAGAAGCAGACAGGCGCTTTACGTTTACTGCATAATAGGCTTTTCCTTTTTTATCCTCAGAAGTTACAGTAACAAGTATTGGTGTAACCGTTCCCGGTTTTTGAAGGGATTTTCTGTTAATTTTAACAGCGCCGCCGTCATATGCAGATGCCGCAAATTCAACCGAGGTTACATCAGAATCCACTTCCATGGAGTACTTATATACATTCGGAGAAAAACTCGGAACCAAAACCCCCTGTAACGGGTGTAATGCGGAAAGCAGAGCTTTACTTTCTGCGGAGGTATTTTTATCTGAATTTATAACATTCAAAGAAAGCTCTTCTGCAATGTTCAAATTTAAGTCTTTTGCTTGATAGTTACAAACATCATTTAAATGCGCATTAATATATGTTTTGCCGAGTGAAGCATCGTCATTTACCTTAAACACAAAAGATATAATGTTGCCTGAAAGTTCAGGCGCCTCGTTTTTATCGGTATTACAGACATATACGCTGTAAATGGGATTATTGTCGCAGTTAGTTACCAGAGTGCCGCTTTTTATTTTTGAAGATGTTTCGGTGCATATAAAACTGAGGACTGAAGAATCATAGCCGACTGTAATTTTAAAACCCGCCGCAGGGTCGGAAACTCTGTTTGCATTAATTTGCAATTTTACAAAATCACCGCAATCGGCTTCTGCTTTATCAAGACTGTATGTAAAATACGGCATTGTTTTTGCAGATACAACAATTCCCATACATACTAATAAAGAAAAAGTTAAAAAAAGTGAAAGGATTTTTATAAATTTTTTTATTCCCCTCACCTCCTCAGCCATAATAATAGGCAATTTGGATTTTAGGCAGTGACCGTTTCTCCCACCTTTTCGGACTTTATGCCGCGCAAAAGCTTTTTACGCAGAGTGTAAAGACGAAAACGGTTGTAGCGTTGTATTATCGCAAAAGGAAGATTTGCCAGCATGATCAAAAACGAAAATACGAGTCCAACAATAATTGGATTAATAACCAAAGTTATAACAGCGCAAATTAAGTTTTTCATATGCATCCATTCGCCTCTGCATGTTTCAAAAATAAACTCGTCGATGTACTCGATAGACACATCTTTAAAATGTTCTTTTGAAAATCCGTCTTTACCGATATGTTGAGGAACTTTATCTTTCCAAGCTTGTATTTTCAATTTATCCCTGTACCAGCGTCCATGGCGTTCCCAAGTTTTTGGTGCAAAACGACCTTTTTCAGGATCAAATTTAGAATGTGGAAGTTTTATACAGACAAGGAAAACAGTTAAATGCCAAAGTCCTATAATAACAATGTTCCACAAAAACATATTAAGAAACGACAAATTTTTAAGCATAATATACCCTCCCTATAAAAATAGGTAATCCATATGCAAAAGCATATGGATTGTGACTATCCAAATGTGATAAAATTAACATATATATTATAGTACAAATGATAGGAGTGTGCAATATGAAAGCATTAATTATAGGTGGAACAGGAACCATAAGTTCAGCTGTTGCAAAATTGGCAGTAAAAAGAGGTATGGATGTTACACTGCTCAACAGAGGAAAACATCCGCAATTAATCCCTGAAGGTGTAAAACAGGTTACAGCGGACATTACCGACGAAAAAACGGTTGATGAATTTTTAAGCATAAATACTTTTGACGTTGCGGCGGACTTTATAGCTTTTTCACCAAAAGACATTGAACGCGACATACGCCTTTTTAATTCAAGGGTAAAACAATTTATTTTTATCAGTTCCGCTTCTGCATATCAAAAACCTGGGGTAAACTATTTTATTACCGAAAGTACGCCTTTATGCAACCCATATTGGAAATATTCAAAGAATAAAATAGAATGTGAAAATATTTTAATGCAGGCATATCGTCAGATAGATTTCCCTGTTACTATAGTAAGACCAAGCCACACATATGGTGAAAGAAACATTCCGGTAGCAATTCACGGTAAAAAGGGAAGCTGGCAGGTAGTTGAGCGCATTAAGAATAGAAAACCCGTTATCGTTCACGGAGACGGGCTTTCACTTTGGACTTTTACCCACAGCAGTGATTTTGCAAAAGGCTTTTTGGGTCTTATGGGAAATCCGCACGCAATAGGTGAAGCGGTTCATATTACAAGCGATGAGGTTATTACATGGAACAGGGCATATGAAACTATAGGCAGAGCCATAGGCATAAAACCCAATATTATTCATATACCATCCGATTTTCTTGCGGCATTTAATCCTGAACTTCTCGGAAGCCTTTTGGGCGATAAAGCCAACTGCGCTGTATTTGACAATTCGAAAATAAAAAGACTTGTTCCTAATTTCTGTGCTTCTGTACGTTTTGATGAGGGTATTAAAAAATCAGTTGATTATATTAATTCTCATCCCGAACTGCAAATTCTTGACCCCAATTTTGATTTATGGTGTGACAGAGTGATTTCAGCTTACAGTTCGGGCTTACTAAAATAATTATTTGTTTTTATATTTATCTACTATCATATTTGCACATTTATAAACATCACCGCCGCCAAGGGTCAAAATTAAATCACCGGGCTGTGCGTTTTCTGTAACATAATCCGCAATTTCTTCGAAAGTTTTAAACCAAACACTGCCCGGAATTTTATCGGCTAAATCTTTTGAGTAAATATTGTAGGTGTTTTCTTCACGCACGGCGAGAATTTCGGAAAGGACAACCTTATCGGGAATGGATAGCGCTTTTGCAAAATCATCAAGGAACATATATGTCCTTGAATAGGTATGCGGCTGAAATACTGCCCAAACTTTATTGAACCCCATTTTATTTGCCGCGTTAAGCGTTACTGTAAGTTCTGTAGGATGGTGAGCGAAATCATCCGCGACTGTAATGCCGTTAAATTTGCCAAGTATTTCAAAACGGCGGTGGACACCGGTAAACTGATGTAAACTTTTCACAATAGATTCTTTGTCCGCACCGACTTGGTCGGCGGCGGCAAAGGCGGCAAGAGCGTTAAAAATGTTATGCTTTCCGGGTATGCTTAAAGTGACATCGGCGTATTTTTCGCCGCGTTTCATTATCGTGAAACTCTCTCTCGCTTCTTTTGTGTCCGCAATGTTTTCAGCATAGTAATCGTTATTTGAGCTTAATCCGAATGTTATTATCGAAGCGTTTTTAATACCTTTAACGGCTTTCATAGCATTAGAATCATCTCCGTTAACAATTAGAGTCTTAGAAGTTTGTTTTGAAAACTGATTGAATGATTTAATAATATTATCAAGTGTCCCAAAATAATCGAGATGATCGGCGTCTATATTAAGAATTACGGAAATTTCCGGATACAGCTGTAAAAATGTATCTACATATTCGCAGGCTTCGCATATAATAGTGCCGGATTTACCGACTCTTCCATTTCCGCCTATAAATGGGAGTTTACCGCCGATAACTGCTGAAGGGTCAATACCGGAATTTATTAGGATTTGTGTAATCATCGCTGTGGTTGTTGTTTTTCCGTGTGTACCGGAAACCGCTATTGAATGAGGAAATTTTGAAGTGAGCATTCCAAGCATTACGGAACGCTCTACTACCGGGATACCTTTTTTTCTTGCGGCGACAAGTTCCGGATTATCTTTTTTCACTGCGGCTGTATAAACAACCATTTCAGCCCCTTCAATATTTTCAGCTTTGTGCCCCATGAATACGGGTATTTTGTAGGAACGTATTCTTTCGAGTGTGTCGGATTCGTTGGTATCCGAACCCGTAAGTTTGTAACCCCTGTGGTGAAGAATTTCGGCAATAGGACACATGCCTGAACCGCCGATTCCGACAAAATGTATTCTGTTAACTTTGGACAGCATATCGTTAGTCATATTTTTTTGCTCCTTAAATGAGATAAAGTATATTTTTACCATTATTTTTATTATATTGCCACAACAATCTATAATAAACATAATTTAATGGTTTTTCAATATAAAAATAAAATTCATGTTACTCCAGTTTATCACACTGAATACAGTATTTCCATAATATAAGTAAAGAAGATTATGGAGGACTTTACTATGATAGATATAAATAGTTTTGGAGTGCTGGGCGGTGACAAAAGACAAGTCGCACTTTCCGAATCAATTGCCGCAGACGGATTTACTGTATATGCCTGCGGTTTTGACAGCATTGATTTTACAAAAGATGTAAAAAAAGCTGAACTTTTTGAAACAGCAGAAAAATGTGAAAATATAATTCTCCCTCTTCCGGTAACAGTGGACGGAGTACATTTAAATACTGTTTACAGTGAGAACACAATAGAACTTAATGACAGTTTTGCTTTACTGATGAAAAACAAACAGGTTTTCGGAGGAATGATGGGAAGGCTTTATCAGACAAGTGATGAATGGGACTTAATTGAAACATATGATTACTATACAAGAGAAGAATTTGCAGTGCACAATGCTGTGCCCACAGCTGAGGGCGCAATTGAAATTGCAATGCGTGAATATCCCGGAACTTTAAACGGCAGTAAGTGCCTTGTTGTCGGATATGGAAGGATTGGAAAAATACTTTCAAGAATGCTTAAGGGAATAGGGGCATTTGTAACAGTGAGTGCAAGAAAAAAATCCGACATGGCATGGATAGAATCTATGGGATACACAGCCAAACTTACAGAAAATATTTGCGAAAAAGAGCAATACGATATTATATTTAATACGGTTCCGGCTATGATTTTTAGCCGCAAACTTTTGTCTAAAATGTGTTCGAAACCTCTTATTATAGATTTGTCATCTAAACCGGGAGGCGTAGATTTTGAAGCGGCAAAAAAATTCGGTATAAATGCAATTCATGCACTTTCCCTGCCAGGCAAAGTAGCTCCTAAAGCAGCCGGTGAAATCATTAAAAATACAATTTACAATATGATGGAGGAGTGAGAGCATGAATAATTTAACATTTGGATTTGCAATGTGTGGTTCATTCTGCACTTTTTCAAAAGCAATAAATCAACTTAAAGATATTGCCAAAGCAGGATATGACATTCTTCCGATTATGTCGCAAAATGCCTATTCAACGGATACCCGATTTGGAAAAGCGGGCGATTTTATAGATGAAGTAGAAGATATATGTAATAAAAAAATAATAAGCAGTATTGTAGACGCTGAACCTATCGGCCCCAAAAAGCTTGTGGATTTAATGATTGTTGCGCCGTGTACCGGAAATACCATGGCTAAAATTGCAAACGGTATTACTGACACAACCGTTACAATGGCGGTAAAATCCACATTGCGTATTGGGCTTCCTGTTCTTCTGGCTCCTGCAACAAACGATGCACTTGCGGCGTCAGCCCAAAATATAGCAAAACTTTTAAATACAAAGAATATATATTTTGTGCCGATGAAACAGGATAATCCCATCAAAAAACCGACTTCCGTTGTTTCCGATTTCAGTTTGATTTTGCCGTCGGCTCTTTCAGCACTTGAAGGAAAACAAATTCAGCCTATTCTTTTATAAAAGATTACAACAATAAATATTTATGCATATTTATTGTAAGTTAGTCTGTAAATATGATATTATAATAACAATATGATAAAGTAAACGGAAGTGAAAATATGCTTTACTGTCCCAAATGCCAACTGCTTATTTCAGACAGCTCTCAGCGCTGTCCTTTTTGTGGTTCAAAAAAACTTAGAAAACCCGAGCCGGAAGACCCGGCTCTTTTAATAACTGCAGATGAAAATAAAACCCGGGCTATAGAGGCTGTGTTTAAAGAAAATAAGATTATCTATAGAAAACGTATAGCCAAAGGTTTTGTCGGTTTGAACAAACTGAATTTTGGGAAAGATTATCTAACGAATTATAATATATTTGTTTCTTACGGAGATATAGAAAATTGTTCAGAGCTTCTCCATGGTGCCGGCATAGTTGATGAAGTAAATAAACAAAATGAAAATAATGGTTCAGAAGAAGAATTTGAAGATATGAGTCCGCGAAAACGTTTTTTTTGGCGTACCTTTTCGGCGATTCTTTTTATTATCGTTGTATGGATAGTTGTTTTTGCGGCTGATTATGTGGTGGATATAATAAAAGAGATTTTAAAAAAATTATAATATAAAATTAAAGGAGAAATAGAATGGGAAATTATCATATTGATACAAACTGCATACATGCGGGGTACGAACCGAAAAACGGCGAATCGCGTGTACTGCCGATAGTACAAAGCACTACTTTTAAATATGACAGCGCACAAACTTTGGGCGAACTTTTTGACTTAAAGGCGGAAGGCTTTTTTTATACAAGGCTCGGTAACCCTACAATAGATGCAGTAGAAAAGAAAATTGCCGTACTTGAAGGCGGAATCGGCGCTCTTATTACTTCTTCCGGTCAAGCGGCTTCTTTTTTATCAGTGTTTAATATCTGCCCATCGGGAGGCCATGTAGTTTGTTCAAGTGCAATTTACGGCGGAACTTTTAATCTTTTCAATAAGACAATGCGAGAAATGGGTATTGATTTCACATTTATAGCACCAAATTCAACTGAAGAAGAAATTAATGCCGCTTTCAAACCTAATACGCGCTGTGTGTTTGCCGAAACACTTTCTAATCCGTCATTAATTGTTACGGATCTTGAACTTTTTGCAAAAGCGGCTCATGGACATGGTGTGCCTCTTATTGTAGACAATACGTTTGCAACACCGATAAACTGTAACCCGTTCAAATTTGGAGCGGATATTATAACTCATTCGACGACAAAATACATGGACGGTCATGCTGTACAGGTAGGCGGAGTTATCGTTGACAGCGGAAATTTCGACTGGGAAAACGGTAAATTCCCAGAACTTGCGAAGCCGGATGAATCATATCACGGTATTATTTATACTAAACAGTTTGGTAAAGCCGCATATATTGTAAAGGCGCGCACACATTTAATGAGGGATATCGGTGCACAATCGAGTCCCGAAAATGCGTTTTTGCTTAATTTGGGACTTGAAACCCTTGCATTGAGAATGGAACGTCACTGTTCCAATGCACTTACTGTTGCTGAACACCTTGAAAAAAGCGATAAAATAGCATGGGTAAATTACCCCGGACTTAAAAGCAGTATTTATTATCCACTTGCACAAAAATATATGCCAAACGGAACTTGCGGAGTAATTTCTTTCGGAGTAAAAGGTGGAAGAACAGCTGCGGCAAAGTTTATGGAAGGCTTAAAGTTAGCATCTATTGTAATACATGTAGCTGATTTACGCACATGCGTTCTTCACCCTGCAAGTACAACACACCGCCAGCTTACCGATGAACAGCTTAAGGAAGCAGGCATTGGACCTGAAATGATTCGTATGTCTGTCGGCATTGAAAATATTAAAGATATTATTGAAGATATTGACAACGCACTGGAAAACATGTAGCTTTACAGGCTTTATTTATAAATAACGGGCGGTCTTATGTTTAAAGTAAGACTGCCCGTTTTGCTATGCATATTTAAATTAAAAACAGAGTACAGTTAAATTGTTAAAAATTCAAATGATAGGTTAAATATACATAATTGTAATCATTTTGTGAAGCCAATATCTAAATGTTAAATACGATGTTTAAAAAGCGTGTATTTGCCTGTAATAGGATTTCTGTTTTTATAATCCACATAAACCAGAGTGTTTTCAGAATACAAAATGGCATATCCACGCTTTAAACCCTTTGACGGTTTGGAGTTTTCAAGCTCGAATTTTCGTATTTGATTTTTTAATTCAGGGTCTTTAACCTTTAAAACAGGCGGGAGTTTTCCGGATGCATTTGTTGTCAAACGGTCGCATACCATTACATCCCGAAGTCTGACTTTATCAATACCTTTTATATTTTTAAAATATCCGAAAATCAAAGCGGTGTAATCATCAAGCGAAATTTTAGCGGTTCCGTTTTCAGCGGAAAATCTGCCGAATTTATCAAATAGTTCAAACGGGCTACATTCGGTTTGCTTAAAAATATATTGTAAAGTATTTAAAAAGCGGCCGCTGTTGTAAAGTCTTTCCAAAGCATCTTCCGCATAATGCAAAGCGGACAGTTCTTCATTTGTAATCCATGGGGTTTCTATAACTTCATAAGGTGGAGTATTTGAATAAGTACAGGGGTATTTTTCATGTTCTTCACGCATGGGCGCTCCATACAGAAGTTTCAAAAATCCTAACTGAAGCATATTGGGCTTTAGTGAATATGCAATATTAAAGCTCTTTTTGAAACTTTCCAAATCTTCATATGGAAGTCCTGCGATTAAATCAATATGAATATGCATATTTGCATTTTTAACAAGCCCACGTATATTCTTTTTTAATCTCTCAACATTAGTTTTTCTGTTAATCGCTTGGAGCGTAACCGGGTTAAAACTTTGAAGTCCTATTTCAAGCTGCATTGCTCCGACCGGTGCTTTCGAGAGAATATCAAGCATTTCATCGTCGAGAATATCACCTGCTATTTCAAAATGAAAACAGACTCCGTCGGGTATGTTCTTACCGTAATTTTCAATGATAAATTTATAAAGCTCATTGGCTCTTTTTTTATTGGCATTAAAAGTACGGTCAACGAGTTTTACTGTTTTTGTACCACTGTTTGCAAGAAGCAAAAGTTCTTTTTTAGCACGCTCCAAATCAAAAAACCGTACACTTCCGCACCTGCCAGATAGACAGAAAGCGCATGAATACGGGCAGCCGCGGCTTGTTTCAAGATATGCTATTCTGCCTTTAAGGGAATCAAAGTACTTTTGGGTATATGGACTTGGGGGTTCTTCAGTTGGCGTATTTGGCGGCGAAACTATAATTTTTTCTTTATTCCTGTAACATATGCCCGGTATGTTCTTTATATCTGTATTTTTGTAAATTGCGTTTAGTAAAAGAGCAAAAGGTTTTTCGCCTTCTCCCGAAATAACATAATCCACTAATTCATGCTTTTTAAGTATTTCCTCGGCGTTATAACTTACTTCGGGACCGCCTAAAATAATTACAGCATTGGGAAGTTTGCTTTTTATCAGGGTTAAAAGCTCAATTGTTTCGGTTATATTCCAAATATAACATGAAAATCCTATTACTTTGGGATTTTGCTTTATTATTCGGCTTGCCACGTTTTCAATTTTCTCGTTTATAGTGCCTTCTGTTACTTTTACATTAATTCCGCTCTTGCAGTAAGAGTCTGTTCCCGCTAATAAGCACCACGGAGCAAGAGACGAATGAATATATTGAGAATTTAAAACACAAATTACAGCTGACAATAATTTTTCCATATGTATTTCCTTATATAAATTTAGATTGTTTAATTAATTTTTTAAACGTATTTATATACTTATTATATCATAAAATTAACATTTTCTTAAACTTTAATATATAACTCTTCTCATTAAATAAAAACTGTATTTGAAAATATAGAAAAATATGGTATAATTACAAAAATTAATAATATGATTATGTGAAAATTTTAAACGAAAGCTGGGTTGAAATGAAAAATATTGCCGCCTTTTTCGACATTGACGGAACTATATCACGTGAAGGTTTAATAAGTGAAATGTTTAAGAAAATGATAAAGTACGAACTTATTGACAACAGTAAATGGTACAACGACGTTGAGCCCGCATTTACAAAGTGGGATAAGCGCATGGGAGACTATGATGCATATTTGCAGAAAATGGTGGATATTTATACTGAAACAATAAAAAACACTAATTCGTTTCATATAAAATATATTGCAAAAAGAGTTATTGAACAAAAAGGAGAAAGAGTTTACACATACACAAGGGATAGAATTAAATGGCACAAAGATCAAGGACATATTGTAATTGCAATTTCGGGGTCTCCGTTGGAGCTTGTAAGTGAAATGTCAGAAAAATACGGCATGGATGATTTTAGGGGTACCATTTATAAAATAGGAAATAACGGTATATATAACGGTGAAATAATACCTATGTGGGATTCAGACAGCAAGAAAAAGGCTGTTTTGGAAATGGCTGAAAAGTATAATTTGGATTTATCTCAAAGTTATGCGTACGGAGATACGAACGGAGATTTTTCCATGTTGAATTTAGTGGGATATCCTTTTGCAGTAAATCCTACAAGGGAACTTTTGTATAAAATCCACGGTGATTTAAAACTGAGGGAAAAAGTTTGCGTTATAGTAGAAAGAAAAGATGTAACATACAGGTTGAATGTTAATATACTCGATATTTTTAAATAAATAAAAATATATAATATTATAAAAAAGCCCGAATTTTCGGGCTTTTTATTTATACAGTAAAATTTAATAAATTATTTTTTTATTTTATAAAAGTTATGTTGCTTTTACATAAAATGTGCTATAATTATCCTAATAAGAATTATCTATATCGTTTTAACATGACTTAGTTCATTTAAAGAAACACCTACCCATTTATTATTTTGTTAATTGGAGTGTGAAATAATATGAAGTGCGATTTTTATAAGAAAATATTGGACGAGTCGCTAATTGGTTATGCGTATTACAAAATAATATGCGACAAAAGCGGAACTCCCTGCGATTGTAAATATATTTATGCTAATAAACAATATCAGGAGTTTATCGGCATAAGCGAAAACAAGGCTGAAAACAAAATATTCGCACAGTTTGCTCCAAAAGCTGAAACTGACAATATTGGATTTTACGGAAATATTGCACTTAATAACGGGAGAAAAGAGTATGAACAGTATTTCGAACCTTTAAAGCGGCGATTTAAAATATTAGTGTATTCACCACAGAAATATTACTTTGCTATAATAATATCTGATATAACAAACGAAGACATAACCAAAAAGACGAATCTTCAATCACAACTTTATAATGAGAAAAAGCTTTTGGAAACAACATTGGCATCAGTTGCTGACAGTGTTATTTTAACGGATAATGAAGGAAAAATAATTTTTATTAACAGAGCGGCAGAAATCTTAACGGGCTTTACACAGTCAGAAGCTAAAGAAAAACAATTTGAAGAGGTTTTTAATATTGTTGACGAATTGACGTATGAGAAAAACATAAATATAGTTAATAAAGTTCTTAATACCGGAAAAACACAGAAATTTAAAAACAATACTGTTCTTATTTCCAAAGAAGGCTTGGAACGTGTAATTGAAAGTACAGCGTCACCGGTTAAAGAAGAAAGCGGTAATATTATAGGTGTTATATTAGTATTTAAAGATTACACGGAAAAAAGGCAAAAACAAAAAGAAATTGAATATTTAAGTTATCACGATCAGCTTACGGGATTATATAACAGAAAATTTTACACAGAAGAGCTTAATTGTATTGACAGAAAAGAAAATTACCCGTTAACAGTTGCTTTGGGGGATGTAAACGGATTAAAATTAATAAACGATTCTTTTGGTCAGGCTATGGGAGATATGCTGCTTATAAAAATCTCGCGGGTTCTGAATACGGTATGCAGAAAAGGTGATATTGCTGCAAGACTGGGCAGCGATGAGTTCGCTATTGTAATGCCTAAAACCGATGAAGAAGAAACACGTAAAGTATTAGATAAAATAAAAGAATTGGTTTCAAAAGAAACTATTGGCGCAATAAGCATTTCAATACCTTTTGGATATGAAATAAAACGCAGTGAAAATGAAGAAATGGAAAAGGTAATAAAGAAAGCAGAAGATTATATGTACAAGAAAAAAATTTCCCAAAGCCCAAGCATTAGGGGAAATACAATAAATGCTATAATAAGTGCGCTTTATGAAAAGAACAGAAGAGAAGAACAACATTCCCACAGAGTTTCTGAGCTGTGTAAAAAAATGGGTATTGCGCTTAATATGAACGAATATAAAGTTGAAGAGCTTAAAACCGTAGGACTTCTTCACGATATCGGAAAAATTGCTATTGATGACAATATTCTAAACAAACCGGGTAAACTAAGCAGTGATGAATGGGTACAGATTCGCCGTCACCCTGAAATTGGGTTCAGAATATTAAATACTGCAAGCGATATGTCGGATGTTGCTTCATATGTTTTGTTTCACCATGAAAGATGGGACGGAGGGGGATACCCCAAACATATTAAAGGAAGTCAAATACCCGTGGAGTCCAGAATTATTGCGATTGCTGATACATATGATGCTATGACAAGCGACAGAAGCTATAGAAGTGCCCTGCCCGATTGTTTAGCATTGCAGGAGCTTAAAAAAAATGCAGGTTTTCAGTTTGACCCCGAACTTGTAAATGTATTTATTGAAAAGGTATTGAAAACGAAGTAATATAGGAGGTATAACAAAATTATATAGGGAAATGAGATAACTATGACAGAATTAAATGACTATGCAATGACACACGGCGGCAAATTTCACGCGGATGATGTATTTTCTGCCGCACTTTTAAAAATAATCAACCCAAATATTAAAATAATACGGACTTTTGAAGTGCCCGATGATTTTGAAGGATTGGTATTTGACATTGGCGGCGGAAAATTCGACCACCATCAGGAAGACTCACCCAATCGTGAAAACGGTATGCCTTATGCGGCATTCGGGCTTCTTTGGAAGGAGTTTGGAAAAAATTTGTTGTGTAAAGCTGGGTGTACTCCCGAACAGGCGGAAGCGGAAGCCCTGCGGTTAGATGAAAAATTTATTCAGCCTTTAGATGAAGACGATAATACAGGCTGCGGCAACCAGCTTGCAGGTATAATTGGTTTATTTAATCCCACGTGGGACTCAAATGAAAATTCGGATGTTTGTTTTGAACAAGCGGTAAAAATCGCAGATATTATACTTAATAAAAAGATTGACAGTATAGTAAGTACGCAAAGAGCAAAAATACTTGTTGAAGAAGCACTTAAAAAAAGTGACGGAAAGATAGTGATTCTGCCCCAGTTTGCTCCTTGGAAGCACGTGCTTGTACCCTCGGACGCACAGTTTGTAGTTTATCCTTCACAGCGGGGAGGATATAATGCACAGGTCATTCCGATTGATATGGAGACAAAGGAATCAAAATGTGATTTTCCGGAAGAATGGGCAGGTAAAACAGAAGAACAGCTTCCCTTAATATCAGGAGTGGAAACGCTTACTTTTTGCCACAAAGGAAGGTTTCTGATTTCGGTAAAGAATATTAAAGATGCTGTAAAAGCGTGTGAAATTGCACTAAAGCAGAAAGAAGCGGCTGAAACGGAAGTAAATGAAAATTAAACTATATTAATATTAAATAATTTAAATAATAATTTATCCGATATCAAGTTGTTGATATCGGATTTTTTATGTTAAGCGATTAGAAAGAATTATTGAGATTTTTATATCAAAGTTTGCATTTCGCTAAGTCTATTATATTTAAGTTTCAGAAGGACAGAGCCTATAAACATATTAGATAGCTTAAGTTAAATATAATAACAGTTTTCATTAAAAATCCATATACTGAACAGAGGGAACTAATTAAAATTCGTTATACTTCGTACTTATGAATTTCGGTACAAATAATTGAAATTTTCAGTTAAATTTCATCACGAAGCTTTTTAATCCAACAAACCGATAGGAGGGATTTAAACATGGATGAAAAATCAAATTATAATCAGCCAACGTGTGACCCTAATTGTGAAGCAGGCATGGATTTTCATGGACGCTGTGACTGCATCACCCAATGTGTAACAGAAACTATGCATATCTGCAATATGAAATGCTTAACGGACAGTTGTGTATGCTATAAAGGTGTAGAAGATTTTCAAGCCTGCGGAATGTGTTTTATTAAAGTAGGGTATGAAGTTTGCGTAAAGTATGTTGACTGCGACGGAAATAAAAAATCAAAATCAAGGCAGGGGAAAGAACTGTTTTTTGCAAATTCTGATATGCTTTCTCCTAATCTTAAGGTTCATATTAATAATCCACCCTGTCTTAAAGTGTGTAAAGATGAAACAACAGCAAAATTTGAAATTACACTTTGCTGGTAAACGTTTTAAGGGGCTGCCTTGCTTGGCTTTAATGAAACCATGCAGGGAGCCCCTTTTTATTCGGCAATATAATAAATTATTGAGTGAAACGGTAGGGTGGTTAGGAGAAGATTTAAT
>ENA-UOOM01000776-UOOM01000776.1-fermentation-metagenome-genome-assembly--contig:-NODE-776-length-33943-cov-21.994688_pt1 | contig 33943 bp, 29 predicted proteins | sample MGYA00245781_ERZ724031 | MGnify/ENA primary metagenome ERZ724031 (study PRJEB28704, sample SAMN03018317) | fermentation metagenome | biome: anthropogenic terrestrial biome; feature: soil; material... | reverse complement strand
AGCACAATCAAACGGAAGCATTGAATTTACAAAAATGTAAGCTTCAAGCTAACACGACCCTCATGACAACATGAGGATTTTGTTTTGAAACACTGAAATATGGCATAATATACAATCATTGGCAATTCTGATATATATTAATCATTTACAAAATATATCACGTTGGATATATTAGTAGGGTTGAAACTAAGCGCAAGTGTGTTATTCTGAGTGCAAGCTTGTTATTCTGAGCACAAGTTTGTCATTCTGAGCGTTAGCGAAGAATCTCTATTAAAGGGTTAGAACATTTTTATTTGCAAATGCCTCATTACGTGTTATAATATTTAAAGCCAAAAAAATTAATATTATGACATTTTACTTATATTCTGGGGGATACAAAGTGAAGAAAAAAATCACAAAATCAAAACAACCAATAACAATTGATTATGAAAACAAAAAGCTGTCGGTGGCATACTTTTTGCCACTATTATTAATAGCAGGATTTGTACCGCTGATAGTATATGCAAAATATGTTGATTTAGAAGGAACAACTCAATCCCTATATTGGACAGGCCAAAGGCAGTATTTGGATTTCTTCAGCTACTGGAAATCAATGTGGGTGGTAATTCTTACAGCAATAGCACTTATTCTGTATGTAGTATTATATAAACAAAAGAAGCTACCATTTAAAAATTTAAAGCAATATTATATACCATTAGGAATTTACGCAATCTTTGTAATAATATCAACCATATTTGCCAAAGACACACAAACAGCTCTATGGGGATTCGTTGATATGTACCAGGGTATGTTTGTTTTGTTAAGCTATGTACTACTTACATTCCTAACAATAAACTTTGTAAACAGCGAAAGGGATATAACCTTATTTGTTAAAGCATTCTTATTTCTAATGATTGTTGAAGGGTTGTTAGGTATAACACAATACTTTGGATTTGACTTTTTCCAGACTAAAATCGGAAACAGTCTGATAATTCCCGGAAATCTACAAGTTGATAACTTGTCATTTTCATTCGGACCTAAGACAATATACGGTACACTTTTTAATACTAACTTTGTGGGAAGCTTTGCAACACTAATGCTGCCCTTGTCAATTGCATTTCTTTTAGGTGCAAAAGATAGGAAACAAAGAATTATATCAGCAATAGCAGTTGTATTAATGATATTTGTTTGGATTGGATGTAATTCAAGAGCTGGATACTTAGGAATAGCAGTAGCTTCAATATTTGCGGTATGGTTGTTTAGAAAGGTTTTTATAAAACATTGGAAAATATCAGTCAGCCTGTTTGCAGTATTTGTTGTATTGTTATTTGGATTGAATGCTGTTTCAGATGGTGCTTTAATCAATAGGTTAAAAACATTTAATCTGGTTGAACAAATAAATATTCTTAAGGAAAGAAATGAAGCAATTTTTAAATTTGAAGATATAGAATTAGGGAAAGATACAATTTCAATCATAACAAACAGGCAAACCTTAAATATAAAAGTAGATAATGATAAGCTATATTTCTTGGATGAAAATTACAACGAGTTGGAAATAACTCAAAAAGGAAACAATGTAAAGATAAACAATCAAACTAAATATTGGGAAATAAGCAATATCTCAATACCGAAAAACTATCCGGGTGTTTCAATATCAATGTATTATGGTTGGGGAACAACTCATTATTATATCGCTAAAGATGGAATTAAAGTGTTGGGCAGCGGAGGAAGGATTGTCGATCCTATTGTAGCTGAACGTTTCGAACCTCTTGATGGGTTGGAAAAATTTATGTCAAGCAGAGGATATATCTGGAGCCGAACTATTCCTATGCTTGGTACTTATTTTATAAAAGGTTCCGGTGCTGATAATTTTCCAATAGCGTTTCCACAAGATGACTTTATAGCGAAGTTAAATATTCAAATGGATGCAAATACGGTAATAGATAAACCCCATAATATGTATTTACAGATAGGAATAAATACCGGCATGGTTTCTCTAATATCACTACTTGTGTTATGGATTATTTATATTATTAGCAGCTTAAAACTATACAGTAATACTAAATTTAATTCATTGGAAAAACTTGTTGGAGCTTCATGCTTGGTTAGTACAATAGGGTACCTGACAGTAGCAATGTTTAATGATCATATCGTATCTGTATCACCATTGTTTTGGATAATACTTGGTATAGGTATAAGCATTAATATAAGACTGCAAATGAAGAATATTGAAGCAAATTATGAATAGAGGATGAAATGTCAAAGATATATAAAGATTTATATAAGATATTAAATAAATATCGTAAAATAATCCTTGTGATTATAGATACTTCTATAGCAATATTGTCCTATTTGATGCCATTTGTTATAACCGGTATACATCCTGTAAAAATAGGATTTTTCAAAGAGCAGTTTCTAATTTTTACAGTAATATATATTGGCACATTCATGGCAATGGGCGTATATAAAAACATGTGGCGTTATGCAGGGATAGAGGATATATTTAATTGTCTTAAAGCGTCAGTCGCAGGAAACTTATTGTTTTTAATAATAACTCTATTATTAAGAATACCTGTCAGATGGTATGTATATCCGGTTGTTTTTCCTGTATCAAGTTTTTGCACCATGGCTATTAGAGTTGTTTACAGGGCAATTTTGATAATTGGAGATAAAAATACTAAGAAACTAAGCCATTATACAAATATTATGATTGTAGGGGCAGGAGAAGCTACAGTAGCTATATTGAATGAAATAGATAGAAATAATCCTAATAATTATTTGGTTAGATGTATAGTTGATGATGATAAAACGAAGATAGGCAGGAGAATTAACTCTGTTCCTGTTGTATCTTCAACAGACGACATACCACTGATGGTAAGAAAGTACAGAATAGAAGAGATAATACTGTCAATTCCGTCTATAGATAAAGAAAACAAAAAGCGTATCTTAGATATTTGCTCAACTACTAAATGCAAATTAAAAATATTGCCTGAAGTATACAGCCTGCTTACAAATGACAGTAATATGATGGATAAAATAAGAGAAGTACAGGTAGATGATTTATTGGGCAGAGACCCTATAAGCTTAGATTGTGAATTAGCAAAGAAATATGTTTACAATAAAACAGTTCTTGTAACAGGCGGGGGCGGCTCCATAGGTTCAGAATTATGCAGACAGATTTCATTATATTCACCAAATAAACTAATTATATTAGATATATATGAAAATAACGCTTATGACATACAACAAGAGCTAATAAGAACTTATGGACTTGATTTAGATATTGAAGTAGAAATAGCTTCAGTCAGGGACAAAAACAAAATAGATAAAATATTTGAATCAAAAAATATCGATATAGTTTTTCATGCAGCTGCACACAAACATGTACCTCTTATGGAAAAAAACCCTGAGGAAGCAATTAAAAACAATGTTATCGGCACATACAATGTAGTACAAGCAGCACATAAATATAAAGTCGATAAGTTTGTGCTGATTTCAACAGATAAGGCTGTTAATCCAACAAGTATTATGGGAGCTACCAAGAGAATATCAGAGATGATAATACAATCATTTGATAAGCAAAGTGAAACTGATTATGTAGCTGTTCGATTTGGCAATGTATTAGGAAGCAGCGGCTCTGTAATCCCATTATTTAAAGAACAAATCAAAGTAGGCGGACCTGTTACGGTAACTCATGAAGAAATAACAAGATATTTTATGACTATACCTGAAGCAGTCCAATTAGTTCTTAGAGCTTCATCTATGGCAAAAGGTGGAGAAATATTTGTTCTTGATATGGGAGAGCCGGTAAAAATAAAGGACTTGGCATATAATTTGATCAAACTTTCAGGATTAGAGCCGGAAGTAGATATAAAAATCGAATATACCGGACTAAGACCCGGAGAAAAGCTATATGAAGAATTATTGATAACCAACAGGGACAATCAAATTAAGACTGATATAGATAAAATATTTATAGAAAGACCAACTGAATTTGATGAAAATGAGCTGTTTGAATTAGTAAAGGAATTAGAAAAAGCAGCTCATAATATAGATATCGATAGAATAATAATCTTAATACAAAAATTAGTACCAACATATAAAAGAACAACAAACGAAAACTCTGAATCAACAGAATGTGCCTGAGTTGTCATTCTGAGCCGCAGGCGAAGAATCTCAAACAATAGTCATCCTGAGCGGAGCGAAGGATCTCATAGAAAGGAAAAAACTATGAATAGAAAAATCTATTTATCATCACCACACATGAGCGATGAAGGATACGAAAAGGAATATATAAAAGAAGCATTCGATACAAATTGGATTGCACCACTTGGAGCAAATGTCGATGGATTTGAACAGGAATTAGCTGCTAAAGTAGGTTCAAAACATGCAGTAGCTTTAGTCTCCGGTACTGCTGCAATTCATATGGCATTAAAAGCTGCAGGAGTAGGCAAAGGAGATATTGTATTTTGTCAGGACTTAACATTTTCAGCAACAGTCAATCCTATTATTTATCAAAATGCAACTCCTGTATTCATAGATAGTGATTATAGAACTTGGAATATGGACCCTGAAGCTCTAAAAGAAGCCTTTGAAAAGTATGGTGAACAAGTAAAGGCTGTTATAGTGGTACATTTATACGGCTTGTCTGCAGACATGGACAAGATAATGGAAATCTGCAACAAGCATAATGTAACAGTAATTGAAGATGCTGCTGAGTCGTTAGGAACATATTATAAAGGAAAACATACCGGAACATTTGGTGAATATGGAGTATTTAGCTTCAACGGAAATAAGATTATCACTACTTCAGGCGGGGGTATGCTTGTTTCTGACGATGAAGAGAGAATTAAAAAAGTTCGATTCTGGTCAACGCAGTCAAGAGACAAAGCAAGGCATTATCAACACAGTGAAATAGGTTACAATTATCGTATGAGTAATATTGTAGCCGGCATTGGCAGGGGACAGCTTAAAGTGTTGGATAAGAGGGTTGATAAGAAGAAACATATCTTTGAGTTCTACAAGAGGGAATTAGGTCAGCTAAATGGTATTGACTTCATGCCTATAAATGATTGGAATGAACCTAATTATTGGTTGTCATGTATAATGCTGAATGGCAGGGTTAAACCATTAGATATAATGGTTAGTCTTGAAGAAGAGAATATCGAGTCAAGACCGATTTGGAAGCCAATGCATATGCAGCCTTTCTTTGCTGAGTATGACTATATTGGTGGGGATGTCAGCGAGAATCTATTTAAGAATGGAGTATGCTTGCCATCTGATACAAAGATGGCTGATGAGGATTTATATAGAGTGTGCAATGTTATAAAAGGGTTGTGGAAATAGTGTATCAAAGATTTATTAAAAGACCTATGGATTTTATATTATCTTTAATTGCAATTATTGTTCTTATTCCAGTTTTTTTAGTAGTTGCATTTTTGGTAAGAACTAAGCTTGGTAGTCCTGTGATTTTTAAACAAAAAAGACCTGGTCTGAATGAAAAGATATTTACGCTATATAAGTTTAGAACAATGACGGATGAGAGGGATAAATTTGGTGAGCTGCTACCCGATGAAACTAGACTTACTAAGTTTGGTAAATATTTTCGTTCAACCTCTCTTGATGAATTGCCGGAGTTATTCAATATACTTAATGGTGATATGAGCATTGTAGGACCAAGACCATTATTAGTACAATATCTTTCTCTGTATGATGAGCATCAAAGGAGAAGACATGAAGTTAGACCAGGTTTAACCGGAAATGCTCAGGTCAATGGTCGTAATGCCATCAGCTGGGAAGATAAGTTTATTCTGGATGTTGAGTATGTGGATAATGTGAGTTTTATAGGAGACTGGAAGATTATTTTTTTGACTATAAAAAAAGTATTTTATAGAGAAGGAATTAGTTCGGATACTGTAGCTACGATGGAGCCTTTTAGAGGATCTCAAAGAGTGGAGGATTAATCAAATGAAAGATATAGTTATTATTGGAGCAGGTGGTTTTGGAAGAGAAACTGCTTGGCTCATTGAAGATATTAATAATAAAAAACCAGAGTGGAATATAGTGGGCTTTGTTGATGATAATGCTTCAATTCAAGGTTCTAAAATAAATGGATATGAAGTAGTGGGAGATATAAATTGGTTAAAAGAACAAGAATTATATGTAGTAAGTGCAATTGGTGATCCAATTATAAAAAAGAAAGTAATTGATAGGTTAGAAGGAAGTAATAATAAATATCCTGTTTTAATTCATCCAAGTGCAATTTATTCAGACAGAGTAACTATAGGAGAAGGGTCAATTATCTGTGCAGGAAATATAATTACTGTAAATATTGAAATTGGTAAACATGTGATTGTTAATTTAGATTGTACAATAGGTCATGATGCAATAATTGGAGATTATTCTACAATTTTACCAAGCGTTAATATATCAGGTTTTGTTAAAATAGAGGAAAGTGTGAGTGTTGGGACTGGTTCAGCAATTATTCAGGGTGTTAATATTGGAAAAAACACAGTAATTGGTGCAGGGTCTGTAGTAACAAAAGACTTACCGCCAAATTGCACTGCAGTAGGAGTACCAACAAAACCCATTAAGTTTAATAAATAATTAGCGATAACATTAAATAAGCAATATAGATTATAGAAAGATTAAAAATTAACAATATTCATTGTCACATATTTTATAAACAAATTAAATTTATATTTGATAAAGGAAGACATATACATGTGTGGTATATTTGGAGCGATATCTAATAAAGCTATTGATGAAAAAAATCTGAATAGTATAGCAGTTCATAGCAAACAAAGAGGAAAGAATTATAGTGGTTTAGTTTATCGTAATGAAAATGATTATAGGATAACACGAGCCGATTATGATATAGCAAAGGTTTTGAGTAAGGAGAAATGGTCTGATTCTTGCTTAGTGATGGGACAAAGCAGTCCGATTTCTGACGGACTACTTAATAATCAGCCGGTTGTTAACGATGGAATCTTTGTGATACACGACGGTATAATAATTAATGAAAAAGAAATATGTAAATACCTTAATATTAAACAAGGATATAAAATTAATTCTGAATTAATTATTGAAATTGCTTTAAAGCACCTTGAAGAAGGTGGGGATTATAAGGAATTGCCACAAAGAATTCTATCATTATGTAAAGGCACCATTTCTGCCATTCTTGCATTGCCCAAAATAGGCAAGGCATTGTTATTTTCAAACAATGGTAGTCTTTACGTAGGGAAAAGCAAGAGCGATACCTACTTTGCTTCTGAACGTTATCCATTAAATTATATAGCCTGTGATGAAATATCACAAATTTGGAAAGAAGGAATGATAGTAGATATTCCTAAAGCTGAAACAATAGATGTCGTTGATGATATACAGCAGAAAAAGGATAAACATATACCTAAATTTAAGAATTTAGCTGCTGAAGAAGCCATACTTCAATACCATAAACCTAATATTAAGCGTTGTACTAAGTGCCTTTTACCGGAAACTATGCCATTTATTTCGTTTGACTCTAAAGGAGTCTGCAATTATTGCAATAATTATAAATCTCGTAACATACTTAAAGCAAAAGAAGAGCTATTTGAATTAGTTAAACCTTACAGACGAAAAGATGAACCGGATTGTATTGTTCCATTCTCAGGCGGACGGGATAGTTCTTACAGTTTACACCTTATTGTCAATGAATTACAAATGACTCCCATAACTTACACATATGATTGGGGTATGGTAACAGACTTAGGACACCGAAATATCAGTCGGATGTGTTCAAAGCTTGGTGTAGAAAATATAGTAGTTGCTGCAGATATTTCTAAAAAACGTCAAAATATAGAAAAAAACTTAAAGGCATGGCTCAAATCTCCACATTTAGGTATGATTAGTATACTAACTGCAGGAGATAAACACTTCTTCCAACATGTTGAAACAATAAAAAAACAAACAGGTATAGATTTAAACTTATGGGGTATTAACCCCCTTGAAGTAACACATTTTAAAACAGGGTTTTTAGGAATAAAACCTGACTTTGAAGAAAACAGAGTCTATAAGACTGGTTTTAATAAACAATTGAATTATCAAGCACATAGATTTAAAGCAATGTTACAAAGCCCCGGTTACTTCAATAGCTCAATTTGGGACACATTGACAGGAGAATATTATCGTAGTTTCGTCAAAAAAACAGATTATTTTCATATTTTTGATTATTGGTGTTGGAATGAAAAAGTCATAGATGAAACACTAGGACAATATGATTGGGAATTGGCACCGGATACTAATACAACTTGGCGTATCGGTGATGGTACGGCAGCATTATACAATTATATATATTATACCGTAGCAGGATTTACTGAACATGATACTTTCAGGAGCAATCAGATACGTGAAGGTCAGATAACTCGAGAAAAAGCACTTAAACTTGTAGAGGATGAAAACAGGCCTCGATATGAAAATATTCGTTGGTACTTAGATATTCTTAATATAGATTTCTCAGAAGTAATTAGTGTAATTAATTCTATTCCAAAGCTTTATTGATTGATTTATAATTTTTTAAACAAAGAGCTATATTGTTAACATAATAGTATGTGTATATGTTAATTGAAAATCAGTTCTTTAATGTAATAATCGGAGGATGTATGAAAAAAGAACTGAAATCAGTATGGATAATATCTAAGTATGGATCTACAAAAAAGTACGGGGTTAGTTCAAAACCATATAGAACTGCAAAATTTCTAAGTGAGAATGGTATAAACACTTATTTAATAAGTTCTGACTCGAACCATTTAGCGGAGTATCCTAAGAGTGAACATAGATACAACTGGGAGAATGAAGGAGAGTTAAACCATATTTGGATTAAGACACTAAAATACAAGAAGAGTGCTTCTATTAAGCGTGTATTTAGCTGGCTTGCTTTTGAATGGCATCTGTTTCGAATGGATAAAAGAAAACTGCAAAGACCTGATGCTGTAATTATATCTTCCTTATCACTACTCACAGTATTGTATGGCTTATATCTTAAGAAAATCTATAAATCTAAGTTGGTATTTGAAATTAGAGACATTTACCCACTAACCTTAACGGAAGAGTTAGGTGTATCCAAATATAATCCCATAGTATGGCTTTTCAAGATTATTGAAAGGGTTGGTTACAAAGAATCAGACATAATAGTAGGTACTATGCCGAATTTATCCAGTCATGTCAAGAATGTATTAGGATATGAAAAAAAGGTATTTTATTCTCCTTTAGGCATCAATGACAATTGGGATTTAATGCGAGCACCATCAAAAAGAGTAGATGAACTATTTCCAGATCATAGTTGTATTGTAATTGGTTATGCAGGAAGTATGGGAACAACAAATGCCTTAGACAGTTTTATTGAAACTATTGAATATCTTCAATCAGATAATGAGCTATATTTTGTATTAGTTGGTCAAGGTGATCAAAAGGAGGAATATCAGAATAGGTTAAAGAACTGCCGCAATGTTACCGTTGGTCCAAAACTTGAACAATATGAGATTCCTTACTTTCTTAGTAAATGTGATATACTCTATTTGTCAACCAATGACTCCAAAGTATGGGAATACGGGCAATCTATGAATAAGCTCGTTGATTATATGAAGGCAGGTAAGCCTGTAGTTGCATCATATTCCGGGTATCCTTCTATGCTTAATGAAGCAGATTCGGGGATTTTTGTTAATACGAATTCAACAGAGGCAATAATTGAGGGTATTAGAAAATATGCTAATATGGACACAGAAGGAAGACAGGAAATTGGAACTAAAGGAAAGAGATGGATAGAAGAGAATTACGCGAATGAAGTAGTTTGTAAAAAGTATTTTGATGAATTATGTGATTTAATAAGCTTCAAGGAGTAATAGGTTTCAAGAAAAAAATTTTATCAATAATCGATAGACTTTTAAGTCTTTTCAGAAGGAGGTTTCTATGAAAATATGCCATATCACAACTGTACACCCAAGATATGATATCCGTATATTCTGGAAAGAATGTGTATCTATGGCTAAAGAAGGAAACGAAGTTATGCTTATCGTAAATGATGATCAAGATAATGAAGAGGTTGATGGTATAAAAATTTTATCAGTGAAGAGTCCTTCTACAAACAGACTATCGAGGATACTGTCTGTAAGAGCCAAAAAGTTAGCTTATAAGAAGGCGATGGACTTGAAAGCTGACATTTATCATTTTCATGACCCAGAGCTTCTTGGCTTGGGTATCAAGTTAAAAAAACAAGGCACCTGCGTTATATATGATTCCCATGAAGATGTACCGAGGCAAATTCTTGCTAAGGAGTGGATACCTCGCTTTATGAGACAAATTATATCTAAGATATTTGAATTATATGAAAATAGATGTGTAAAGAAGTATGATGCAATTATTGTTCCTACCCCTCATATAAAGGATAGATTTAAACATTTGAATAATTCTGTTTGGGAGGTATGTAATTTTCCTTCAGTAGAAGAGATAAACTATTCAGGTGAGAATTACTCAAATTGTAATCCAGCTTGTTATATAGGCGACCTTTCAAATAATAGAGGCATTAAACAGATTGCAGAAGCAACGAATAAGGCAGGATTAGAACTTAATCTTTGTGGGAAGTTTCATTCAATGGGATTAGAACAAGAAATACTTGAAGAATACAATAACGTTAAGTATTTAGGTTTTTTAGGAAGAAGCGAAATTTCAGAGATATTGAATAATTCAAGTATGGGTTTCGTCACCCTACTAAATACACCTAACGATGCAATGTCATATCCAATAAAACTATTTGAGTATATGGCTGCTGGAATACCGGTTATTTCATCAAACTTCCCAGTGTATAAAGAAATAGTGGAGGAAAATAATTGTGGTATATGTGTAGATCCTCTTGATATTGATGATATATGTGATGCAATAAATAAGATAAGAAATAATAAGGTATACTCAGATGAGCTACATAAAAATGGTCGCATAGCAATAGAAAAGAAATACAACTGGGAGAGCCAAGCTAAGATTCTTATAAAAAGCTATGAATGCTGTCTGAATTATGATAAATGATTTCCATAGCTGACATAATTGAGTAACTCAACGAAAAAATTAAAAGTTTGATTTAAAGGGAGATGTTATGGTTGTTATTAAGATATGTATTTCAGAATGGAACAATGCAAGTAGAGACAAAAGAGAATTAGCTATAGTTAATGATTTAGGAGCCTGTTGTGTCGTTATAGCTAAAGGATTACCAAACGACAAAGGTAGAAAAACAAATATTTCAGGCTATGACACATATCTTTATTCAACAAAGCCTCTGGGAGCGCACAAATTTTTAAATGTTTTTAATAGGTTACTATCTGTTTTTATTTGGGCTTCAAACGTTAGAAAACATGAAGGTAATATATTGTCGTGCCACGACTTAGGAGCGTTCCTGATTGGTTGGCTTTCTACGTTTTTAATGACAAAAAACAAAAAACCTTTGCTGATATATGATTCGCATGAATTTGAGATTGGTAGATGTGGTAACCGAAACAAGGTCTCAAAATGGATTATTATTCATCTTGAAAGATTTTTAATGAAGAAATGTGTATTTTCAATAATGGTGAATGATACAATAGCTGATGAAGTTCAACGCATACACAATCAGAAAGTACGCCCAATTGTCGTTCGGAGCATTCCCGAGTATTGGAATATTGATGAAGTTGTTATTAAACAAACACGGTTTGAATTATTGAGGGGCAATGGCTTGCCTGTTGATACTTTTACAATAATGTATCATGGGGGTATAATTAAAGATCGTGGGATAGAAACACTGATCGAGCTTGTATCAATCAATCCCAATATCTCAGGTGTGATCCTTGGAAATGGACAAAAGGACTATATGAAGTATCTACAAAGCTTGGTTAAAGAAAAGAGGATAGAGAGCCGAATAATTTTTCATCCTGCAGTTCCAATTGAGGAGCTATGGAAATACGTTGGTGCAGCAGATGTGGGAATGGTTATGATAAGAAATGTGTGCCTTAATCATTACTATTCACTGCCTAACAAGTTTTTTGAAAACATACAAAGTATGACTCCTGTAATTGGATCTAATTTCCCTGAGATAAAACGAATTATTGAACAGTATCAAATTGGTATGATATGCAACCCGGACGACATTCAAGAGATAAATCAATGTGTTGAAAAGATGCGTATAGATAAAGAATTTTATAAGCAGTGCAAAAAAAATTTAATACAGGCTAAAAAAGATTTATGTTGGGAAAAAGAGAAAAAGATATTAGAAAAATCGTATAAAGAATTAATTTAGATTAGATGTAAATGAGTTATGAATAATTGATAAAGGTTTTAACAAACTGAGTTAATATTAGGTGCAAGGTGAATTTAAAACAGCAAACAAAAGTGTAGTAGGAGGGTGAAAATAGTGTTGAAAGATCAGACGCTATATATGGATACAATAGAGAGCTTAGATAAAAGGTACAGCCCATTTTCGATAATAAAAATTATATTTGTTATATTAGGATTAGTATGTATGGGTTTGGTAGGCTTTTCTAATGTTGTTGCGGATGGATTGAGTGCATTTTTTCTGCTTCCTTTGTCATTCGCTGTTGCGTGTATGTTCTCCTATAATGCTATCGCCTATGCAAAAGATAGCTTTGGACTTTTAATTCTATATGGACTGATAACACTAAGATATTTGGTTTCACCTGTACTGACTGCACTATCCGGAAAGTTGGTTCCCAATGTTTCTACTTCTGTGTCTGGTCTTCGCTATGCAGTTTTGTTTATGATTGTCGAGCTGTTTGTAGTCGTAATAGCTATTAATGTAATATGGAAACCAGTCTCAATGAAGAATCTTAAAAGAAAAAGTGACACCAACTTTAAACTCACTTGGAGTGGGGCTATAGTATGTTTATTCTTAATCGCTGTTTTACTTTACAGAGGAACGCTGCCAAACGTAATGGAACATTTGTCCTTTGGCAATAAATACAGCTATGCTTATTCTGAATTAAAAACATATGACATGTCAGCAGTTTTAGCACTAAAGGCCTTTTTGTTTCTTCTTATAGTCTCATGGGCATCTAAAAAGTATCATAGCACCAGAAGTAAATCAAATAAAACTATATTCATGATAATATCTATTCTTGCTGCTTTGGGTAATGCGATGGTCTATAATGCCTCTGACCGAGGAACAATGGTAATGTGCGCTATGGCAAGTTTATCTGTACTTTTATATTGCTTTGGCAAGAAGATAAGTAAGTTTCTGCCTATAATTGCCGTCCTTGGCTTTGTTTTCGTGTGGTCGCTGTTTGCTAATGGAACTTTAGGTGTCAAGGAAGGAGAAAGTCTACTTGATAGAGCTGATTATATCTCAGACCTTTCACTTGTTGCCGAACTATACAGCAACGGTGTTTCTACCGAAGCCCATTCTTTTGATATGTATGACACAATCACCGAAAATATAAGTATTGAAACACATATAAGCGAACTCATTAAATCAAATAACATCTTTACATTACCGGGACTGTGGTCAGTGAGAAGAGTGGTAGAAACCATACCATCAATACAGAATTTGTTTAAATCGACTTTGCGTGAAAGAGATGCTTTTATACTACCTAATGCTGGTCTCGCAATGTATAGCGGAAGTATATACTTTGGTATGCTGTTGGATATTGCATTTCACTGGTTGATAGTTCTTGGTATATATTATTTTTACAAAAAGAAGAAGAATAGTCATGATTTATCACTCATATATCTTTATTCTTATTGTGAAATGATATGTGGATTTATTCTGATGAATAATATTATGATAGCAGTTTCACTACTTAGTGCAATTCCATTTTTACTTTATATATTACTAAAATTGAACAAATTTGGGGGAAAGGTTCATTTCATATAGTACAAAAAAATTAACAATCTTATACTATATTTTGAGGAGAAATTAGTGATGATCTATAAAAAATTGAGATTATATCTTAAACCAATTGTTTTAATGATGGCACCTAGACTATACCATAAAAGGATTATAAAAAGCTCTATTAGAGAAATGAACGTTAACAGCCTCTATGTGTCAGCAACAATTTCTATACCATATGAACCTATTGGTAAATATCCTACTATGTATGATGCTCCACCCAAGTTCTATGAGAAAAGAAAACGAGCAATGGTTTATGATGAAAATGGCATACCGATGTTAAACATTGCCGGTAATGCAGTTTATCATCCAGTCTACATGATTCAATATGCACTTTCAGAGTATGGTTTTTTCTTATCATCTCATGATAAATCTCACTTAGAAACAGCAAAGAGGATATCCGATTGGTTACTTGATAATCAAGATGCTAATAATGGTTACTGGTACTATCCGTATAATTTTACGCATGTGTTTACAAAATATGTACTAAAAGCACCATGGGCAAGTGCTATGGCGCAGGGGCAAGCTATTTCCTTGCTAACTAGGATGTATCAGACCACAAACGACAATAAGTACCTTGTTGCTGCAGTGAAGGCTACAACAATGTTGGATGTCCCAATCTTATCAGGTGGTTTAGCATCAGAATTATGGGGTCATACAGTATATGAGGAATATCCGACTATTCCATACAGTATAACGCTCAACGGATTTATGTTCTGTGCGCTTGGCATATATGATCTAACTCAATCAACTGATGACAAGCACGTTTCTGAGCTTTGGAACAAAGCTAAGGACACATTGACTTTTATGGTACCGCTTTATGATGGAGATATAATGTCAACATACTGCCTTTCACATGTAACTATGGGTAATATTGAGCGTCAGTGGGCAGAGGGTTATAATTCGATTCATGTTACTATGTTACAATGCTTTCAGTCATTTATACCAAATCCCACTTTTAAATTCTATATAAAGAGGTGGGCAGGTTTTTGGGGGATAAAAATAGATGAATGAATTAAAAGAAATAAAGAGGGTCATCAAGTCTGTATTTGGTTTATCACTTCCAACTTGGATAAACGCTGCAATCGGTATAATAGCAGTACCTCTTGTAACGAGACTTTTTGAACCTGATGTTCTTGGTAAATTTAATTTATTCAATACCTACAGCACCATACTTTACTGCATTGCTCTTATTGGCATAAATCAAGGACTTATGAGGTTTTACCATGAACCGCCCGGGAGGAATACAACCGTAGGACTTTATAAACTTTGCCAGACAATAATTACTATTTCAACATTTATTATTGCTGTAGTAATTTTTGTATTTGGTAAAAGTTTTTCTAATGCTATTGCCGGTGAATATAATTTTTATATTCTTTTGTGTTTAGTATTTTATGTCGCATCAGCCACATTTCTTAATGTGATAAATACCTCATATAGAATGCAGAATTCTATACTTGCTTATGGAGTTATGACAGTCTTAATGAACTTGTGCTCAAAAATTACATATGCCGGTGCAGCATTGATTGATGACAAGTTTATTGGAGCGATTACATTATTAACAGGATCATATGTAATCATTGCGATTGTATATATGACACGAGATTTCATACGTTATCGAGGACAAAAGACTTTATTAGGAAAAGAGGAGATAATACCACTGTTGAAATACTCGCTTCCTTTGATGCCGGTCTTGTTTATTTCTCAAATAAATACGGCTCTACCGAAGCTGTTTATTGCAGAATATCTGGATTTTTCTCAAGTGGGCATATACACTTCTGCTTATTCTGTTGTAAGCATAATTTCTATTGTTCAAAGTGGGATTAATGTATTTTGGGCTCCGTTCGTTTTTGAAAATTATGCCGAACGCCCAAGATATCTGACCTCTGGACACACAATAATTACTTTCGTAATGACAGTTTTTGGACTTATAGTGGTGTTGTTTCAGGATGTCATTTATTTGCTGATTGGACCAGCTTATAAGGAAAGCCAGTATTTTTTTGCTCTGCTCCTCTTTTCACCAATTTGTTATACTATTTCTGAAACCACTGGAATTGGAATTAATATATCTAAAAGAACATATTTAAATTTTGTTGTATATGGTGTGACAATTGCAGTCACTTTTGCATTATGTTATTTGCTGATTCCGCTTCTTGGCTTGATTGGCGCTGCTATTGCCGTTGCTGCCACTGCATTTTCTATGCTTATCGTTAAAACATTGTTAGGAGAAAGATTCTATAAAATTGTTATTTCACCTGTAAAATCCTTCTCAGCGCCTGCTTTGTTTTTAATTGCTGTTGTACTGAATACATTGTATTTTGATATGCTTTGGCTTAGAATGGGACTTACATTATTAGCAGCTGCAGTAATCTGTTTAATTTATCGTAAGGAAATGGTCTCTCTTATAAAAATGCTTATAGATATGTTCAACAAACAAAAAGGGGAGTGAAAAATTGAAAGTCTTAATACTTGGAAATCTCAGCTCTTTTTGGGTAAAGGAATTCGTTCAATATGTGATGCTACCATTGGGAGCTAAGGTGTTTCTAAAGGAAAACCATTATAGTGGGACAGATTATTATGATTATTACAATAAAGCCAGAGTAAAAATTATTCCATTTGTGCCAATTCCAAAATGGTTAATGAGTATACCTAAAATTAGAGGGTTCATTATGATGCATTATCAAAAAAAGGCACTCTCAATAAATGCACCTTTTGATGTTATCATCAATATGTTTGTCAGCCCGGAAGAATTATCCCAAGCGGTTTCATATAAACAAAAAGGCACAAGAGTATATGCTTATTTTTGTGGAAGTGATATCATTAGGTGTTCAAAGTTATCTTGTTTGAGACTAAAATCATGTATAAAAAGAATCGACAGCGTAATCTGTGCCAGCAGCAGTGTGCAAGATGCATACTCGCAGAAAATTGGTAATACCATAAACATTCCGTACATAACTATAAGGTTAGGCATGTCCAGTTTTAATTTTATCAAATCAAGAATATCGGAAGACCATAAAAGTGATTGTAAAAAAGAGTTGAATATTGATCCTGATAAAATAACTATATGTATTGGATATAATGCAAATGAGGCTCAAAATCATCTACATGTGTTGAGACAACTCCAATGTCTTCCACAAACAATACTGAACAAAATCACTGTTCTTCTTCAAATGACTTATGGAGGAAATGAAGAATATATAACAAAAGTAGAGAATGTTATTTCCTCAGTGGGCTGTGATTATAAATTGTTTCGAGAGTTTATGGATATGCCACAAATCGCACGGCTAAGATTGTCCACTGATGTCTTTATCAACACACAAGCAACTGACGGGTTATCAGGCAGTGTATTGGAGGCTTTGTATGCTTGGGGCAACCTTGCTTAATGCATCATGGCTTTATTACAAGGAATATGAAGATTGGGGAATTTCTTATAAAAGCTTTTCCAGTTATGAAGAGATACCAAAATTGTTGACTGAAGTGTTGCATAATACTTATAAAAGTGTTAATAACAGAGACATCTTACAAAACAAAATGTCCTGGCAACAATGTCGAGATGCTTGGGCATGTTTACTCAAGTAATTTAAAATATACTTCTAATATATTTATACGAGGATAAATTGAATGAAATTAATAACAATAATTGGTGCTAGACCACAATTCATAAAGGCAGCGCCATTATCTAAAGAGTTTAGAAAAAATAATGAGGAAATTTTAGTTCACACGGGACAACACTATGATGTTAACATGTCAGATATATTTTTTGAGGAATTAGAGATTCCAAAACCTGATTACAATTTAGGTGTTGGTTCTGGTAGTCATGGCTTACAAACGGGACGTATGTTAGAAAAAATTGAAGAAATAATTTTAAAAAAGAATCCGGACGGAATGCTCGTTTATGGTGATACAAATTCTACTTTAGCAGGAGCTTTGGCGGCAAGTAAGTTACATATACCTGTTTTTCATGTTGAAGCTGGACTAAGAAGTTATAACAAACTAATGCCGGAAGAGCAAAATCGAGTTCTTACTGATCATATTTCTGATTTGTTATTATGTCCAACTGAAACTGCTGTAAATAATTTAAAACGTGAAGGTATTACTTCAGGTGTTATAAATACAGGGGATATTATGTATGATGCCATCTTGTGTAATATCGAAATATCAAAAAAACGATATTCTAATGGAGCTTGGATTGATGAATTGAGGAATAATAATGATAAAATTATTAAAATTGATGAAAAACAGTATTACTTAGCAACAATTCATCGTGCAGAAAATACAGATGACCCTAATAAGTTGCGAACAATTATAAATGCTTTTGAACAATTAGATAAACCTATAATCATGCCGCTTCATCCGAGAACTCGTAAGTTAATTGAAGAACAAAATATTTCTATAAAAAATATTATAATTGTTAAACCTGTAGGGTATTTATTGATGTTATATTTAACATTAAATGCATATATGGTTTTGACTGATTCGGGTGGACTACAGAAAGAAGCATACTTTTTAAAGACACCATGTACTACATTGCGAGAACAAACTGAATGGGTAGAAACATTACAAAACGATTGGAATGTTTTAAGTCCGATTGATGTTAATAAAATAATTGAAATATCAAAGAGAGAACTAAATTGTCTGAAGTATTCACAACCCTTATTATTCGGAGACGGGAATGCTGCAGGAAAAATTTGTAATGCTATATTAAACGGAGGAATTTCATCATGAGTGGATTGAAACAAAAATTATTAGATAAAACAGCAAAATTAGGTGTGGTAGGATTAGGGTATGTTGGTCTTCCTCTTGCTGTAGAAAAAGCAAAAGCAGGCTATAAAACAATAGGATTTGATATACAGCCATCAAAAGTAGATATGGTTAATGCAGGTAAAAATTATATAGGTGATGTAGTAAATGAAGATCTTGAGTCTCTTGTAAAATCGGGACTTCTTTCTGCCACATGTAATTTTGCAGAAGTTGCTCAAACTGATTGTGTAGCGATTTGTGTACCAACACCGCTTGATGAACATCAACAGCCGGATATAAGTTATGTTAAATCATCAGCTGAGAGCATTGTGCCGTATATGCACCAAGATATGTTAATAGTATTGGAGTCAACAACATACCCGGGAACAACAGAAGAGTTGCTTAAACCTATACTTGAAACTTCAGGTTTAAAATGCGGTGAGGATTTTTATCTTGCATTTTCACCCGAAAGAGTGGATCCGGGTAATCTAATTTATAAAACTAAGAATACGCCAAAGGTTGTAGGTGGAATTACACCAGAATGTACAGAAATAGCTGCAACAATGTATGAAAGTATTCTTGAAGCAAAGGTTCATCGAGTATCATCTCCTGCTATTGCTGAAATGGAAAAAATACTTGAAAATACTTATAGGAATGTAAATATTGGTCTTGTAAATGAGCTTGCTATTCTATGCAATAAAATGGGTATTAATTTATGGGAAGTTATTGATGCGGCAAAATCAAAGCCTTACGGGTTTCAAGCATTTTATCCGGGACCTGGTCTAGGGGGGCACTGTATACCGCTTGATCCATATTATTTATCTTGGAAAGCAAGAGAGTATGGTTTTCATACTTCAATGATAGAGTCCTCAATGATGGTAAATGATAGGATGCCGGAATATTGTGCAGAAAGAGCAAGTAAGATTTTAAACAGGTTTCAAAAGGCAATAAATGGTTCGAAAATCCTTGTTTTAGGTGTGGCTTACAAACAAGATATTGATGACTATAGAGAAAGCCCGGCAATTCGAGTAATAGAAGAACTTGAAAAAGAAGGTTCAGAGGTTTTATACTACGATCCTTATGTATCGGAATATAAAGAGAATGGTAGAGTAAAAATAGGCGAACAAAACTTAACAAAGGATCTTATAGAAAGCGCGGATCTTGTTATTATTACAACCGCACACACTAATGTTGATTATAAATTAGTACAAAAACATGCAAAAGCAATTTTTGATACAAAGAATGCATTAAAAGATTTAGAAATCCGAGATAAAATTGAACTATTATAGACTTTAACTCTAAATCGAAGGGAGTAAATAAATGGAGAAAAAAATATGTGTCATAGGCGGTGGATACTGGGGGAAAAATCATATAAAAACTCTATGTGAGATGGGAAATCTGGGTGGTATTGTAGAAACAGACAAGAATAGATTAGCCGAACACTTATCAAAATATGCTGTTCAAGGGTTTTCGGATTTGGAAGATGCGATAGAAGAAACCTTTGATGGATACATTGTGGCAACACCTGCAATTACTCATTATCCAATCGGGAAGAAGTTATTAAGTAAAGGTCTAAATGTATTATTGGAAAAACCAATGACTCTTTCAACAGAGCATGCACAAGAGCTTGTTGAAATAGCAAAGGAATCAAATGCAAGGCTTATGGTTGGTCATGTTTTATTATTTCATCCGGCAATAAAAAAGATTAAAGAAATAGTTGATAGCGGTAAACTTGGCAAGCTGTACTATGCTTACTCAAGCAGATTGAATTTCGGTAAGGTTAGGACAGAAGAAAATGTCTTTTGGTCATTTGCACCACATGATATATCAGTATTGAATTATTTAATAGGTGCACCGGCACTTAAGATTGAGGCAAAAGGTTCAAAGTACCTACAAGATAATGTATATGATGTTACAATGGCACAGTTTACATATCTAAATAATGTACATGCACATATATTTGTATCTTGGCTCCATCCATTCAAGGAGCAAAGATTGGTTGTTATTGGAGAAAAAGGCATGTTATCATTTGAGGATTCATCAAAAGATAAAAATATTCTTTATTATGACAAACATGTAGATTTTGTTGAACAACACCCCATACTGTTAGCAGAACCTGATGAAGTTATTTCTTATGAAAAGAAGTTACCATTAACTGAAGAATTAAAATATTTTATTGAGAATCTTGATGGCAACATAGAAATTGCTGATGGGAAATCTGGTATTGAAGTTGTAAAAGTACTTGAAACAGTTCAAAAATTAATAGATAATGAGAATTAGAAAGTATAGACGAGGAGATTAATTATGGCAAGCTATTATGTTCATGAGAGCAGTTACATTGATGATAATGTAACAATTGGTGAAGGTACTAAAGTATGGCATTTCTGCCATATTCAAAAAGGTGCACAAATAGGTGACAAATGTTCTTTAGGTCAAAATGTAAATGTATCCAATAATGTTAAAATTGGAAATGGTGTAAAGATACAGAATAATGTGTCAGTATATGAAGGTGTTGAGCTTGAGGATTATGTGTTTTGCGGACCATCCATGGTATTTACAAATGACCTGACACCAAGAAGCAAATATCCTAAAGGATCTGTAGGTTACATAAGAACACTTGTAAAGTATGGGGCAACTATTGGAGCAAATGCTACAATTGTATGCGGTAATACAATAGGTAAATGGGCTATGATTGCTTCGGGTGCTGTAGTGACAAAAGATGTACCTGCATATGCCTTAATGGCTGGTGTGCCTGCAAAGCAAATAGGATGGGTATGTGAATGCGGTACGCCTTTAAAAGATAACTACATATGCAATGAATGTGAAAGGGAATACATTTTAGAGAATAATGAACTTAAAGAAAAATAATAGATAGGAGTGATGAGTGTGGAATTTAGAGATTTAAAAGCTCAATATAGAAAGTATAAGACAGAGATTGATTCAGCAATTCAAGAAGTACTTAACAATACAAATTTTATTGGTGGGAAAGAAGTAAACACTTTAGAACAAAGATTAGCTGATTATGTAGGTGTAAAACATTGTATTACTTGTGCCAATGGTACTGAAGCTATGACACTTGTTATGATGACATGGAATATAAAAGAGGGAGATGCTGTATTTGTTCCTGATTTTACATTCTTCTCAACAGGAGAAGTTGTTTCATTTAGAGGGGCTACACCAGTATTTGTTGATGTAGACAGAGATACATTTAATATCGATACTGTAAAGTTGGAGAATGCTATAAAAAAGGTGCTTGATGAAGGTGAATTGACTCCTAAAGCCATCATACCTGTAGATTTATTTGGACTTCCGGCGGATTATATTGAAATTGAAAGAATTGCTAAGAAATATAACTTAACAGTGCTAGAAGATGGTGCTCAGGGATTTGGTGGAAGTATCAATGGCAAGAAAGCTTGTAGTTTTGGATATGCTGCGACAACATCATTCTTCCCGGCAAAACCATTAGGATGTTATGGAGATGGCGGAGCTATATTTACGGATGATGATAAATTGGCAGAACTATTGAATTCATTAAAAGTTCATGGTAAAGGTGATAATAAGTATGATAATGTTAGGGTAGGGGTTAACTCAAGACTTGATTCAATTCAGGCTGCTGTGTTGAATGTAAAACTCAATGCATTTATTAAACATGAACTGGATGATGTAAACCGAGTGTACGATATCTATACTGAAAAGTTAAAAGGAATTGTTGAAACACCGGTTATTCCTAATGGCTATGTTTCAAGCTTTGCTCAATATACAATTAAGTTGAAAAATAAAGAGGGAAGAGATGGATTGCAGGCTAAATTAAAGGCAGAAGGTATCCCAAGTATGATTTATTACGTGAAACCGATGCATAAGCAGGATGCTTTTTCGGAATTAGATTTTGATGATAGTGATTTTGAAATTACTGATGAGCTGTGTGATACAGTCTTATCATTGCCTATGCACCCGTATTTGAGAGAAGAGGATGTTGAAGCGGTGTTTAATGTGATAAAATATCATATTGAAGCTTAAGACAATATAATATCTTACTTGTATAGATAAATGATTAAAACCTTGAGAACATATATTAAATTATTAAAACAATAGTAGTATTTTTTGACACTACATACATATGAAGAGGTGATACATGAAAATTGCTCATATATTTACGACTAAAGGTTATTTAATTGCAGAAAGTTATATAAGGTTTGTTCGAGAAAGTTTTCATAATGATGAACATGAATTTATTGTGGTTGGAACTGATTTTGACGAATCAAAAAATAGTTTTCCTATTAACCAAACAGGAATTATATATTTATCGGATTATGAAAGAGATTATAATAAATTAATTCGACTATTGAACTCTTATGATAAAATCATATATCATGCTTTGTCAATTCCAACAAAAACACAGATTAAATTTTTAACAAATAAAAATGTTATGAATAAAATATTTTGGGTATCCTGGGGTTATGATTTATATCAGTGGAAACAAACCGCTGACACAATTAAAAAGGCAGTTGCTAATGTAATACATTATATATTTAGAAAAAGAATACGAAATTTCGTGGGAATATTTCCGCCAGATATTGAATTTTTTAAAAATGAGTTTATGACCAATGCAAAAACTTATTTTGCACCGTATGTAAGTTTATTATATAGCGATTTATATAAAAGAGAAGTAAATTTACAACAACTTAAATATAAAGTGAACGATGGAGAACAAATCAATATTCAAATTGGACATTCTAGTAGCAAAATATTAAACCACTTAGATGTTTTAGAAAAATTAAGTAATTTTAAGAACGAGAATATAAGAATATACTTACCACTCAGCTATGGGGATAAAGAGTATGGTAATATGGTAGAAAAAAACGCAAAAATAATATTCGGAGAAAAAGTGATATGTTTGCGGGAAATAATAGAAAAGGAAAAATATCACGACTTACTATCAGTTATAGATATAGCTATATTTAATACTTCAAGACAAATTGGACTAGGCAATATAATTCCCTTGCTTTATATGGGGAAAAAAATATATCTTCCTGAAAACTCTGTAATGTATGATTATTATAATAACTTAGGAATAAATATGTGTAATTATTCGGATATTCAGAATTATGATTTTAAAAAGTTTATTGAGCCAATTGATGGGAAAATGGCAAATGAATATGTAAAGAAGAATATTTTAAATAAAGATTTAATGATAGAATTGTGGGAAAAAGTATTTCGAGGCTCTACTTAAATGAATAACTTGAGCGGATTTGTGAAAATCAAATGTTGATATGATATTAAAATCTAAAATTTAATTTTCAATAAAAAGGTAAGAAAAACTATCAATGGCTAATAAAATCAAAAAGGAATATTTAAATTATGATAAACCAAATTTCAGGGAGGGCATAGATGAACAGTTTTTATACAAAAGAAGAAATTAGTGAAATCGGATTTGCGAGTGTTGGAGAAAATGTATTAATTAGCAAAAAAGCAAGTATATATAGCCCTCACAAAATTTCTATAGGTAATAGTGTGAGAATTGATGATTTTTGTATTTTAAGTGGTAAAATATCATTGGGTAATTATATACATATTGCAGCATTTTCTGCTTTTTTTGGTGGAGAATGTGGAATTAAAGTCTATGATTATTCTAATATATCATCTAAGAATTGTATATATGCTATAAGTGATGATTATTCTGGTGATACAATGACTAATCCAATGATTCCTGATAAATATAAGAGAATTCAAAGTGAAGAAGTTGTTATATATAAACATGTAATAATTGGCTCAGGATGTGTTGTATTACCTGGAGTAGTATTAGGAGAAGGTAGTTCGTTTGGAGCAATGACATTAATTAACAAGAGTTCTGAACCATGGTCGATAAATGCAGGAATACCAGTCAAGAAAATTAAAGATAGAAGTAAGAAATTATTAGAGTTAGAGAAACAATTCATGAAGGAGTTAAATTCAAATGAATAGCATGATTCAAGTAACAAGATCATCAATGCCACCTTTAGAGGAATACATTGATGAAATAAAAGGTCTTTGGGATAGTCATTGGTTAACCAATATGGGCATTAAACATAAAGAGCTTGAAGCACAATTAATTGAATATTTAATGGTCCCTAATATTTCCTTATTCACAAATGGACATTTAGCCCTTGAATGTATAATTGCAGCACTTAATTTGACAGGAGAAGTAATAACAACTCCTTTTACTTTTGCATCTACAACACATGCAATTGTACGCAATGGACTTAAGCCTGTATTTTGTGATATTAACACAAATGATTACACACTTGATGTTGACAAAATTGAGAATTTAATTACAGAAAAAACTTCTGCTATAATACCTGTTCATGTTTATGGTAATATATGTAATGTTGAAAAAATAGATCAAGTCGCTAAAAAGTATAATTTAAAAGTAATTTATGACGCAGCACATACTTTTGGTGTACAAGTAAATGGTAAAGGTATAGGTACTTTTGGGGATGCATCAATGTTTAGCTTTCATGCAACAAAAGTCTTTAATACAATTGAAGGTGGAGCGGTTACCTATAATGATCCTTATTTAAAGAAAATCCTTAACGATATTAAAAACTTCGGAATTACCGGACCTGAAACTGTTGAGTATGTTGGCGGTAATGCCAAAATGAATGAATTTCAAGCTGCTATGGGAATTTGCAATCTTAGACATGTTGATTCTGAAATTGCTAAACGGAAAAATGTAGTTGAAAGATATAATGAACAATTAAGTGGGATAAAGGGTATCAAATTGACAGAGCCTCAAGAGGGTATTAAGAGCAATTATGCGTATTATCCTGTTGTTTTTGATGGTTACAAAAAAACAAGAGATGAAGTATTTGAGAAGCTAAAAACTCATAATATTATGGCGAGAAAATATTTCTATCCTCTTACCAACAGTTTTGATTGTTATAAAAGCCAATACAGTGCTGAAGATACACCTATGGCCAAGTATATAGCTGACAGGATTCTTACATTACCATTATATGCAGATTTAGGTTTAGAAGACGTAGATAAAATCTGTGAAATTATTAAGAATTAAGGGGAAAGATATGAAAGGAATTATTCTTGCCGGAGGCAAAGGAACGAGGCTTTATCCAATGACTCACGCAGTATCAAAACAGTTATTACCTATTTATGATAAGCCGTTGATATATTATCCGTTATCAGTGTTAATGTTGGCTGGAATTAGAGAAATTTTAATTATTTCTACGCCGGAAGACACACCTGTTTATGAAAAACTATTAGGTGATGGAACTTCTTTAGGACTTAAATTTTCTTATAAGGTACAGGAACAGCCAAGAGGCTTGGCAGATGCGTTTATTCTTGGAGAAGAATTTATAAGCGATGATAATGTGTGTTTAATATTAGGAGATAATGTATTTTATGGACAAGACTTAACCAAGATACTCAACAAAGCAACAGAATTAAAGGAAGGGGCTGTTATATTCGGGTATCCCGTAAAAGATGCAAGAGCATTTGGTGTAGTTGAGTTTGATGAAAATAGAAAGGTTGTTTCTATAGAAGAAAAACCTGAGCATCCCAAATCAAATTATGCTGTGCCTGGTTTATACTTTTACGATAATCGTGTAGTTGACATTGCAAAAAATGTAAAGCCATCAGCACGTGGGGAAATAGAAATTACAGCTGTAAACAATGTATATTTAGAGAATAAAGATTTAGATGTTATTCTTTTAGGTCGAGGAATGGCCTGGCTTGATACTGGTACTCCCGAAGGTATGCTGAAAGCTGCTGAATATGTTGAAGCAGTTCAGTCAAGACAAGGATTTTATATTGCATGCCTTGAAGAAATAGCTTGGAGGAGAGGATTTATTAATGATGAACAGCTTAAAGTTGTAGGTGAAAGCCTAAAGATGACTGATTATGGTCAATATATCCTATCCTTATTGGAGAAAATATAAGTTAGAAATGTGTGGTGAAAAAGTGAAAACTTTATTGATAACAGGTGGTGCAGGATTTATAGGTAGCAATTTTATCAAGTATATACTTGAAAAGTATCATGCTTATAAAATTATTAATATTGATGCCTTAACATACGCTGGGAACCTTGAAAATCTAAAAGACATTGCTGACAAGTCAAACTATGTTTTTATAAAAGCTGATATAAGAGACAGAGATAAAATTGAGGAAGTCTTTATTAATAATGAAGTGACAGCTGTAGTTAATTTTGCCGCTGAATCTCATGTTGACAGAAGTATTGAAGAGCCGGAAATCTTTTTAACAACAAATATTATAGGGACACAGGTATTGTTGGATATTGCTAAGAAATATTGGAAAGTAAGTCCTGAAGATAAATTTTGCAAAGAATATAGACAAGGTGTTAAATTTCTGCAGGTTTCAACTGATGAGGTATATGGTACTTTAGGCAAAACCGGTATGTTTGTAGAAACTATGCCGCTTATGCCGAACAGCCCGTACTCTGCTTCAAAAGCAAGTGCTGATTTGATTGTCAGAGCATATAGTGAAACATTTGGAATGCCTGTAAATATTACGCGATGCAGCAATAATTATGGTCCATATCAGTTCCCGGAGAAGCTTATACCGCTTATGATAAGTAATTGTCTTAAAGAAAAAGATTTACCTGTATATGGGGATGGAATGCAAATTCGTGATTGGTTACATGTTTCAGATCATTGTTCTGCCATTGACGCAGTACTTCATAAGGGTGTAGATGGTGAAGTATATAATATTGGCGGAAATAATGAGAAAGCAAATATTGAGATAGTAAAGCTGATTATTAATGCCTTAGGTAAATCAGAAGGTCTTATTAAATATGTTAAGGATCGTCCGGGTCATGATAGAAGATACGCTATCGATAATACGAAAATAACAAGCCAACTTGGTTGGGAGCCGGTATATACATTTGAGCAGGGAATGAAAGAGACCATTCAGTGGTATTTGGATAATACTGAGTGGATTGAAAATGTTATATCCGGGGATTATGCGGGTTATTATGATAGGATGTATTCTAAAATTTAAATCAAAGAATGATGAGTATATATAAGTTCCATGTTCCAAAGTTATGTTAATAATCTTTATACTTAAATAGAACCGTGATAATGAATTTCTTTTTAAGTATTAAGATATAGAAATATAAAATAACGCTTTAGGTGAAATCGTTACCATGGAGGTGAATTCTTGAATACAAAGGAGGCAATTAATACAATTTATGATGAACGGAAAGATTTTATTATTATTGGGTTAACTGGAAGAACTGGTTCTGGTTGTACTACTGTTACTAAGATTATTAGTAAGTCAAATTTTTACGATTTAGATTTAAACGATCCTAAGACGCATGATTTTAGAGATAGCGAAGAGATAAAATATTCAAAACTTTATAGTTATGCAAGTGTGTCGGGCAATTGGAATGGTTTTAAAGTTATTTCCATGAGTGATGTAATTGTATCTTGCATAATCGAAAATGGTTATAAAGAGTTAAGAGGTTATTTTGAAGAATTATTTAAGAAACCAGTAGTAATTGAAAAAGAAGAGTTGGTTTATGAATCAATTTCAGAGCTTGAAGAATCTATTGATGAAATTATGAACGAAATGATCGGAATTGATTATGAAAATATAGTATTAAAAGATGCTCGTAAAATTAATGAAATTTACATGCATAAGATTCCAGCTATAGCTGAAAAATTGAAAACAAAACTGAAAGCATTTAATTGTAAGGTTAATGGCAAGGATTCCCAACTATATACTTTTTTGTTTCAAGAGATTGGAAATAATCTAAGGTCTTCCGGCAAACCATATGAGCATGAGTTTAAACCAAATAAATTTTTTACTATAGCTGAAAGAACAAATTCAGTTATAAAAGCTATAAGGAAGTTAAACAAAAAATACAAGGATGATATTACTAAAGATAACCCAGAAGAAAGGAAAAAGGAGCCAACTTTAATTTGTATAGATGCAATAAGGAATCCTTTTGAGGCTACATTCTTTATGGATAGGTATAGTGCTTTTTATTTAATATCTGTTAATACAGATGATTCTGATCGGAGAAGACGGTTATCAAATCTTAGACCAGATGAAATTAGTAGTTTAGATGAAAGGGAGTACCCTAAAAAGTTAAAAGGAAATCAGAATTTTTATAATCAAAATATAAGTGCTTGTTTAGAAATCGCTGATATACATTTATATAATCCTGATATAGATAATAAAAAATTTTACTTTCTGACAGAGCAACTTTTAAAATATATAATATTAATGATTCACCCCGGCTTGATAACACCAACCCATATAGAAAGATGTATGCAGATAGCATATAATTCAAAGTTAAATTCCGGGTGTCTTTCCAGACAAGTTGGTGCAGTTGTTACAGGTCCGGATTATTCTATTAAATCTGTAGGGTGGAATGAAGTTCCTAAGGGACAGATATCATGCAGCCTTAGAGACTTGAAGGAATACCTGAATAATAGAGATAGAGAATCTTATAGTGAATATGAAGTAACTAATGAAGATTTTAGTAATGCTATGAAAGAATTATCTGTGAAGGTAGATTATGATGATTTAGGTGGTCGTAAACATCCATATTGTTTTAAGGATATTTATAATAAAATGGAAGGCAAGGATAACCAAGTATATACAAGATCGCTTCATGCAGAAGAAAATGCATTTTTACAAATATCAAAGTATGGTGGTGAAGGAGTTGCTGGTGGATTCTTATTTACAACTGCCAGCCCTTGTGAACTTTGTGCAAAGAAAGCATATCAATTAGGTATTAGTAAAATATATTACATCGATCCATACCCTGGTATTTCAAATAACCATATTTTGAAATTTGGGAGTTCAGGGAATCCGGAAATGAATCTATTTTATGGAGCTATAGGTAATGCATATATTTCACTTTATACTCCTCGTATGTCGTATAAGGATGAATTGGAACTAATTTTGGGGATATCACCGAAGAAAGTTATTAGGTCGAAGAAAAGGAAAAAATATAAAGTAATTACGGGGATGAGAATCAAAAAGGTAGTTCTAATGAGTAGTGCTAAGTGATAATAAGCAAGTTATGAGGGAAGTATAAGTTCGCAAAAGATACAAGAATATATAGTAACTTTAGTTACAAGATTACAAGCACTACAAGACATTTATGGAAAATTAGGATACAATGTTTTGAGAGAATATCAAAAGAAGGAAGAAAATTTTGAATGCTACTTGGGATATCTTCTCAACGGCCAAGTGATTTATCTAAAAATATTATATCGCAGTGTTATAATTTTATTATTCATTGGGGTTCAAAACCCTGATGACCTGCAATATATCTCCAGGATGGTACCATATATTAATCAAGGGATTATTGAACGCTTTTTATAAACAGGACATGCATTGATATTTGGTACTGCGATTAACTTACCAACATTAACTCGTTTTGACCAAGCTTTCCCGCCAACTGATAGTGAAAATGCAAAAATTTCAGAAAAATGGTATATAGAATAGAGATAACAGAAATTGTAGATAAGGGGGTTTTGTTAAAGGTTGATGCAGGTGGGAATACAAAACATGGTTAGTAAATTTTTTGTCGAACTGAGTTAAATGAATATATTAGTTATCGGCGGAACAGGTTAAATAGACTCACACACTTGTGTTGAATTATTAAATAATAACCATTCTGTCATGCAATAATAGCTGATAATTGAATATGCCGCATGAAATTGTGCATCTTAAGCGCTCAAAATAAGCATCGCTTCCGCTGAAATTGTGCACATGTTCCGCAGCGATTGTTCATAGATTGTTTACACTCTGTAATACTACATTTATACACTTTTGGAATAAGGTGTAGGGAATTAAAATTTGATGACATTTTATAAAGCTCGGTCAAAATGACCGAGCTAAAAAAATATATATTAAGAAAGTATTATTTGAGGTAGGTGCATTTGCCGCTTACAATAGTTGCATTAATTGGTTGATTTAGAGCTTACATATTGACATTATCAAGGCTAAAGTGTTAATATAATTGAGGCGTGAAACCACTACAAAAAACGACAAAATTTTCATAAAGGGAATAACAATGTACGAAGAAGAATTCAATGAAATAGATTTGAGAGAGATATTTCAGATAGTAAGGAAATATCTTGCACTATTAATAATAATACCGATTATATTTGCGGTTATCGGAGCTCTTGTGAGTATCTTTATAATCAAACCGATATATGAATCCTCAACAACTCTAATAGTAAGGGAAGACAAGGATATAGAAGAAGAAATAAGCAAATCTGATGTTGATTTAAGCAAGAGCTTGATCTATACATATGCAGAAATGGCTATATCAAATACAGTTTTGGAAAACACCGCCAAAACTCTCGATATAGACAAGCTTAACAGTAAAAGTATCACAGTATCTCCTGTTAGGGACACACAAATACTTAAAGTTGCAGTACAAAACAATGATCCTGTGCTGGCAAGAGACATTGCGGATACTTTAGTTGAAGAATTTACACTGGAAATACATAGAATTACAAAGACTAACAATGTGGCAGTTGTGGACTATGCAAGGCTTCCTCAAGAACCTGTAAAACCTAATGTAATAATGAATACTGCAATTTCCGGAGTTTTAGGAGCAATGTTGATATTTTTTATAGTATTTCTTAGAGAATACTTGGATAATACTGTAAAAACGGAAAAGGATATTGAAAACTTATTAGGTCTTTCGGTAATAGGAGCAATTCCTAATTTTAGTCAAGGGGGTAAACAAGCATATGGAAAACAACTTTCTAATAAAAAGTAATCCATCTTCCCCAATTGCCGAATCTTATAGAAAAACAGCAACAAACATTTCGTTTTCTAATGTGGATAATGAAATAAAAACCATAATGATAACTAGTGCTAAGCAGGATGAGGGTAAAACGACAACAATTTGTAATATTGCAACTGCAATGGCAGAATTAAAGAATAATATATTATTAATAGATTTAGACCTTAGAAAACCATCAGTACATAAAAAATTTAAAATATCCAATAAGAAAGGGCTTACAGAATTACTGTTTAACAAGGATGACTACAAATTATATTTACATTATGTTTATCCCGGATTAGATGTTTTGACTTCAGGAATGATTCCAGCAAGTCCTACAGAAATAATCAATTCAAGAACTCTGAAAGAATTGATCAAGGAAATGTCTAAAGACTATGATTATATATTTTTAGATGCGCCACCTGTTATGTTGGTAAGTGATCCTATTACAATTTCCACATATGCTGACGCTGTTATAATGGTAATTGAACATGGAAGGACTGAAAAAGAACTGGCAATAAGGGCAGTAGAAAGCTTAAGACAAGTAAATGCAAATATAATAGGAGTAGTATTCAATAATATACCTGTTTCAAATCAAAGCAAATATTACTACTATAGAAGCTATGAATAACATTGGGGGATGTCATGATAGATATGCATAGCCATATATTGTTTGAGGTAGACGATGGACCTACAACAATTGAAGAATCAATGGAATTGTTAAAGGAAGTAAAAAGCAAAGGAGTAACCCATATTATTTTTACTCCTCACTTTAATAAGAGAAATCATAGCTTAAATCATGAAAAAACTGAAGAAAATTTTCAAAAATTAAAAAAGGCTGTAAACAAAGAAAACTTAAATATTGAAATTTATTTAGGTAATGAAATATATTTAGATTCTATAGGATACACCACAATTCTCGATAATGGATTTAACACATTGGCTGGTTCTATGTATATATTGATTGAATTTAATGAAATGCTTCCTCCTTCAAATATACCGGAAATATGTTATGAAACAATGCTAAATGGGTATATTCCCATAATTGCTCATGCAGAAAGATATGAATTTTTACATAACAATAACAAGATGTTGAGAGATATCCTTGAAGAAGGTGCACATTTACAGATAAATGCTTCAACTATTATCAATAAGGAAAGCAAAGAGAGGAATAAGTTTGCCCACTATCTATTGAAAAATCAACTGATAAGTTTTATAGCATCAGATGTGCATAACAATACATCAAGGAAGTTTCATTTAGATGAAGCTTATGAAGTAGTTTGTAAAACCAATAGCATTGCATATGCTGATACTATATTTAAATTAAATCAACTAAACATAATTAATAATATGAAATTTGATAGTCCGAAATTACCACCTAGAAAGAGTCGTAAACTTTTTTCATGGTTTCTTAGGCAAAAAAGGTAAGGTAATGGATAAAATGTAGTTGAAATAATGTACATTTTGTACTTGCAACCTTTACAAAAAGTTCTTGCAATTAACGTAAGCGTCAAATATACTGGTACATTTTCAATGTTACCATAAAATGAGATAGTACTCCAATAGAATCTAATAGAGACAGCACTGAAATATTTTTAAGCAATTATAACTTCTACACCCTTTTCAGTTAATATCTTCTTTGTTGGTTCATCAATTTTGTCAATTATTAGTTTATCGATTACCGAAAAATCGCACAAAAAACAAAATACTTTTTTATGGAGCTTACTACTATCTGCAACCATAATTACTTCATCTGCAGCTTCAATCATTGCCTTTTTTATTTCAATTTCCTCATATGTTCGATTTGAAATACCAAAACTTAAGTCTAAAGCATCGCATCCTAAAAATGTTTTGTTTACATGTAAACTTTTAAAGAAATTAACAGATTGGCTACCTGTTAATGTATATACCGGTCCATTTAAATATCCGCCTGATACTAATAGATCAATATTTTTTTTGTGGGCTAATTCCATAGCTATCTTTATATCATTAGAAAGCACTGTAACATTTTTAATATTTATATTTTTAGCAATTTCAAATGTTGTAGAACCTGCATCTAAAATAATTATATCTCCATCTTCGATAAATTTTGATGCATGTTTACCAATTTTTTGTTTTTCTGTTTTATTTAATGAAACTTTATTATCATATGGAATTTCATAAAGTTGTGTATTGTTAATTGATACCGCACCACCATGTGTTTTTATTATCAGGCCTCTATTTGATAAAGTATCAATATCTCCCCGGATTGTAACCTTAGATACTCCAAATTTTTCAGATAATTGCTTTGTGTCAGCTTTTTTATTCTTATTAATATAATTTAATATTTTTTCTTGTCTTTCTATTTGAAACATTACATATCCTTTATTTTTATATTTTTAAATAATTATATATTATTCTTATCAAATAGTCAACATTTGTGTGTTGCTTTGTTTCACCTTTGTTTCACTTTCCTCTAGAGAAGTCAAACATATGTGACACAGACCTCTGAAAATTATCTCCGAATCCCGTCTTTAGAAGTTAACACCATAAAGTTTAGGAGCAAAATCACTCTATAAACC
>ENA-UOOM01000775-UOOM01000775.1-fermentation-metagenome-genome-assembly--contig:-NODE-775-length-33949-cov-7.925060_pt1 | contig 33949 bp, 33 predicted proteins | sample MGYA00245781_ERZ724031 | MGnify/ENA primary metagenome ERZ724031 (study PRJEB28704, sample SAMN03018317) | fermentation metagenome | biome: anthropogenic terrestrial biome; feature: soil; material... | reverse complement strand
GGTGCAATTTTAATTGGTACATAATAATCCATCTGTTCATATCCCATCGCAATGCTCCTTTGCAGGAACAACGCCAAGTTCAGGCCGATAAACTTGCGCGGGTCTAATCGGCATCAGCCCAGGCCGGCATGGATTTCATGTAATATTCGGCGCGCCTTTCGAAGTTGGTTTTGCCGTCACTGGGGGAAAATCCTTTGAGCCAGTCGGCAAGCCCGGCTTTAATGGCTTCGCGCGGTAGTAGGTTTCCTTTCTCGTCAGTGCAATACTGACAATACTTCCCCCGGGCGTTGCTTTGGTTGAGCGGCATACCACATGAGTAGCAATGTGTTGACATACTGAAGACCCCCGTTCTGATTGTTTGTCTTCAGTATAATTCAGGACTGTGACACCTTTATGTCAGTATTGTTATTTGTTTTTATGAACGTTATAGATTTGGGCTGCTTTATCGCAAAGCAGTTTGCGGATGTGGGGCGGCTCAAGAACCTCAATATGTTCGCCAAAACTAAGCAAAAAGGTGTAGACCCATTCGTCTTCAGGCCAGCTTACCTGAGCCAAGAGCCTACCGTCGCTGTAATCTGACAGTTCATCGACACCAAAATACTCTTCGGCTCTGCTCCTGGCTTCCGGTGCAAAAGCCAGCACTAGCTTTACGGGTGGGGAGGCCGGTTGATACGAGTCCCAAATGGAACGGTAAGAGCCCTCCCGGCGCTGGAATGGCTGACCGGTAGCTTCCAGCTTTAGAATGCGAGAAAGCCGGAAGATGCGGAAGTCATTCTGCATGCGGCAGTAAGCAAACAAATACCAGGTGTATCCTTTGAAAAGCAGGGTCATTGGTTCGATGACGCGTGTGTTCGTAGTGCCGCGCAGGTTACGATAAGTAAGCGTCAGCAACTCATTATTCGCGATCGACTGGCTGATCATTCTGAATTGCGCCGTTTGCTTGGGTGACGTATCCCATGGTAAGTAATCGATCACAAGTCGCTCAAGGTGTTGCTCCATTTCCTGCGCCTTATCCTGCGGCACCAGACTGCTGATTTTTTCGAAGGTGGATTCCAGGAGGCCTGGGCTGCCGTCAAGAGTCGAGGCTATATTCCGCACTCCGTGCAGGGCCGAGAGAATTGTTGCCATGTCTTTAAAGCTCAGTAGGCGTCTATCGACTGTATAATTTTCCATCAGCGAATAACCGCCGCCACTGCCCGAAAGGCAAACAACAGGGATTCCAGCCTGTTGAATGGCGTCGAGATCACGATAGATAGTGCGCAGAGATACTTCAAAACGCTGCGCCAGTTCGCGGGCAGTCACTTTCTCTCTGCCGAGCAGGATAATGGTGATGCCGAGCATTCGATCAATACGCATGCTAATTCTCCGGAAACCTTAGTCAGAGTGACGCGCAAATGCGGGCGATGCCATCGGCGATCTGTTGCTCGCGGCGCTTGTTTTTCCAGTTAATGATTGCCGTAGCACAAGGTGTAGCGCCTTTTGATTCGCATAAGGTTTTCATCTGACCGATGGCGCGGTTTCCGCCCATCCAGGGATAGGGGAAGTGCTGCGTCATCAGGCAGACAGTTTTCTTGCCTTCGATTGGGCCGACCTGTTGCAGGAAGCTTGTCATGCCAGGTGAGAGCGAGAAGCCCTGTACTGGGGCACCAAAGACTAGGGCGTCATATTTCTGGAAGTCAGGGAGAGCGGCGAATGTAACTGCGGTGCCTGGTTGCACAGCGTCGGGAATATTGAGCCTTTCCAAGTCGACAGTGTGACCGTTGGTCGTGAGCTGCTCTTTCAGCTTGAGGGCGACGCCATAAGTATTGCCAGTTTGAGAATGCACGAAAATTCCTATACGCACGTTAAGAGCCCCCTTTATTTGTGTATTTGGTATTTCTTTGTTTCGGAAGGCCACAGCCTTGGTGTAGCAGGCTGTGGCCCTTGCGATAATGCGGGTTTATGATCAGAGTATGCGTGAAAGCCTTAGAATGGCAGCGTGCCCCATCCCGGTCCGATTCCTGTCGGGTGCGTGGTCAGCAGATCATCAAAATTGAATGTCTGGTTGGGGCAGAGGGAGTCGTAGTACACGAAAAAATCGCCCTGTTCTGTCAAAGCGGTATTGTAGATGTCGGAGCGAAAAAAGTAGTTGCCTCCCAAGGGAAATACAGTGGTTGCTGAAGTCCATGACACAATACTCAGATCGGCGGAATAATAGTTGTTAACCGATGTACCATTGCATTCAAATGCGTTATTATGGATCATCCCGGTTTCCGGAGGATTTGTGGTATAGTTGCCGAACATTAGGGCGGTCCCATTATCAACGAAAATATTGGATTCGATATTTAGTGTAGATACTACCGAATCTTCGATTTTCAAATCCAGGCCGCCAAAAAAGCAATTGGTGATATTAGCCCCGGAAGAATATAACGAAGCAGTTGTAGCATTAGCATCAGCTCTATCGATAAAGCGACAACGACTTATGGTTGGCGAGCATGAGCTGATCGTCACAGATCGCGTGTCGCTCGTACCAGCTAAATCCCTGAACTCAGTATAGTCAAACTGACTGCCTTCTGCAGCCAGCACCATGCGCAGTTCATATCCGCCGCCTGTGCTTGAGAAATAAATGGGGTTGGCTTTGGTACCTCTTATGACGAATAAGCCTCGCTCGACATAGATAGAGGCAGCCGTAGCCTTTTCGAAGACAACCTTAGCTCCAGGCATTACATAGAGTTGTGTATTCTCCAAAATGTCGAGGTCACCCGCAAATGACACTTTGTTCTCAACAACATAAGGACTATCATCGACAGTCGTTGTGAAATCTGCGCCAGTGTCAGCCTCGGTTAGGCGCGTGCCATGCATGTTGCAAATTTGATTGGAAGGCTGCGACTCCTTCTTGCCAAAGGCCGTAACGTGGTAGTAATAGAGCACGCCGTCTGCAACTGCAGAATCTTTGTATGTATTGCCCGATGCCGCGACCGTTGCTATTTTGGAGAGGCTGGTCGGGTTGGTACCCCGGTAAATATAATAAGAAGTCAGGTTTTTGGCGTCACTTGTTTCCCACGATAGGGTGATGGTCCCTTTGGCCCCGCTACTTGACAAAGCAATGGTTGGCTCTTTGCACCCAATGATTGCAAATAACATTAATGAAGTCAAAAACAAAAGTACAATTCGCTTCAAACTAACAACTCCCCAATATTAGTGTTGGAATTTTGCTCTGAACTCGCTTACTTAAGACCTCAGAGATTGAGAATGCCGTCGTGATATTCTCCCGGTCAAAACTCCTTTCATAATAAAGGTGTGATCTTATTATAGAGTAAATTTTTCTCCAATACTACTATTGATCTGTTGAGCGATCCGTTGGGGAGGCGATCCGTTGGGGACAGTCCCAATCGGATCGTCTCCAACTGATCGGATCGTGAAAGGCCGCTACCTCGAGTGAAGGTTACGGCCTTTTGTTACTAGTAAGGGTTGATTTAGGGAAACACGACAACCGTTTAATCCTAGAACGGCAGCGTGCCCCAGCCCGGGCCAGCGCCGGTCGGGCGGGTGGTTAGCAAATTGGCAAAGTTGAAGGTTTGGTTAGGAGATTTGGTATCGTAGTATACGATAAAACCACTTTGATTGGTAATAGCGGCATTATAGTTGTCGGTGCGGAAAAAGTAGTTGCCAGCCAAGGGAAATGTGAAGGCCAAATCAGTCCACGCCAGAATACTCAGATCGGCATGAGAGTAATGAGTGTTCCCGATCCCATTGCACTCAAAGATGTTATTGTGGATCATCCCAACCACCGGAGCAACACTACCTGTGGCGAAGTTACTAAATAGAATGGCGTTTTGGCTGTTGAGAAAGATATTAGACTCTATATTGAGTGTGGATTCTACAGATTGCTCGAAACCCAGTGATAAACCGCTGAAGTAGCAGTTGACAACATTAGCGCCTGAACTGGCAAATTCAATTGTCTTGCCGTCGCTAATGAAGCGGCAATGACTAAAAGTTGGTGAACACGAACTGACGCATACAGCTTTAGTTGTGTCCGTACCAGTCAATTGCTGGAATTCGGTATATTCCAAGCTACTACCTGCTGCAGCTGCAATAATACGGAGCTCATATCCGGAGTCAAAGCTGGAAACAGAAATCGGATTGGCCTGTGTGCCCTTGGTGACGAATAGCCCTTGAAAGACATAGAGCGAAGCCACATCCTCTGTTCCAAAGACGATATCTACTCCGGGAAGGACATAAAGCTTAGTGTTATTCACAATGCTAAGGTCACCCTTCAGCAAAATATCATTTTCAATAACATAAGGACTGTCAGCGACAATTGTCGTGAAATCAGCACTCGTGTCCGTCAGACGTGTGCCGTGCATATTGTATGTTTGGTTGGACGGCTGCGATTCCGATTTACCGAAGGACGTAATGTGGTAATAATAGAGCGCGCCATCTTCAACAATAGTATCTTCGTAGGTGGTGGCGGGAGCGTTGACAGTCGCAATTTTACTCAGGTTGCCCGGACTGGTACCGCGATAGACGTAATAAGACGCCAGATCGTTACCAGTGCTTGCCTCCCAGCTAAGAGTAATCTTGCCTTTCGTGCCGGCGCTTGTCAAACTGCCTGGAATGGTCGGTGACGGGTCTTTAACAGTAATTTCCCATTTTTTTGAGACGGATTCTTTACCGTCAGAGACGGTCACGACGGCTTCGGTTACTATGGGGTCCCCGGGAGCAGTCCAATCGACGGCGGGGCCGGTGGCGCTGCGAGGTGAGCCGGACTTGAAGACCCAGGAATATGTCAAGGTGGTGTTCTTGTCAGGGTCAGAGGCGTTTACGGAAAAATGTTCGGTTTCTCCTGTATGGGCCTCGATTTTCAACGACGAGGGTGTAAAGGAATTGATGACCGGTGCGCTGTTGCATCCCGTAATCACGAGTAGCAACACTAAAGCAAGAACTAGAAAAGTGATTCGCTTCAAGGCATTACCTCCCAATATCAGATTTTGAGATTTTCCCATAAACTTGGGTGCTTATATTATAGTACAAATATTGCCTATCTTCCATTCCGATTTTGAGGGGAAGGTCTGTCCCAAAATGGCCCAAAATGATCCGATTAGGACAGTCCCCAATCGGATCATTTTGGGCCAAACAGATCTGTCCCCAATTGGATCAGAAGAAAATGCCGCAACCCGAGTGAGGGTTGCGGCATTTGTTCAAGAGTTGTTTGGTTTTCGTTTTGGAACTTTTAGAACCGTCCCCAAAGTTCCGTCTCCGTCCTTGGCGTTTTATCTGAAGAGGATGGGGGCGGCGGTTAGTGCCACGATTTCCAGCAGCTTGAACAGGATGTTGAGGCTGGGGCCGGCGGTGTCTTTACATGGATCGCCGACTGTGTCGCCCACGACCGCGGCGGCGTGTGCCGGGGAGTGTTTTCCGCCGTGATTGCCTGCTTCAATATATTTCTTGGCATTATCCCAGGCTCCGCCAGCGTTGGACAGGAATAAGGCCAGCATCACGCCGCTAACCAGGGATCCGCCCAGCATGCCACCGAGGGCTTCTTTACCCAAGATCAGCCCGGTCAGGATCGGGGCTGCCAATGCAATAATCCCAGGGATGATCATTTCGCGCAGAGCTGCTTTGGTGGAAATATCTACGCAGCGCGCATATTCGGGGCGTGCCTTACCTTCACGCAGCCCCGGAATCTCACGGAATTGACGCCGCACTTCCTCAATCATGTGTGCGGCGGCCCGTCCAACGGCATCGAGGGCCTGCGAGGAAAACAGGAATGGGAGCGCGCCACCAATCAACATGCCTACAATGACATAAGGCGACAGCATATCGATCAACTTGAGATTGGCAGTTTCAGCATAGGCCGCAAATAATGCCAGTGCAGTCAGAGCTGCAGCGGAAATATCGAAGCCTTTGGTAATAGCAGCGGTAGTATTACCAACGGCATCGAGTGTATCAGTTACCTTGCGTACTTCTTCCGGCATGCCGGCCATCTGCGCAATGCCGCCAGCGTTGTCGGCGACTGGGCCATAAGCATCGACGGCAATCGTCATTCCGGAAATGGACAACATTGAAACGGCACTGAGCGCCACACCATAGAGACCGCCGAAATGGTAGGCCAGAATGATGGCACCCGACGTGATCAGAATCGGTATCATCGTGGAACGCATACCGATTGCCAGACCGCCAATAACAATTGTGGCCGGCCCAGTCTTAGCTGATTCAGCCAGTTGACGGACAGGTTTTTTCTCATCAGAGGCATAGTATTCAGAAGATATGCCTACGAAGATTCCGGCCAGCGGTCCGGCCAATACTGCCCAGAAGAGCGACATGTCACTCAGATAATAGCGCACCAGTAGGAAACCGCCGAGGATTGCCAAAGCGCCGGTGATATAGGTGCCAGCGTTAATGGCACGGTAGACGTTGCCGTCACCCTTGATGCGTACGGCGTAGCTGCCGATGATGGAGGCTACGACTCCAACTGCAAAAAGCAATACCGGGGCAACAATGGCGCGCGGACCCATGTGCGCAGTAAGAGCAATACCAATCGTCATGGCTGCAACCATAACTTCAGCTTCACTCTCAAAAAGGTCTCCACCCATACCACAGACGTCGCCGACATTATCACCGACATTATCGGCAATAACCGCGGGGTTGCGTGGATCATCTTCCGGAATGCCGGCTTCGACTTTGCCGACCAAATCAGCGCCAACGTCTGCTGCTTTGGTAAAGATGCCGCCGCCGAAGCGCGCAAACAAGGCTACCAAAGAAGCACCCAGGCCATAACCGGTGATAAGCTCAGGGTGTCCAAAGAGGACATACAAAAAAGAAATACCCACCAGATTAAGGCCTACTACGGTTAGGCCCATGACAGCCCCGGCGGGAAAGGCGATTGACAAAGCGGCTCCAATACCCTTTTCAGCGGCGCGCGCTGTGCGTACATTCGCCATCGTGGCAGCGTTCATGCCGATCAGACCGGCCAGCAATGAGAGCGCCGCCCCGACTAAAGCGGATAAGGCAGCTTCCCAGCCTAAGAAAATTGCCAAAAGGATGATCAGGACTACCAGCACAATCGCGACAGTCATGTATTCGCGTCGGATAAATGCAAATGCGCCTTCGCGGATGGCTTGATGGACTTCCACCATGCGTCCGCTTCCGGGATCTGCGGTCTTAACACGTCGGTAAAAGCTCCAAGCTACTCCCAGCGTGATCAGACCGATAACAGGTACCAACCAGAACAAATCAGAAACGAGTCGTTCAATCATGGAATCAAGCATTTAGTATTGCCACCTCCCTGCGATGCGAGGAACATTCGCAAATCCCCGCCCAATTTACTATAATTCGTCTTTCCCTCCTGTCTTCCTGCAAAATTCGACGAAAAAAGTTAAAATAAGAGATCCTGATCTGACAATTGCAGGTAGGGACGCAAAGCAACGTCACAATGAAACCGGGTGTAACTCCAAAATACCCTTGCGCGCATGATATGAACAAAAAAGGGATTTTGACACTTGGCAGGGAACAGCCATAAATGCAAAACCCTAAGGCTACAACAAGGAACAGCACATCAACAATAGGGCAACGGTAAGTCAACGCTAAGGGAGAAGGTATAAGAAATGACCACGACTAATACACTGATTACGTTGCGAGAAGTCAATGCTGACACAGTTCGGGACATATGCAGGCTATCGGTAGCTGAGTCCCAGAAAGGCTTCGTGGCACCTAATGCGGTTTCGATCGCAGAGGCCTACTTTTGTGACAAAGCATGGTTTCGTGCGATTTATGCCGATGAACTGCCAGTCGGATTTGTAATGCTCTATGATGATCCACAAGATCCGGAGGGCCCCGTCTATTATTTGTGGCGTTTCATGATCGCTGCAGAGCATCAGGGCAAAGGCTACGGTCGCAGCGCGATGGAATTGCTTATTGAAAGAGGTCGGAACAGGCCTGGCGCAGTCAAGTTTGAACTCAGCTGCGTTCCGGCCGAAGGCGGAGCAGAGCCGTTTTACGAGAAGTTTGGGTTCAAACGCAATGGCAAGTGGGAAGACGATGAGGTTTGCATGGAAATGGCGTTCCAGTAGAAGCTGTCGCAAAGGCAGATACTGTTTTAATTTGGGGGGATTCGCAGATGGAATGGAAGGACTTATTTCCACCCGAGACAAAGCCGGAAATACAGGACATGGCTATTTTTATCGGAGGCGAAGCCGGTAATTTATGGTGTGTACTTGTAGATTACATGGAACAGACCTACCGGGCTAAGCCGAAAATTACATACAGCGGTTGCACTGGCAAACCCGGATGGAACGTCAAGTTCCAAAAGAGCGGTCAGTCTTTTGGTACCTTTTATCCGGAAAAGGGTTCTTTTTCAGTCCTCATCGTCATAAGTTATAAGCTGGATTCGCAAATGCAGGCGATTCTTCCTACGCTAAGTCCCGAAATAGCGGAAACCTATCGGCAGGCAGGCGACTTTATGAAGAACGGCAAGTGGATAATGTTTCGCATCAAAGACGCCGCCGACCTGGAGGATTATAAGCGTATCGCTGCGGTTAAAATGCTACGGTGAAATAGCCGTAGCGAAATAGCTGCATGAATTAGGCGGCGGATTAATTAGCTACGTGACAGAGGCAGGTGGATTGATTGGATAAAGGAAAAATCCCGGAAGTGCACGCATTCCTGAATATGCTTGCCGAATCAGCCGACAAAACGAAAACCGAACTGCGAGAAAAAGGTTGGGAATGTGTGCTGTCGCACTCCACCGGCAATTACCTGAAAATTGCGCAGCAATACGAGGAACAGCGCTATGCAATTCCCCTGATAATCGTTGATGGTATTGGCGATATCGGTTTTAACCTGGATGGCGTATTTTTTGAGTTTAGGCGTGATCCGAAACGCTATGATTTTGCTGAACTGATTGACCGGTTATCCAAAATCAGCAGCCAAGTCGAAATTTATGAATACAAGGACGACCAATACATCGACTATTATCGGCCTGGAACTGATCCAGAGGTAGCCGGTTTGCGTATCGCGCGGGATGGTAACTTTTGTGTCATGATCGACTTGTGCTTTGCCGGAAAATATGCGGCGGAGAGCGTAGCTGACTTGTTTGCCGAGGCGGTGCAGGTGATTAATCAGTGCCAAATGTAGCCTGGGGCCAGGGAGAATCCCAGCCCCAGGAAACCGCTCACTCTTAGAAGAATGGTGATGCTACATAATACTGAGCGCAATAAGACAGATCTTCCAGCCAGCATCGGTATCCCTGAGGTGCAAAGTCTTTTTAACTTCATCATCTGTGGTTGAAGGATCAGGATCGATGACACCGTCAACCACGGCATAACCATCGTAGAGATCCGTTTTGATAATGCTAAATGTGAAACTCGGACCAATGGTTATGTCATTCACTAATAGTTCAGCCAAATCCATGGCTGGGACTCCTTTATTTGGAGATATGTTAACGGCTGGCAGGTGTTTCGCATTCTGCCCACTAACTGCTTTGCCTGACCACTGACGGCGATGGATATTTTATTTTTGCGAAAAAAAGGATCATTGGAATAACCGTGGAATCTTCCGATAACATAAAAGAATAACATGAAGATGATACTGTATATCTTTTGGGGTGGTGTCTAATAGGTCGGAATTCCAGGTATTCGAGGAACTATGAATTCCAGAAGTTTGAGGATATAAGCTTCAACAGATCAGAAAGAAAGGGAGATGGGCTGCATGAGACCAGGAATAGCCAGTTTTGCGGTGGTTGGCGTTTCGATTTTGATCTTGTTGTTCGTCACGCTGGTTGGTTGCGGAGTCAAGGCGGAAATAACGGTGCAGCTGGTTAAACTGTCAGATAATACACCGTACGCCGTCTCACAAATGAAAGTGTTCCTGGAAGACGAAAACGGGAAGGTCTCCTCCGCCCTTACGGATGCAAATGGCAAGGTTGTGTTTCCAGTAACAGAACTGGGAAAATATAAGGTGATCCGGGTGGAAGGTCTGGACGTAACAGGTGGCGCGGAGGGCGCGATCGGTCGGGAATTCGTGAAAGCAAGCCCTATCAGCACATCAGTTCCGCAGAACGATCATGTATATACTGCATGGCCTACGGTAACCATCGTTGGCAAAAAGGACCAGGTTGAGATCCAAAGTCCGATCCCAACAGTGCGCAAAACAACGATACTAAAGGCTGAATCAGTTGATACTCCGGACGAGGCTAATTTTAAATATTATGTTCCGCAAGCTACTGCCGGGCGTCTGATTATTCGCAACAAAAACTGCGATTGTGGTGGCGGGTTGATTATTCATGCTTCGGGAGCGAATGACAGAAGGATGTCTTTTAGCTTAAGCCCGTCTGATTGGGATTGCACAATGAGGTTTTGGGATGGTTTGGATGATGTGATCGCGCTTAATCCCGGGAAGGTAGGAGACCCATGGACTATAGAGATACCGGGCAATGGTGACTGGGCCTTTACGTCGGGAACAGCGGCCTTTTCGAGGGAAGCCGATGGCTCAAACGATGCCACTGACAGTTTTGGTTTATTTGGAAAGGAACCAGGTTTGCTCGCTTTCGAGGTCTACAATTATGGCATACCCAAAGATCCACCTAATGATCACTACCGCTTTGACTTTGAATTTCAGAAGTTTGAGGAACTATAGGCAGCTTGAGAATGCGCGAAGGCCCTCCGCTTTGTGGGGGGCCTTCTCTTTCTCTAGCTGCTACCAGCGCGCCTGATGTTCTTCCGCCCAGCCAATCAGCCCGGACAGTTCCACCGGTACGCCTTTATCATCAATGATCGTCCCATAATAGCGGCCGATCATCTGATGCATATCGGATTTAATAATGACAAAATTAGTATGCGCGCGCCGATCAAAGAACGGTTCAAAGCGTAAGTCGACCCGCTGCGTGTTGGCGGTACGGATGGTCCAGGGTTTCATAAGGTCATGGCGATCATAGGTATAGCTCACATCCTCGTGCAGCTTCGACACGCGGCCATCGAACCATATTGCATTTTCAGTCATGCCTGTGCCATCGGTCCAACCGGCACCCAGATTGCCACCAACCAGCCGACCGTCCTGAGCCAGTCCGGAAAATGATCCCCAGTTCCAGCTACTGGCGTAAGGCCAGATACCTCTGCCTAAGTCAAGACATGCATAGGTTTCACCGGGCTCAAAGGTTAGGGTGGTGCCATCCAGTTCTATGGTACCCGAAGCCCGCAAACAGTTTTGTTTGGAGGTAAACTGGAAGCGGCGGCGGCTCCAGGGGATGACTACATTGAGCGATTCAAGCGCGGGAGCGGTGGTAGTGTCGGTGGCGGGCGCTTCGGGACCCTTGCCGCCCATGCCCTGTATCAGGAGATCGGCGTTCAGAACCACACCGTCGAAATCGGGGATGCTGGCTCTCAGACGGGTGCCGCCCTGCTCGGCATCGGCGGTAAAGGACACATGCATTTTGGGGTGCCTGATCATGATATCGCCATCGACCGTGTCAGGCATAGCACAGCCGTGCGCAAACGGAATGATGAGGGATTGCTCGTGAAAACGCAGTGTCTGAAAGTCCAAGTAATAAGCGAAAATCATGGCCGCATAGTCGAGGTTGGATACAGTCACCGAGAACAAACGCGTTTGGTCAGCGGCACACCAGTAATTCCATCTTTTTTTGCGTGCCCAGTGCCCCGACAAGTTGCAGTGATGCAGCGGCTGTCGTGACCACCCAATGCTTGTGGGGTTCAGCCGTCCGCGCGTGTCGCACAGTTGTTGTGCGAGCCCAGTCAGTTCGGGTTCATCATAGTAAAGAGAGCGCAGCTGCTTAGTGGTACTCATTAGTGCTGAGACCTCCCCGAAATAGTATCGACTGCGATTACTTGGCCTTAAAGAGTTCAAGGGTATCGTCGTCTGAGGTGAGGGTCAGCTTATCGCCCTTGATTTTAATGGCATAAATCTGAGTGTCGCCTAATCTAAGAAAGCCTTCGTATTCCAGCTCGATGTGTTTCTTATCGGGGAAACGGTAGTATCCGGAGTATGGCATTCTACCAACGCCTTTTAAGGTGCCGTCTTTGAAAAACTCAATACCTACGCCTTTCGCGGTTGTCCAAGTGCCGACGATTGAGTTTTTGGGATGGGAAGCAATACTGATCACAAAAATCAATAATAACCCAATGATAACAACAGTTGCGGCGACATATAGGGTGGTAAAGGTGCGTTTGTCGGGTTTGGGAATACCAACACGCTTTGTGACAGTGGCGAGCTGTTTGCCACATTGTCCGCAGTAGATGGATTCACCAGGCTGATACGGGGATCCACAGTTTGAACAAAATCCGCCGGCGGTATTCGTCTTCAATAAATCTCCCCCTAATTCTGAGGTGCATAGACAAATGCAACGTAATCGGAACTGCCTTTCAAATTCTTGCCTAAAGCGAAAAATCCTGCCATTAAATTGCAGTGTCCTGTAATTACGGCAGGAATAGCGCGACAAAAGGACAAATATGATAAAGTAATGCCTGATGACAGAATATACTTCTAAAGGAGTGGATGTTGGATGAGTAGTATTTTTGATAAGGTAAAGCGTGAATTAAATAAAGGGGTCACGACTGTAAACGTGAAGTCCAAAGAGCTGCTAGCTATCAACCGGTTGAATGCGCTCATCTCCGCTTATCAAGACAAACGCGCGACCTTGATTGTCGAATTGGGCAAAGCGACTTTTGATATGTTTGCTAACAGTGCTTTTGATGAGTCGCGTTTGGTGCCTAAATGTCAGGAAATTCAGGATTTGGACAATAAGATTGCCGGGGTTGAGGCAGAGATTGCTGATATCCGCAAACAGTCCCAGCAGGTTTTGGCTGAGGCTGCCGGGGACAATGATAAAGATCCGAATGCGCTTACTTGCGAGTGCGGTAATGTAGTCAGCGAGGATATGAAGTTTTGCAATAAGTGCGGCAAGAAGTTGGAATTCCCGCTGCCCGAGCCTGAGACGGGGACGGAATCCGAAGCCGAACCGGCGGAACCGGCGGAACCGGCGGTCGCAGATCCGCTGCACTGTTCATGCGGGCATGTAAATAAAGAGGGTGCCAAGTTCTGCATTAAATGCGGGCAGACGCTTTCCTGATCCTTTGATCCTTTGGGGACGGTTCTATTGGTTCAAATGTAGCCATGAATACGAATGAACCAATAGAACCGTCCCCGAAGTTCCGATACGTCACATCTCTTCGATTTTTTCGATGCCTAGAAGTTCCAGGCACTGGCCGCAGACATTGCGGAATGCGGTCACCAGGGCCAGCCGCTGTCCAGCCACTTCGCTGCGCAAAACCGGGCATTCGTGGTAAAACTCATTGAAATTACGGCATAAGTCAAAGAGATAATTGGACAGTGTCGACGGGGTCAACCGGGCGCCAGCCAGTTTGACGATGTCGGTAAACAGGTAGATCTTCTTCAGGAGCCGCACTTCGAATTCGCTGACCTCCCATGGGTTGGCATCGAGCGGCACATCCGATTTGCGTAGAATCGAAGAGGCACGCGCATAGCTATAGAGCACATAGGGTCCGGTATCGCCTTCGAAGCGCAATGCTTCCTTAGGATTGAATACCATGTTTTTACCGGTTTCGGTTTTGAGCAGTTGATATTTAATGGCTGCTAGGGCGATTTTCAGGGAGCGTTCTTTCACTTCCGCCTCGCTCAGCTGCCAGCGCTTGTTAACCTCCTCAGCAGCGAGGGCCGCGGTCTCCCAGATGAAATCATCCGCATCAACGACCGTACCTTCTCTGGATTTCATCTTGCCTTCGGGGAGCTCGATCATGCCATGGGATAGATGATGAACACGACCGCCGGTGCATTCCGTATCAAGCAGATCCAGAATGGCCTTCAGGACTTTGAAATGATACTCCTGTTCATTACCAACTACATAAATGGAGCGGTCATAGTTAAACTCCTTCGCCTTCAGGTGGGCGAGGTAGATGTCCTGCACAATGTAAACGGAAGTGCCGTTCGAACGCAACAGTACTTTTTCATCCAAGCCGATGTCGGCCAGATCCACAACAACCGGGCCGTCCTCTTTTTTCTGGAACAGCCCCCGCGCCAGACCATCGAGGATAATTTCACGGCCTTTTTTGTAAATCTGGCTTTCGTAATATTCACGATCAAAAGACGTCCCGAAAAGATCAAAGGTTTCGCGGAAGCCTTCAAAAGCCCAGCCATTCATCGTGCGCCACAGAGCAACGACCTCGGCATCGCCAGCCTCCCATTGCTCCAGCATCTGCTGAGCCTGATCCTCATAAGTCGGATCTTCCTTAGCCTTTTTCGCAAATAGGACGTAATAGTCGCCGACAAAGTGGTCGGGCTTGGTGCCACTGTCGCCCGGTAAGGTGCCCCCACCAAAATCCCGGTAAGCCAGCATAGATTTGCAGATATGTACGCCGCGGTCATTAAAGATACAAGTTTTATAAACCTTGTTGCCATTAAATGATAAGATGCGAGAGACGCTTTCACCAATCGCAATGTTGCGCAGATGGCCCAAATGTAATGGTTTGTTGGTGTTGGGCGAACAGAACTCCACGACAGTCGTCTCATGAGCGCCCCCCGCACCGAATTGCGGGGCGAGTGCCAGTTCCAAAACGCGGGCAGAAAGCCAGGAGCGGTCAAGAAATACATTCAGATAGCCGGAAACCGCTTTCGCTTCGGCAATAATCGGATCGTCAGCGATTTTACTGGCAAGATCCGCCGCTATGATCGCGGGGCTTTTGCGCAGCTTTTTCGCCAGCGCGAAACAGGGCAGGGCATAATCTGCCAGGGTCTCATCTGGGGGAATTTCAAGCAGATTGCCGATTTCATCGGCAGTCAGATCCGGTGCCAGATGTTTGGTCAGAAGTTCGATCAATGCTGTTTTCATAAATACAATGACGCTCCTTTGTCAGGTTAGATTAGGTTGGGTTTTCCCAAACCCCGGTAAAAGGATTTACACGCCCTTTTTTCCGTTGCTTGGCAAACCAATCTACAATACCTACGAGAAATAGCGGAAAAAACCTTAACCGGTCCCCGCTGAGGGTGATAGCCATCCATTGACGCTCGCCAGTGTTATCATATTTGCTTACAATAAGCGTATCACGCCAGGATAATGCCTTGACTTGTACTATGTTGCCGGAACAATCCAAATAAAAGTCGCCTTCGTAAGAGAGATCGGTTAGAATCTGCCGTTCTGTTTGACCATCCGGCATCAGCATCAATAAAAACAACCAGGAATTAGGCGTGCGTTCACTTTCGGAGTCTTGGATCAGGGATTTGTGCTCCCCAATCGCATAGAGACACCCGTCCTTATTGACAACCATTTTTGTAACATTGTTCACTCGATCTATTTTATCATCAAACTCGATCGTTTTTGACCAGGTATTTTGTCCGGCAGAAGTTGTTCTGACAATATAGGCTGTGGGACTGGAAAAATCGTTTATGGGATCCTTGGATGTCCGGAGATAACCTCCCAGATAAACGTGATCCAGTTCATCGATAATTAGATCCGAACAATGAATATAAGGATTAATCTCCTGATCCCATAAGTGATTGCCGTCAGAAGTCATTTTGTTCAGTATAGAGCGGTTTTCCACAAAAGTAAAGAAGTTGCCGCTACTATCAACACAAAACAAATCATCAGAGCTTCCAATCCAGTCGCGATATGACTGTGTGTGCATTGGCAATCCCCTGGAGCGGTTGAAGTATTCAGTAGCCAATTGTTTTTTGTCATTGAACCCGATCGCGCTCAGTCGATCGTCGGCAATACGTAGATATCTGACATATAGATGTGTGTTTCTTTTCCATAATAAATTGCCCTTTGAATCAAATTTAATCACGCAACTATCCATATTGTTGCCTTGAGGCACAGTATTTTTGTCTTGAAGCACTGCATTGCTGTCTTGAGGCACTGCCAGAGCCAGATAGAGATTGTCATTTTGATCAACAAGCATATAGGATGGATTCGGATGCTCGAAGTCGTGTGTCTTTAACCATTGCCGATTGCCAGAACTGTCGAACTTAACCATTTCAAGTTTGCTTGTTGTCATCATTAGGTACAATTTATCCAAAATCACATAGGAACTGCCGGAATAGTCGGTGAAGGAGTACTTATAACGCCTGACACACAAACCTTGACTGAAGAGGATATAGGCAATAAACAGGATCCAGATTGCGGTATCCCATTTCTTCAAACGAGGTCTTCTCTCCAAGTAAGATGTCATGAACGCGAAAGCGATCGTGATTCCGATCGTCAAAATCAGGTCTGCGTTAAAGAAGAACTTCAGGGAAGCACCTCCTCAACCTCATCCGCCGTGCGATTTGGGCGTTTAGCCCTAAGAAGCTGCCATACGAATAGGGCAATGCCTGTCAATTTAAATATCCAGAGAATCCAGTCCGGCCTAAGCGAGTGTGCCTTCCAAAGCTGCCGGCCGTCAGGACCATATTTGACAATTGATACTGGTCCGCGTCCCGGACTCAGACTGAACAGGTAAGCATTACCAGCGCCATCTGTGTCAAATTCGAATGGTGTTTCCACAAGTTGACTCCAGACAACTGATCCATCTCCTGCGATCTTAATCAGAGAATACTTTTTCTGCTCGGGTTGATAGGCTTTGTAATGTTCCATCACAACATAGGCGGAATCGGCCGAATCGATGGAATCGCTTTGGATAAAACGTATATCTGTAATCCGATTAGTGTCGCCACGCTGCCCGGGTGTCAACTCCTTAGTCCAAAGGAGTGTTCCTTCCGGGGAATACTTTTCCAAATAGGCCTCAATACTGTAATATCCAGCGCTATACAAACAATCCTGTTGATCAAGCGCCGTGGATGTGCGGATAATCTCAACATTCTCAGCGCTATCAACCTTATCAATGCGGTATTCCCAAAGGGGCTGGGACGGTTGGTCATCAGGGGACTGGGACTGCTGGTCAGCAGCGCTCAGCTTGGCTATGACCGAATATCTGTCATAATAAGCCCAAACAATGAAATCGCCGCCGGAATCAATATGGAGATCCAGCTTTGTATAGCGTTTTGGATTGAGGATCTCATGAGAGAGCGCAGTCGAACTCAGCAATTGTCCGGTTTCAATGTCATAGTCTTGATATAGTCTTTGATCAGCCCTTGTGCCCATGACGCGCAGATGATCCTGGAAGAAACGCGTGTCAAAAGCGTTGGTTTCTATGACGCGTTCCCATAAAATCTGGACTTCCGGATCAAGTCTGATCAAATGAACGTTGTTATTGGGGGAGCCCACTGGTGGCAATGTACATAAGTATATACCCGCCTTAGGACCGGCGATAGCAAAGAAGGAGAGGGGAAGGAACTCGCCACCGGAATATAGCCTGTTCCATTGCAGCTTACCAGAGTAATCAAATTTCATGATGCGGGCAGCCGACTCAGAAGGATCTCCAGACCTTCTGTGCGAGGAATCTGTGTAGTCAAAAACGTAGCAATTGCCGTACTGATCAGTGCAGGCATCGTATTGATGCAGCGAATCGGTCGGAATAAGCAAGGTATGTAATATATAGAGGAGGGCAAACAAGGTAAAGAGTAAATTACCCAATCTGGGCCGCCGGGTTTTTTGATAGTGGTTTGACCGTCGTATCCGGTTCACCCCTATGGCAGCCAAATATGACACCAGTACGAATGCAATTCCGATCAAGATGGCAAAAACGGTACCCGATGCGAAGTACAGCTTCACGAATGCATCTCCTCCAGTTCAAACCAATGAATGCGCCGGTCAGGAATAAACCCCGCCTTCAAGGCCAGATTCATTGACTTGCGGTTTTGCTCTTCAATGTGAACGAAGGTTAATTTGCCCAACGCCCGCAACTTCCTGATCAGTGCGGATGTGATGAGGCTGCCATAACCGTGGCGACGGTAGGGCGGAAGCACTGTCAAAAGACCCATTGCCCCATCATCCTGAGTCATTATCCAAGCCGCGAGCTTTCCATCTTCGCGAATCCCAAACGATGGTCCTTTTTTGATACGCTCGGCAATAAAAGCCTCCGTGGTGTAGGCCGCATAGTCGTAATTGGCAAAGATGAAAGCGGCGTCATCCGGGGTTAGTTCGACTAACGGCGGGTCCTCTTTGTCTGCGGCAGCGGGAACGACTACGCCGTCGGGCAGGTACAACTTGAGACAGGATAACCGCCAGAGCTCGCGTCGATTTTCGGTAAGATGCGGCAACATCCAATCCTCGATAATCGCAAAACAGGTATCATTGCCGGTAAGCCCGGCAGATAAGGTGTAGAACTCATCCTCATTAGCACTACTGATGTAAATCCAGTCCCGATCGCTGCGGCCTTTAATCATTACGGAATCGCCAGCGATGGAGGCACCGTGGATGGGGTAGTCCCAGATAAAATTGATAATATTGGCGTTGCGGATGCGATCGCGATTCAGAATTGCCAGGGCTTGATCCAAGTGAACCATGGGAATCAATCCACTCCTTGCCTAACTCAGTTTATGCGAGCATCACGGCGATCATCACGGAGATCATCACGCTATAGTTGTCTGATCGCAGCTTTCTAGGCGGCGCGATCGCTAAGCGGTTCGATCACTGTTCCGGAATTGATCATAGCGCATGCGGAGTAACTCCCGGTTTGGCCGCAGCAACTTGTTTTCTGGAGTGAAGAAGGGCGTTTCATGCAATCCTTGAATGGCAAACCTAAGGGTCGGGCCATCCGATTCACTCAAAATGTCCGGGCGCACCTCGAGGACAAAATTGTCCGGGTTAACGCCGATAAAATTATTGTCGAAGGCGGCATGATGCAAGTGGCAGAGCGCCATGCCATTGGAGACGACGGGTTCGCCATCCGGGTGGCTGTCCGGGATGATGTGGGCGGCATCAAGTAATTCTTCATGGCGGAGTCGGCAAAAGGCGCATTGCCGCTGATAAGCAGCCAGTACACGCTCCCGGAAAGTCCTTTGATGCAGACGCACGCGGGTGGCGGCAGTGATGTAATTCCGGCGGGGGGTATCAGTATCCTCACCGGTGAGTAGATAATCGCCAAACCCAGCGATATCACTCTGTTCCGGAAGAGTCAGGTATTGCATCTCGTCAACGGTTACCGTAAAGGTGAGCGCCGACGGATCATCATCAGCAATAAAGACTGGCCAAATCGGAAGATAGCGTCCGGGGGCCACACCGTAAAAATAGATCAGCGGAATCCGGGACGTCATGGCAGTGCGCAGACCGACATTATCGCGATGGCTCGGGTCGGTGCCCCGGTAACGGTAGTGCAGAAAGTTGTCTGTGGAAAATGTGTCATTGTAGGGACCATTGGCGACGGTCGTGATTGATAATGGCACTTGATGCAGTATGGCAGGTTTGAAGATGCCCTGGGGACCGACGAGCGGGACGCGCCTTCCTTCAAAAGGGAAGCCTTGTTGCAGGAGTGTGCGCGGGAGTTCGGCGCCATGAATAGCCTTCTGTTCGGCTAGCCAAGTGAAGGCGGCGACTCTGATCTTAGTATCATGTGTGCGATCAAACATCACTCGGATGCCTCCTCAGCAGATATCGAGAAGTAAAGCCACTTTTTCATGCGTGCTCAGATTCCCTTTAAAAACAGTCTGAGTAGGGGACGTTTTTCAGAACGAATATTAGTCCCTGCCCGGGTTCAAAGGCTTGCCTTAGACACAGAGTGCGATCACCTAGGGCCGGGACCCCGGAAACATGAGTCTCGGTGATGATGACAGAATCTATAAACTCTTTGATGCGCGTAACCCCGATGTATTCTTTATCATCGAGGACAACCTTGTTTGCCCATTCGGCTCCGATCACCAATGGCTTTTTCAACAGAATGAAGTTTTCCTCCAGATCCACGATCTGATCAGCAGTGATGCTCAGTTCGGTGTTAAAAAGCCGCTGTTCATCGCCTTCGCCCCACATCATATTTCTAAGGACGAATCTCTTTTCATGATCTGTGCTATTGACTGCTTCAACTTTAAAGTAGCGTTCATATTCGGCCGATCCGATATAGGCAGAGTTATAGCCGACTGACCAAGGGAAAAAGTCTGCCATTTGAACTTGTAAGAAGTCCACTTTCTTTTCGGAAGATCGGGCGTAGCTGTCATATAGTGCAGGATCAAATTTTTCCAGGATCTTATATCCGGTAATAACATCTATTTCAAATCCATCTGCGTATTTTATTCTTTTCTTATACACTCTCAAGGGCGCATCGGAAGTTATGTCAGGAGGCGAAACAGGATCATTGGGGTTCAGTTCTCCCATTGCAAAAGGCTGCCACAGGACAAACGCGCCGAAGAAGTCTTTAAGTGTCCAGTAAGCGCTGTTGCCATCATCGCTGGCGCGATATTCAATAAAATCGCAAACCCGTTCTTCAGCCCGTATTTCCTCAATATTCGCGAGCGCGTCAGGTGTCGCCCGGGCAGATTCATTAAAGTTGTTTTCGGCCATGGCTATAGGTGCTGTTCCGGGAACGACCCCGGAATCGGGCCCGGCCTCCGATTTTTGCCAGGGCTTGAGAAGGATGACCGTGATTAGTATGATTGCAATCACGGCAATAATGGCCAAGAAGTAAAGCCACTTTTTCATGCGACAATCACTCCCTTAATTCCGTCCAAAACAGTTGGTCAGGATCATCCGGTTGGGATTTCGTCAGACTTACAATGGCTAAGTATGGAAATTATCCCAATTTCGCAAAATTCCTGCTTGCGAAACGAAAGCCGCAAATCGCCCAATCCAGCCGAGCAGGGATAGGGAGACCCTTCGCGAAAAGAGTCTTCAGGCGGGCTGTTTTTGCGAAGGAGGAGATGTGCATGAAAGTTGCAAAAAAAATCGTTTTGGCAATTGTTTGGATGACTATCGCGGTTTGCCTCCTACCGGTAGCCCCGGTGGTGCAGGCTAATGATAGTCAGTATAATGGTAGTGGATTTAATATCTATCCTATTGAGTCACAGGATATTATATTAGAATATGAATCTCTCAATATTACTCAACCCGACCTGTCTGACATGCGGATGCCGGGATGGGAAGGTAAAGCTCAGGTAGATGTGACCTTTATTTTGCATAATACAGGGAAAGAGCAGACTGTTACAATTGGTTTTCCTGAGTCCAGCAGTTATGAAGGCATCTATTTTGAGATGAATAATACAATTTATGATTTCCGAACAACAGTGGACGGCGTACCTATTGATACAATACTCCAGCCGCTTAAAGAAATAAACGAAGAGTTCGGTTTTGATAAAGTGCGTCTTTGGCGGGTGCATTTCGAAGCCGGACAAACCCGTACAGTCCGGAGCATATATAGTTATAAACCTTTTGAGTCCATTAACGGGGACTGGTCAGTAGAGTATATTCTTAGAACTGGAAGGCTTTGGTCTGGGACGATCGGTCGTATCGATGTCTTTGTTAAATCGTCCGCGCCAGTTTCCGGATTCAAATTTGTGCCATACCCTGATGAGTATTCCGAGTTCCACGCAGCAAACTGGGAGCCGAATCGGGACATAGTGTTTGGATCAAACGGATACCGCGACATGGCTCTCAATAACAAAGGCAAAATGGATGATTTCTGGATTGAGAGAGTCCGTGGATTAATTTTTGAGTTTGTTGATTTTGATAATGATGACTTTGTTGACTTTTATAATCAAGAAGCCAAAACACGGCGTCAGATGATACGCGAATATATCGGAAGTCTTGGCTCTAAACAGCTGGCACTATGTACTCGTAATGAGATTCAAACATACATTAATGGAATATATGCCACGCATGGACGGCCATTCCAGACCAAGAAATGGGCGGATTTTTTCGAAGCCAAATGGTGGTATCAGGTTAATCAGAATTATTCGGATAGCCTGCTAACGCCTGCTGATCAGCAGGCGTTAGCCAGACTGACAGAATATCTGGATACGGCGTTGCAACCGGAACCCTGATCCTCCTGCCCACAGGATGACGCGGCACCGGGGTATGCTTCTTACCAAATACCTGGGATTAGCCGACTGCGAACTTTGGCGGCGTAATCGGCATAGCCGGGCAATTCATTTTGGAGAGTGCGATCCTCAAGACCGGTACGCACAAAAAGTAAGACAACAGTGATTATGGACGGGACGAAAGTCCATAAGGAACCTAGTACCAGCGGGGCGGCCAGATCAAAAATAACAGCGCCTAAATACCCGGGATGGCGGACGATTCTGTATGGACCGGCGCTGACTACGTTTTGCCCGCGATCGTTCTGAATCCGAACGGTTGAGGCAAAAAACGGATTTGACATCATCGCCCATAATGTGAAGAGCGAACTGCCAATGGCCAGGATTAGCGCTGCGATCCATAGTACGGTGCCCGCGCCGCACACGCTATCCGCGCTGCCAACGCTGAGGGATGCTGGGGGAATCAGGGCACTCCATCCGAAACGGGCGTCAAGGCCGGCTGTAACCATAATAAACAGCGGTCCGGCCAAACTGATCAGTGGCGCAAGCAACTGATCCCATTTTTTAGTGCCAGCTTGCATTTTGGAGCGTTCCGCAATTAAGTCAGGCCTGCGCGGGATCAGCAGCAAAGCGCATAATACCTGAGTGAGGACAGTTACACCGAGGTAAACCCAGCCGAATGTCCAGTTCAGCCTGCCGGCAGCCAGAAACAGAAGTGCTCCGTAGATTACGCACATGGCGGCCATTTTGATGGCCCAAAGCAGGATGCCGTGCCTGGTTTGATCATTGGGTGTTGTTTTTGCCTGTGTCATAAAAATCCCCCTCCGTCGCCGCTTGGAGAATGGTGCTATTCTGTATGAAAATTGGCCGAATTTAATTAAATCCCTGCACCTATAGCAGGAAATGACATAATCGGAATGAAAAATATAACCGCAATGGGGGGAGCATGGCATGGAAATTTACACAATCGGGATCTTGGCTTTCTTCCTGCGTGAGTTATGCAGTATTGAATACAAACATAATATCGAATTGGCTCCGTCAAAGGATCTGTTTGAAGCATTAAAGGGCGGGAAAATCACTTGGCGAAGCTACCAGCGAGCACTGCCATCGGCGGCTAGTCGCTGAGTATTTGAGAGAGAAATGGGAAGGGGCTACAATTGTCCATTTATAAGGATCCTCGCCAGAGAACAAAAAGAGGGGCATGCTTTGTTGCCCCTCTCGTGCCGTCTGGGGTATGGCAGTTATAATCCTTCCTATTGGCCGGCCTTAGGAGGCATCGTTCGATCCATCAATCGCGACGAGTCATCGGCGATTGCGTTAATGGTAGTGATCGCGCCGCCATTCATCGAAAAGATATTCCACCAGTCCCCGGTCCCGGAGGCAGGGACGTAAAAAGTTCTAACAAGCCCGCTATGATTGTATACCTCTACTTTTGCCCCTGATTGGCTCAACGGGTGTTCGCCCGAGTAATTGTGTACGCTATAGTAGTATGTCCCGGATTGTACAGAGGTGATGGTAATCGTCTCTGGGCCGTAGCTGGTGACGTCATCAACATCGAGCCATGCCCAGGGGGAAGCATCGGCGGCACCCTCGTCTCCGTAATAGACATGATAATCGCTTGGGGTCCATAGATGCGAATCGAGGTCGCGCGGTTCAGCTCCCCAAGACAAGACGATCCTGACCTGTCCGGTTCCAACCGTTGGGGCAATCATCGCGGGAGTTTCAATTTCTGTGGTTGCATCTTCTTTTACGAAGACTGTCAATGAGTAGCTAAAGTAACCGGTTTTGGTAAAGCGCAGCGTCTGTTGGCCAATTTCGACAACAAGAGTAAAACGTCCGTTAGATCCGGTAGTAGTTGAGGCGTCATCACAGGAAACCGACACTCCGGAAACGGGTAATCCATTTGTTGCATCAAGGACTAGCCCCGTAACGGTTCCCGTCTTTGTGAAACAGCCAGTTCCGGAAAAACACATAGATAAAGCGGCAGCCAGGCATAGGGCATAAAACAGGACTCTTTTCACAAGCATTCACTCACTTCCCATGATTTTGGGACGTACCCCAGAACTCGTCCCAGAAAGTAGTATGAGCGAATGTCTGTAAAATATGCCTAATATTTTACATTATTGTAAATCGGAATTAACATTGGGGATTTATTCAAGCGAGCTGAGTTTATTGCCGAGCCAGCGTTGCATAGCCGCTTGCAGGGAACGGTGCATTTCCTGAAAAAACGGGGCACCGGTTTTGCGGGCATACATCAGCTGGCCAAAGTTTTTTGCCTGAAAGGGATTGTTGCCGGGCTGGACGATCTTTTCGCGCTCGGCGAACATGGCCTGCAGTTCGGACGCGTCTAGCCGATGGTACTTTTCATTAAACACAATGCATTGTTGATCAAATCTGGGGCGCAGTAGGGGCGGCTCCAGTTTTTGGTCATCGGGATAATAACCCAGGCAGAGCATTGCCAGCGGGAAGGCATAGTCCGGTAAACCCAGAAGTTCGCGATGCGTTTCATAATTTTCCATGATATCGCCGATATAACAGGAGCCGATGCCTAGGCTTTCGGCAGCAATTGCGGCGTTTTGGGCGGCAATTAGGGTGTCGCTGGCGGCAATGAAGAGATCCCCGAGATTGGGGTTTTGATGGTAGGTTAGATTGTGATCGGCGCAGTATTGCGGCACATCACACAGCTGATAGTAATCAAACCAGCGCTGTATGTCGGCCGCAAAGACCAAGACCCAGGGGGCCTTGGCGATAAAAGGCTGGTTATCGCAGGTGCGGCTCAGGATGTCCTTGGTTTCCTGCCGCTCAATTGCAATTACAGAATAGAGCATCATGTTACCGGCACTTGGCGCGCGCATCATGCTTTTCAGGATGATATCCTTATGCTCGTCGGACAGCGCCATGTCCTTGTAGCGGCGCAGGGAACAACGGCTTTGCAGGGTCGCGATGACTTGATTCAAGGTGAGGACCTCCTTAACATAGAACGGACTTTGGGTTACGTCATGTTGGCAGCATTGCCAGCTTTCCATTGTTCCATAAAATTTTCGACCACAGCATTGATCTCTTCCGGTTTGGGTGTGCAGGCTGTCAGAAAAACCAGCGCCACAGTAGAACCTGACCATTGCCATAATAATCCTACCTTATTTTTCATAGGTTGGCAAGTCTTGTATGCATGTATCATTTTCGAGTGGTATGCTGTAAAATTAAATGCGGAGATAATAGGCAGGTTTGTATTTAGCCTGAGGCGGCGGCAGCGGCAGCGGCGGCGGATATACTTGGGAAGGGGCAATTCATAATGAAATATACTCTAAGAAAAAACTTAACAGTGCCAGTAAAAACTTATTCCAAATGGGCTGTTGAAGAACTAAACCTGGAGGGCATAGAGTTGATTGAAGTTCTAAGAGAGCTTCTTTCAAATGTTATGGAAGGAATCCTGGATCCAGAAATCGCAGGCAAAAAACCGGATGGTTATTTAAACAATTTGCGAAACAACCGGCTGGGCGATTTTTCAAAAAGGTACATAATTGCTGCACTTGACAATGATAGAGTGATTGGGCTGTTAATAGGCTTGCCGGAAGAAAATCAAAAACTGCATATATACACATTGGGGGTTTTGGCAACCTATCGTAAAACGGGAGTAGGATCCATACTATTGGCGAAATGCATAAATGACATGTTTGAAAGGGACATGGATGAAATCATACTGGATGTTCACAGCGACAATGTGCCCGCCTTTAATTTATTCAAGAAATTTGGATTTCACTAGGTTTTAGCAGCGTGGAAAACCTCACCCTCCGGGGACTAAAGCAATGTACCATTGATGAAAAACGCAATATTCTTCTCATACTATGACGCAGTGTTTAGTAGCAGGAAGTCGCATAGGCGAGGAGCCAGGGCTGCCCCGATGAGCTTTGGTGCCAGATGCTCAATCACGACTGCCATTGCCTCGTCATAACTGGCCGGCAGGATGCGGTATATGCGGCATCATTCTTAATCCATCAGTTTGATCTTTCTTCCCTATTCGGTGCGAATAGAAGGTAGTTAGCATGGCATTGGCAGGGTTTACAGGGAATGGTTCGCTTTGGGATGGTTTGAATGATTTGATGAAACTATATCGTGAGCTGGATGATGCTATTGCGAAATTTATTGAGGGATCAGGCTTGGCTTGTCCTGTGGGATGTCGGATTTGCTGTGATACACAGGCTACCAAAATCGAAGCCACCGTATTTGAATTGTTGCCACAGGCGATCATTGCCTGTCACGAAGGTCGCGCCGCATATTGGCTGAACATGCTGGCGATCGCACAGGGTGACGCAGAGGCGCGTTGCGTTTTTCTCGACCACAATCTGCCGCAGGGAGGCTGCAGTATTTATCATTGCCGGCCGCTGCTATGCCGATTGTTTGGATTTGCGGCGGTTTTGGATAAGGATGCCCGGCCGCTGCCGCTCGTTTGCCGACAGATGAAAACTGCCGACCCGGAAGTCGGCTGCCATGCCCAACAATTGATCGACGACGGTGTTGTGGAAGTGCCGATCAGCGTTTACTATGCCAGCCGCATTGCGGCGATCAACCCGACCCATGGGCAAGGTTTGCTGTCCATCAACGAGGCTTTTCGGAATGCGATTCAATTGGCCGGTTTGTATCTGGCCCTGGCCGGCAGTGACAGTGACGGAAGGCCGCATCCCGATGGTGATGATAATTCACCGCATACCCCGCCTTTTGGACGCAGTGCCTAAGTGCCGCACCAGTTCTTGTACGGCTGCCAGGCTGATGGCCTCGCGGGCAGAAGCGCCATGCCGCACAGCGGTCCCAACGTGCAGCTCGGGCGCGCCGGTGGACTGGAGTATGGTGCGGCAGTTCTCTTTGGTTACTCCGCCGCCGACCAGTAGTCTCTTTCCGCGCGCGGACAGAATGGCCTGCATCTGATGCAAGACTGCCAAATGCTCCTCTGCGCGCCCCGGGTCCAATCCGCCTGACGACAAAACTCTGCAAATTGGCGTTGCGGCGACCAGTCGGGTGGCAGCCAGAATATCGGTAGCGTCATCAATGGCACGGTGAAACGTCACTTCCAGGCCGTCGCAATACTCCAAAAGCCTTTCGAGGCGCGGCAGATCGATATCCCCATCGGCAGTGAGCATCCCGAAAACAACCCCATTAGCACCGCTGGCCCTAGCTTGCTTAATATCTTCAATCATGCAGAGCAGATCCGCTTCATCATAGACAAAACCGGCACTGTGGGGTCGAATCATCACATTTACCGGAATATTTGCCGCATTGATGGCCTGTCGCATCAACCCGTAACTGGGAGTTAACCCGCCTTCTGAAAGCGCGCTTACTAATTCAATGCGGTCGGCGCCGCCCTCTGCGATTATGAGCGCATCCTGCACCGTGGTCGCGATGATTTCCAGCATGTTGGCACCCTCTCAAAAATCCCTTCCATGAAAAGGAAAACGGCACTTTTAGAACCGTCCCCAAAGTTCCCCCCACTCAGTTCTTGCCGACAGATACTCGGTAGAGGCCCCAGAGTCCGAGTCCCAAGAATAACAGTACCGGTCTGAGGATTGGGAATTGAACAGCAAACGCGACAAGAGCGCCGAAAATGCCGCCCGAAGTTTGGATAAAGCGGATTTCAACAGAAATATTGCCGGTGAGCAGATCCTCAAGTTCCTTTTCATCCATTTTGCTCAGCTGGGTGCTGATAATCGCCTCGACATCAATCAGCTCTAATCCCTTTTCGAGGATGGTTGTGATCGTCGTTTCGATACCGGCGCTTTCGCGCGCCAAATAGGATGGGAGAGCATCCAATGCCTCATCCAGTTTTTCAAAAACTACGCCCATGGAATCCGGAATGCTGGGTAGAGTGTTTACTACTTGGTCCTGAATCCAGGTCCGGATCAGCGGTTTAATCTTCTTGATAATCCAACCTTCTAACCCTGCGTCGCCCCAGTTGTCAATGATATTTCCCGCAATATCACGAATGGCGTATTTGGTATCGGGGTGCTCTAAGACTTTCGCAACCTCATGCTTGATTAGCTGCCTTAAATCATCGCGGAATTCGGCGGTGCCGGTAACATTACCGATAGATAAGACAAACCTGTCGATCACGTCCCGCAATAAGCCGCTTTGCTGGAGCGCTTCCCTAGCAATTGAGCCGGAAAACAGTTTTTCGGAAATGCCGCCGGCCAGCTCTTTTACTAACTCATCCCGACGGGCGGGAATTAAGCCCTGCCAGACCAGATTCCGTTTGCGGGGATGGAAGATCATCTTAATCGCCAGCCAGTTGGTCCAAAAGCCAACCGCAGCAGAACCTATAATTGATTCCCATGGTGCCACCGATTGTTTGAAAGCGGCATATTTGGAGGGATCCAACACATAGGGCAGGGTAAAGTCGCATAATATCCATAGTATGAACGCGATCCCGCAGACAAAAAAAGGCCAGTAAAGCAGATTAAGGATTTTGGTGATAGCCAGGGAAAACGCCTTTTTGGGCGCTGCAGCTTCGGCATGTGCCTCAGCTGCAGCAGTCTCCGAACCAGCCTTCTCAAGAATCTGGGCAAAATGATTCAGCCATTTATGGAAAAATGATTTGAAGCCGGACCCTTCAAGCGGTTCTGGCGGGGTTGCCTCACTCATTGATAGAAAACTCTTCATAGGCTTAGTTGTCAGCTGCTGTTTGTCTGCTGGCAATACGAACACCTCCAGCCAATCCCGAATTGATGTTGTTATTATGCGGATTATTCGTGTTTCTTCCTGGGGTTTCCTCTATATCCTCCATATCGGCGGTGCATCGTAACGGCGCACATCATATCAGTGGTGGATCGTATCGGCGGCGAATCATATCAGTGGCGCACATAGTTGCATCGCGAGACTTTTCACCCAGGTGGAGGAATGTGGCAGATCGAGAGCGAAACGAATCGAGAGCGAAACGGTTAGGGTATTTGGAGGTTATGACCAACGCGTTTTGAACAATTCCGGTGAAAGAAGGGATTGACCTGAATCTGCAGCAAAGGCTCCGATATAGCTGCGGCATGATCGGCAGCGGCGTTTTGATGGTCTATTTATATACCTTACTGCATGAGGGCGGGCATGCGCTAGTGGGAATTTTATACGGCGGGAAAGTAAATCGCTTTGTTTTGGGTTTGAATGCTCACGTCAGCATTTCAGATGCTGTGTATTCCCAAGTGGGTAAGGCGCTGCTGAATGTCGCCGGGCTCCTATTGCCGCTTCTCTTTTTAATAATCGCCTTAGTAGTATATCAGACAAAATGCAAGAATGCCTTGTATCATATTTTTTATGGCGCTTTGTGGCTGTCATTTTCCTGTTCGCTGTTGGCATGGGTGATCATCCCGTTTATGGCCTTATTTGCTACGCCCCCGATGGGCGATGACATTACGAACTTCCTAATGAATACCAGCCTGCATCCTTTGGCGGTTTCCCTGGCAGCGCTACTACTTATAGCTGGATTAGCCCTTTTGGCCTTCAAAAGAGGCTTGTTATGCAAGATTGCCGAGATATTCCGCGCACTGTTCCAGGCAGAATTTCGGAAAGGGAAATTGGTCTTTCTGATCAAAGTGATCATCGGCGTTGCGCTGGTGTTCATTGTTGGTCTGGTCGGGTTTCGTATACTGGCCCCCGAACCTGTTCTGGAAACATCGTTTGTAATGACAGTCGGTCTGGATACAGAGGATGTCAAGTTGCCGTTCGAGGCAAAGCAGAGCAAACCCTATAGCATGGACCTGACACTTGATGGCCAAGGCATTCTGACTGATATCCAAATCTACAATGAGGAAGGCACCCGGGTTTATCAAACTCTTGCGGAATCGTTTACGCATAATGGCTACGGCTCACTTAAGCTAGAGAAGGGCCAATATGAGATGGTGCTAACATTTTTGCAGGAACCGCAGGATATGGAGGCGCATTTTCGTATCATGGGGTATGATTTTACGAGGGATGAAATAGAGGCGTTAAAGAAAATCTATGATCCGGATACTCGTGCTACCGGTTATCCGATCAAGTTTTCGGCCACGATCAAATGAACTATTGGCGACGATCAAGTGAAGGTGAATTACGAAAGGAGCATTAGGACTATGAAGCTTTTAATTCACGACCTTGAGGAAAGCCAAGCCAAGGCGCTATTGCCGGCGTCGGCGTCGACTGACAACACAATCGTAATATCAGATGACGGCACCATCCGTAATTGTGTCGGTTGTTTTGGCTGCTGGATCAAAACGCCGGCGGCCTGCGTAATCCGCGATAATTATGGCGATTTGGGAGAAACCTTAGCCAAATGCGACGATGAACTGGTAATAATTAGCGAATGCTTCTATGGCGGATTCAGTCCGTTCGTGAAAAACGTCATGGACAGAGCAATTTCCTATGTACATCCGGATTTCGTAATCAGAAATAAAGAAATGCACCATAAGAGAAGGTATCGCAACCATTTTGATTTGACGGTCTGGTTTTATGGCGCGGACATTTCCGAGAATGAAAAAGCGACCGCCTTGGAGCTGGTGCAAGCCAATGCCGATAATTTCGACTGCACTGTCCGCAAGGTCGGTTTTATTAAGGACATTTCAGAAATCGAGGAGCTGATCAAATGAAAATAGCCTTGATTAATGGCAGTCCGAAGGCGAATGGCAGCGTGTCCGCACTGATTTTGCAGAGCCTACGGGAGCGGTTTCCTGATCATCAAGAACAACGAGATGATGGCGCATGCTGTACCTGCAGCACTTGCGGCAGCGACACTAGTGGCGCATGCGGTACTTGCATCAACACATATCATTTCAGCAAACCTCAGATCAACCAACAGGATTTGGCAGAGCTCGCTGCATGCGACACATTAGTTTTTGCTTTTCCGCTCTATGTTGACGGTATACCGTCGCACCTGTTAAGCTGCCTGTCTCAAATGGAAGGTTATTTAAAACCGCTTGCCAGTAAAGAGATGCGGGTCTATGCCATTGTGAATTGCGGCTTTTATGAAGGCCGGCAAAATCAACATGCCCTGGATATGATGCAAAACTGGTGCGCAAAAACCAGGCTTATCTGGGGGCATGGACTTGGCATTGGCGGAGCGATGGGGTGGCGCCAGCAGATCAAAGTAAACGGGCTCAAGGTAAGGGATTTGTCGCTGAGGAAGTAAGGCCAGGGAGGCGGGAAACGAGTCTGAAAGACATGGATGCGGTAGTCTCTATTATTTTCGTTAGGGAGGTTTTGACTTGAGAAAAAAGATTGAGATGGTACTGGAAAGAATAAGAGCTTGCGGTGCGGAGTACGGTGATATCAGGATCATTGACACCATTAAGGAATCCATAACAACCGAAGATCAAATGGTGGCAGATATTATCGACTCCAGAAGCAAAGGCGCGGGCATCAGGGTTATTCTAGACGGATCCCTTGGCTTTGCGGCTACTCAGGATTTGAGCAATCTTGCTGAGACAGTGGAAAGAGCGATCCAAATTGCTCAGGCGGGAAGAATGCTTCAAAAAGAGAAGATTGTTCTGGCGGCAAAAGAAGCAGTACAGGATGAATATAATACCCCCATTGAAATTGATCCTTTTACAATATCAAAGGAAGATAAAATAAATCTTCTGCTGAGGGCGGAAAAAGCAATGCGAGAGGCCGCCAAGCTTAGCAGGACAACTGGATCAATGGTTTTCCAACGGCAGGATAAGATATACGCTGATACCGAAGGGTCCTACATAGTTCAGAGGTTATATGAGTCAGGTGCAGGCATTGAGGCTGTGGTCAATAGCGAAACTGATTCCCAGATAAGGTCTTATCCCAACAGCTCTGGAGGGAATCATGCCACTGCGGGATATGAATTTGTGGAATCCCTGAAACTTGTCGAAAATGCACCCCGTATCGCCATTGAGGCGGAAAGACTCATTAACGCCGAGCAATGCCCTTCCGGTCATTATGATTTAATAATTGACAGTTCGCAGATGGCGCTGCAAATTCATGAAAGCATAGGACATGCTACAGAACTGGATCGCATCTTCGGCTCCGAAGCTGCTTATGCGGGCATGAGTTTTCTGCTGCCCGGTACCATCAATGATAATTTCAAATATGGATCAGAATTTGTGACCGTAGTAGCTGATGCAACAATACCAAAAGGGTTAGGCAGTTTCGGCTATGATGATGATGGCGTGAAAGCGCAAAAAACAGTGCTTATTGATAAAGGGATGCTGAAAAACTATCAGACATCAAGAGATACGGCATCCAAAATCGGGCAATTGTCTAATGGCACAAACAGAGCCGATGGATGGAGCAACATACCTATTGTCAGGATGACCAATATTAACTTGCTTCCGGGCAGTTTTGAGCTGGACGAGTTAATTAAAGGCATCGACGACGGGTTTTATCTCTGTACCAACAAGAGCTGGAGTATTGATGACAAGCGGTTGAATTTCCAATTTTCCTGTGAAATAGCCCATGAAATTAAAAATGGCAAATTGACAGGCAAGATCTATAAGAATCCCATCTACACAGGTATCACCCCGAAATTCTGGGGGAGCTGCGACGGCGTAGGCAATGAAAAACACTGGATCCTATACGGGGTGCCTAATTGCGGGAAGGGGCAGCCAGGGCAGGTAGCTCATGTCGGACATGGATCGGCACCCGCAAGGTTTAGAAACGTAAAGGTAGGTGTTGAGGATGTTAAATAAAAAGGAGTCCTACGCTATTATTGATAAAGTGCTGTCCTACTGCAACTACTACACCATGGCAACCTTGATTTCTCACGAAGAAGGATTAACACGCTTTGCCAATTCGGAGATACACCAAAATGTGTTTAAAAGTAACAATACCTTGGAAATTACGATCCATGACGGCAAAAAACAATCAAAGAACTCCACCAACATATTAGATGATGAATCCCTGAAGGAACTAGTAAGAAAAACCGAACAAAATCTAAAATTTATGCCGGAAGGTGAGTATGAAATTCCCAAGGTTACAGCCCCGGCAGAAATCGCGAATGAAGAATATGATGCAGAGCTTGAGAGTGCTTTCGGAATTCCCGGGAGGGCAAGTCTCATAAAATCGTGCATTGAGAGCTTAGATGATGATTATACGGCGTCAGGAGCTTTCTCGCTTAGTAAAATGGTTTTTGCCATGGGAAATAACAGTGGTATAAAAAGGTTTTGCAGACTTGACAATGTTAGCTTTAATACTGTTATTACACATAAAAATGGGCCTTCAGGTTATGCCGAATATGCCACCGATAAATCCGCGGATATGGATGTAACTAAATTGTTTAACTCTGCTTACAGCAAGGCAAAGGCAGCTTTAAATCCCGAATCTCTCGAGCCAGGCAGCTATACTGTTATCTTAGAACCTTTGGCAGTGGGTGATCTGCTTAGTTACATGAGTTATGTCGGCTTTTCCGCAAAATCAGTTGATACCGGCATCAGCTTCCTCGCAGGCAAAAAGGGGCAGCAGGTCTTTGGTGAAAACATCAGTATTTATGATGATCATACTGATGGAAACACATTTAGTTTGCCCTTTGATTTTGAAGGCTATGAAAGGAGAAAGCTCAATATAATCGATCAAGGTGTGGCCAAAGAGCTGGCCTATGATATCAGGACCGCATTAAAAGAAGGCGTAGATACAACGGGACATGGTCTTGGTGAGGCATCAACAGGAGGATTTCCCATAAACCTGATCATGAAAAACGGTGCTAAGAGTTTGGAAGATATCATCAAAGAGACCGACAATGCCATACTGGTAACAAGGTTTCATTACATGAATGTTGTGGATCCCAAAAAGGCACTTTTCACCGCATTGACAAGAGACGGACTGTATATGGTAAAGAACGGACAAATCAGCCATGCCGTTAAAAACATGCGTTTTACTGAAAGCATGCTCAACGCATTCAATAAAGTAACGGAAGTCTCCAAAGATAGAACAAAGGTTCCGGGCTTTTTTGGGGTTTCATACGTCCCCGCCCTGAAAATAGATGATTTTCACTTCACAGGCAAAACTGAGTAAAATTCATCACCGTAAAAGCCCCGAGCCGATGGCTCGGGGCTTTGATGACACAGGGGGACGGTTCTCCCGTGCTGTTTCGCTTTTTTGTCACAGCAGCAGCACAGGAGAACCGTCCCCCTGTGTC